>ERZ1669250.349-NODE-349-length-22267-cov-8.312894_pt1 | contig 22267 bp, 28 predicted proteins | sample MGYA00579295_ERZ1669250 | MGnify/ENA primary metagenome ERZ1669250 (study PRJEB41166, sample SAMN08046056) | hot springs metagenome | biome: hot spring; feature: acid hot spring; material: thermophilic sediment; isolation source: thermophilic sediment from acid...
ACGTTATCGCCGACCTGCCTTACAATAAAATCAAATTTCAACCTAATTTTCCTAGGGATAATCCCTTATAAGCATGGGCTATAAACCTTAAGGTGAATGACATGAGCTTCATAACAACTCATAAATTTGCATCTGATGTAATGGGGTTTCAGGACCGCAAAGTCAAGATTATCACGACAACCGGAAAGCAATTCGAGGGCACCCTGAGATCAATCGACCCAGACCACCTTCACGTTTATCTTGAGGACGCGACGCTACAAGGCGGAGAGGCTATGCCGGTGGTTTTCATTCCAGGACCCATAATCGAGCACATAGTGGTTGAAGAGAAGAGCGTGGACCTTCGCGCCTTGGCAGAGATCCTTGAAAAAACGTTTCCGAGAATGGTAAAGATCGATGAGTCCGCTTCCTTAATCATAGTTGCAGATAGGGTCAGGGTAACCAATAGGGGTGTCTCAGGAGCTGGGCCCACAGCCGAGAAGGTAAAGAAAATCTATGAGGACTTTTTGAGGAGCCAGGCACAATGAGGCTTGAAGGTTTTTTATTCGCAAACCAGAGAGCGAGCGCCATAGGCTTTATCGAACATGACGGAGAGCCTAAACCGAGACCCCTTGCAGGGGAATAACTTAGGTGCTAGTGAAGCGCTCTGCCCTCGCGAAGCGACGGAGAATTCCGCTTCCAGGCCATCACCGAGTTAAAAAACCACGAGCGCTTAGGATTATGGAAAATTTCGAAGCCCTTCGCAACGCGATAGCCCCCTACTTGCCGGAAGCAAGAAGCTATGCCACGGCGTGTTTTGAAGGAAAGAGGTGGGGTGGGAAACCGCTCTTAATAATTCTCGACACAGCACTCACGTCAACAGGTTTCAGCTATTTCTCCTTTGTTGAGCCAAGGGTTAGGCGCTTTGAAAGAGAGCTGCTGGATGGCCTCACACTGAGCTCATCGCATGACCTTTTCCTGCAAAGGAGTTGGTACTGCGTATCCGATAGATGCGCGCTGATAATGCTGTCAGCGATAAATCGTTTCTCCTCACGCGATGAGCATTCTGAGAGAGAAAAGCTGATCAAGTGGGCTCGCAACGCAGATCCCTTTCGCAGAGACGACCCCTTCTCTAAAACAAAGGGACTTGGCGTGTTCTCGATCCAATACCTCAGGGGACAGCTGGGCCTCGACGTGCCAATACCAGACAGAAGCGTCAGGAAATTCCTATCCGCTTACTATCCGAGCAGGCTTGATACTCCAAGCGATGTCATGAAGGCTATTGACGAGGTGTCTTCTACCCTCGGCATAACAAGACTTGAGTTGGTTTGGGCCATATGGATACGCGCTGACTCAGCGAGCAGGAGCAAACTCGCTGCGTTGTAACCAATGCCCCGTCTTTCGTGACCACAAAAGTGTGCTCAGCCTGGGATACGGGCCGGCCTCCTACTTCTATCAGCGCAGGGTACTCGTAAAGGGCTTTGAGCTTCACTAGTTTTTCCATGTTCAAATGCAGTTCATCACTAGGCATAAAGTCCTGCAGCCACCTCTCAGCAAATGGCAGAGTTCTAAACCTCCTATTTATCTCATCGAAAAGCGACTTCGCTTTGGGATCCTTAACGTTCCTGAGCTTGTTAACTATGTATATGCCTCCGGGTTTCCAATCCACAACTTTTGAGGGCCGTCCTTCAAAAGTGACGAAGGGTTCTATGGCATAAACCTTGCCTTCCTCGAATTTTCCCAAATCCCAGTTTACCTGGACGTTAGGAATGCTCACGTCTCCGTGAAGCTCAAAATACTCTATCGAATGACCGGTGAGGTTTGAGACCGCCTGATAGTTGTAGTTCTTAAGCACCCTTTCCACCCTCTTGCCGACCTCGGTGATTGGAACGCCTGGTGCAACTACCTTAAGGGCTTCCTCCAAAGCTTCCTCAGCCGCGTATACCAGGTCATCGTACTTATCCGAAAGCGAGACCGTTACAGCAGAATCAGCTATAAGACCGTTGTAGTGGGTACCCAAATCTATCTTGACTACCGAGTCCTCAGGTATTGTGGTCTCCTCTCCTATGGTGGGCGTGTAGTGGGCTGCTACTTCATTGACATCCACATTTGTTGGAAATGACGGAAGAACTCCACTGGCTATGAAGTCGTCCTCAACCAGCTTAACTATGTCCGTGAACTTAACGCCAGGCTTCACCCATTGCTTGACTTTCTCCCGGGTCCTCGCTAGCGCTTGGCCAGCCTTCATGTAGCCTTCGAGAGTTTCATCATCCATTGGTAATTACCTCAGGACAAAATTAAAGCGTAGCTTATACAGCTGAGGGCCCCTCTAAGAATCTAACATATAAATGACCTCACCTAAACGCACCTACCCGCGGTAATTAGGGGTTGTTTCGAGGGGTAGGGTTTAAGGCTTGGCTGGTACTCCTTGTTTCCGATGATAATTACTTCCTAAAGGTATTCGATTTTTCTAAGTTGCACATCACAACTTATATATTGCTTTTTAAAAAATACTATGGAAGACAGCAAGGAACAGGGCTTTTCTTACGCGTCCGCGCTAGCTGAGATAAGGAGGCTTGCAAACAAGAGGCTGGGACCGCCGAGGGAATTTGGTTGCTCGCAAATAGTTGCCGCACTGCTGGAGCTCGAGGCCTGCGTCCCCATGAGCAGAGAAAAGCTCGCCTCCTCGCTGGAGCTGGGTGGCGGCTCAGTAAAGACCCTCGTAAGGGTGCTGAAGGAAGCGGGCCTAATCGAGGTAAGAAAATCGGGTAACGAGCTAACTGAGAAGGGAAAAGCAGTTGTATCTGCAGTACATAATCTCATAATCGACATAAAACCACTTGAAACTAACTACCTGAAAATGGGGCCATACAACGCGGCGCTCTTCATAAACTCGCAGGCTTTAGGTCGCGTTGACCCTTTGGCCCTTAGAGATCTGGCAGTGCGCATGAACGCAACCGGTATGACTACCTTAGAGTTCTCAGATGATCTGATCATACCACCAGACGGGGTTAAGTTAAAGGACGTCTCTCCCAGCGACCACGAAACCCTCTTGAAGATGGGAGCCAAGAGGGGAGAACTAATACTTGTATGCGGCGCTGAAAGCCCAGTTAAGGCCAAACTTGCCGCAATCGAGGCGGTGATGGGGCTCGTTAATGAATCACGTTAATTTTGAAGAAGTACGCTGCTCAACCTGTATATCGAAGTCGTCTTTAGGTGATTTTACCGTAAATCCATATATAGGATGCCAACACCAGTGCGCTTACTGCTACGTTCCTTTTTTAACGCACAACGCGGACTGGGAGGAAAAAGTTAAAGCTAAGATAAACCTAAAGCCAACTCTTGCAAGAGAACTATTAGGCCGCAAAGTAAAAACTGGGTCGATATTTTTCCTATCATCGCTGACGGATCCCTACCAATCCATAGAGGGCAAGTACAACCTTACCAAGGCCACTATCTCATTGCTTCTTTCTTCCGGGATGAGAGTTGTAATTCAAACAAAGTCACCTCTCGTGGTAAGGGACATTGACATTTTATCAGCACATAAAGAAAGCGTTCAGGTTGGCTTTACGGTGTTAGGCCTCGATGGAAAGTACAAGGAATCTCTGGAACCAAGCGCCCCAAGTGTATCCTCAAGGATAAAGGCAACGAAGAAACTTTCAGAGGCCGGACTTCATACGTTTGCGTTCATAGGCCCAGTTTTTCCTGGATGGACAGACGCTGATATAGACGAGCTTTTGGCACTACTCAAAGAGGCTGGAGTTAAAGAGATCAGTGTTGATAGAATGCGGCTAAGGCCTGGCCTCCAAGAAAAAATCACCTCTGCACTAGGCAGGCCCACAGACCTTGATTACGATTTGGCCTACATTCGCGTACTAAAAAAGGTAAAGGAGTTTACCAGCAAAAACGGCATGGCCCTTACTCATCCTTTCTCGAGCTGGTGATCTTCGGCCGCTTCCCTTATGTCACCGCTTAAGGCCCTATTGGCTGCCCTAAGCGCTCCAGTCAAAAGCGCCAGCTCCCACTCATCAGGATCCGCGCGAACTAAAACGCGCCTCATGGTAAGCCACGTCTCATCCCACTTTCTCTCAGGGTAACCCGAGTTCTTCATAAGTTTTGAGAATTGATCCATAAAGGCTGCCCTGAGGGGGCCCAAAGCCGGATGCCTCTTAGACGTGCTTTGGCTTACGCTTATGAACAGATAATGAAGTAAAACTGCAACCGCATGGGATAGGTTCAGAACAGGATATCCCTCATAAGCCTCTATAGTAACTGCGAAATCGCACTTAGCAAGCTCCTCATTTGTGAGACCGCGGTCCTCCCTCCCAAACACAAGACCTACTTTTTTACCGCTGTTTATGTACGGCAATATAGATGAGGGTCTGTACGTTTCCCTTAGCACGTTCCTCTTTCCTCCTGTCCTAGCAGTCGTGGCTATTGCGTAGTCTAAGTCTTGAATTGCTTCATCCAGCGTCCTGTAGAGAGAGGCGTTTTGGAGTAGCTCCCTCCCTCCGGAAGAATACCTCAGGGATGATGAACTAACACCCAGCGGTGCGTTTACGATACGCAATCCAGCCACCCCAAAGTTAGCCGATGCGCGGGCCGCAAGTCCCACGTTAAACTCTCCAGTGGGTTGAACCAATATCACGTGAACATTGCTCAGAGAGTTCATCTCAATCACCAAATTCTCGCTTTTAAGGCTGCGAACTATCAAACCCATAGGTCGCATTATAAGAGCTTTGGGATGCCCTGCGCTGCTCGCGAAACTCGTAGACGCAAAGACTCTCGTAAAAGAAGTCCCTGCACGCGCGCCGCTCAAAGGCAAGGCCGAGATCGGCGCAGCCCTTGAGAATCCGCTCCGAAGTCAGCGAAGATAGCACCATGAGTATCTTTCCATTGGGCTTTGTGTGATATTTTGCTTGAGCAAGAAACTTAAAGGAGAGCTCCCAACCTCCGATTCCGCCCGTCCAGGCCTCCGAGTTTGACCTAGGGCTTGAAGGTAGGTAGGGAGGATTAAAAAGCACCAAGTCAAAGACGGCCCTATCGTTTAAAGCAGATAGCAGATCGGCAACCACGACCTCAAGCCCTCTTGACTTAGCCGAAAGAGCGGCTTCGAAACTGACGTCGGTGGCCAGAACGAACGGCGCCCCCCTTTTCGCGATTTCCTCCGCTATGATACCAGATCCGGTGCCCACCTCAAGGACGGCCATGCCTTTGGTGTTGTTTGGCAGCGAGTCCATTAGTAGGTACGTGTCATCGGAAGGCTCGTATATCAACCCAAACGCCCATTGAATTTGGAAGAAAGCGATAAGATCTCGCTCGGGGTTAGCTCGCGCACGCGTTTTTTGACTAAGTCCCGATCACCTATCATCAATATTGCCTCCATTTGGCTGGTGCAAAGACCGAGCTTGTAAAGCGACTTAGGGAGCAGCCTGTTTCTTTGAGAGAAAAGCGCTGCCGTGAACTTTTCCAGCTGCGGCAACTTGTCAGATGCCAACTTTGGCTCCGGTTTCACTTCGATTACAGTTGACCATACCTTTGGCTTCGGATCGAAAGCCCATGGTGGTATGTCAAAAAGCGGGCGGCCATCTGCCAAGAGCTGAAAAATAACCGAGATCCTACCGTAGTCCCTGCTTCCAGGCGGCGAAGTTAGCCTGGCGGCAAACTCCTTTTGAAGGCTTAAAACTGCGCGCTTGAACTTTCCCCATTTAAGGAGCTTAAGTATCAGTGGGGATGATATATAATATGGGACGTTGGAAAAAACCAGATCAACATTGGGAAAGTCCAAGCGCAGGGCGTCGCCGAGGACCCACTCCACATTTGAGATGGGGCTAGCCTTTGCCACGGCCATCAGCACCTCGTCTTTTTCTATGGCTATAACGCGTCTGGCCCTTTCCGCGATGAGCTTGGTTATGCGTCCATCTCCGCTGCCTATTTCGAGTACCGTTTCATCGCCGCCCAGGTTAAGGGCCTTTAACTCCATTTCAACGTATTCCTGGCCTATCAGGAAGTTTTGCCCTTCTCTCATCAAATTCTCACCCATCAGATCTTAAGCTCGGCGTTTCTTCTGCTTTAACAACGCACTCCCACAGGTCGTTCGCCACATAAGTTTCTTGAAATTCCTTTCTTGCTTCTAACTCCATCTTAGATATATTGCTTACAGCCTTTCCACCGAAGTTAAATAAGATTAGTCTTCTTACTCCCGCCGTCCTCGCGGCCTGAACCGCGTCACCCCATGTGGAATGGCCGAAGGCGTGCGCTTCTTCCTCATCCCCTTTTGGGAAGGCCGCGTCGTGAATTAGGCAGTCAGCTCCCCTTGCCCTTTCGATTATGCTGTCAGATGGAGCGCTATCTCCTGTGTACACTACCTTCGCGCCCCTCCTCGGTGGTCCCAATACCTGCTCCGGCTTAAATTCAACCCCATTGATCACCACGCTTCTCCCCCTCTGAAGCTCTCCCCAAAGGGGACCCCTTGGAATTCCAAGCTCCCTTGCCCTATCCACATTAAACCTGCCGGGCTTGCTCCCTTCCTCTATGACCGCTCCGAAAGCGCTTATCCTGTGTTTCACGGGAAAGGGGGTTACCATCATATCTCCAACCGAGAAAGTTCCAGCGGAGTCAAGCTCCTTAAACTCCGTCCTTTCAAGAACGTCAAGACCAGAGCGCGTGCTCTTCAACGCGAAGGTCACGAATCCCTCAAGCTCCTTGGGCCCATATATAACGAGCTTTCCATCCCATCTTAGAAGCGAGAGAGTCATCAGGAATCCGGGAAGCCCTAGCACGTGATCACCGTGCATGTGTGTTATCAAGACCGCCTCCAGCCCTCTTAGCCCCACACCACTCCTGAAAAGCTGGTACTGTATTCCTTCACCACAGTCTATGAGCAACTTCTTGCCGTTATCCTCAAATAAGGCGGAAGCCGGAAACAGGCCGGAAATCGGGGTACCAGAGGCAGTTCCGAGAAACTTTATCCTTATGGCCATTAGTCTCCACCATTTCTTGAATACCACATCACGAGCTCACCAAAGGGCGTCAGGGCCATTCCACGATTCTTGCGAACCAATATTCCTAGCTTCTCAAGGTGGTCACCGTTAATTCCAGACTTCAGCGCGACCCTTACGTCCTTTTGGCTCACGCCGCGCGATACGGCCCTTGCCCTTACCTTTACCTCCCTCAACGTTTTTTCTCCGAGCTCCGTAAGAGCAAAGTAGGTGTGGTGTTTATGCACCTCGTTCGACTTCTTGAACACGTCATCGCTCTTCTTCACGGATGATGATCCGCTGCGCTCCACGAGACCCATAGAGACCATTTGTGTAACTAACTCCTCAACGACCTCCATGGGCATGCCATTTCTTTTGGCTATCGAATACGGGTAGTCAATGCCAGCGGCTTCCAGGTGAAGCGCTATTGCCAGCAGGCGCTGGTCGCTCAAGAGCGATACCGAAGCTTGCTTCTCATCCAGTTTTAATCGCCCTCACGGCGTACCTCGTAAATGACTTATGGGCACGCATAGGTATAAACCTGAGCGGTTTTAAACCCGCCTCCTTCCAAGGCAAGGACCCTTGGTCAACTCCTTGAGGCAGCAAGAAGGCCAGACCCCCGAAAGGAACTAGCAACCTGCTGGCCTCGTGCATGAATGTCGACAGAAAATCCACATAAGATCCCTTATCTCCGAAAGCCTTCTTCAGCCTTCCGAAAGGCGGATCGGTTGCTATGGAATCAAACGTACCGTCCTTAAAAGGAGAGTGAACGGCATCGGCCACCAGCACATCCCAGCCGGCGGCGAACAAGTTGTTCATGTTTTCAAAGCCACCCGTGGCCGAAACGGCATCTATCTCTCCTCCCACGGCATAGGCGCCCAGCGACGCTGCCTCGATTGGAATGCTCATGGAGCCGGCAAAGGGATCAAGAAAAAGCGAACCTTCCTTTACCATGGCAAGGTTGACCATGAAGCGAGCGAGCTGAGGGGCAAGCGCGCTTATCTCAAAATACGCTCTTTTCTTTCTTCTCTCCCAAAATCCCTTTTCAGGTGGCGTCTCAGCGACAATAAGAACGACTTTGTCCTCCGATTTAGCTGCGATGATCAAATTGATGGGTCTTTCTAGGTTAACCTTTCCTCCGTATCCCTTGACTATGGCCTCTCCAATCCGGCGCTCAAGGCCCATACCAGTTTCATCGATAACTTTGAAGGCGCTTAGGTCCACGTCTTTCAAGGATAGCGAGATCTCTCCAAGGCCCCTGTTACTGATCTCTCCTACCAGCTTGCCCGAGTACCTAGTAAAGGCGGCGCGCGCGTTGAGCCTGCGAAGCGCCTCATCACTTGCTTCTACGTAAACGAGCCTTCCTTCTGCCCGAACAACGCGGCTTTCTCTATCGTAAGTTGATAAAATCGACTCAAGTTCGCCTATGGCCATTTCCGCATTGCCGCCCCATATGTAGGCCGCGCCTTCCAAATGCACCGCTTTTCTAGGAAAGCGAGGCAATTAAGGCCTCTCTGGCGTTTGTCGAGCAATTGGGCGTCGTCGTGAAACAGCCCTTGCCCGTTTGCGCTCGCGCCCACGTTTCTTACCTATTATTAGGGGCCAAGTTTATGGCCGTGTTGAGGCTGCAGCCGTACTTATACCGCTAGTAGGGTTTAAGAAAACACCCAAAAATACTTATATTGCGAGCACGTTGTTTGCTGTCTCCCACCTTAGCAGATGGAGTCTTAAGTGATAAAGATGAATAACGCCTTCAAGGTCAAAACGAAGGACCTCCTCGGGCGCCTCGGCGAAATGCGCACGAAATCGGGTTCCTTCGAAACTCCTACGCTAGCTCCAGTCATATCGGTTTCAGGTGGGCCGCTTTCAGCTAAAGAAATCAAGGACATGGGTTTTGACCTAGTCATAACCAACGCCTACCTCTGGATGAGAAAAGGTGAGAGCCGCGATATCCACTCGATTCTGGACGTCAGCGGGCCTATAATGACCGACTCTGGCGCTTACCAGCTCTTGGTTTACAAGAGCGTCGACACGACAAACGAGGAAATAATACGCTTTCAAGAGAGGATAAATACCGATATAGGCGTTGTCCTAGACACGCCAACGGGTATGGTAAGCGAGGGAGAGGCCAGAAGAACCGTTGAAAATACGATAAAAAGTGAACAAGAGGCGCTGAATCTGATATCAAACAACGAGATAATTTGGACTGCCCCTATACAGGGCGGCACCTATAGGTCGCTTCTAACGGAAATGGTTGAAGCCGCGGCCGCCATGGATTATCCCCTTTACGCACTAGGATCTCCTACTCCTTTGATGGAAGGGCACATGTACTCGAAGCTTTTTGAAGTGCTTTACTCGGTGAGGATGATGCTTCCTCCGCACAAACCCTTGCACTTATTTGGAGCTGGCCACCCGTCCATATTTTCGTTTGCCGTTGCGCTGGGAGCAGACACCTTCGACTCGGCAGCTTACGCCCTATTTGCCAAAGAGGGAAGATACATGACGGTAATGGGTTCAGAGAAGATCGAGAACCTAAAGGAGTTCCCATGCTCTTGTCCAGTTTGCACCACTTACAAGCCCAGCGAGCTGCTGACGATGGATAAGAAAGAAAGGGAAAGACTTTTGGCGAAACACAATCTCTACGTTTCCTTGGCTGAGATAAAGACCATAAGAAACGCCATAAGTCAGGGTAAGCTCTGGGACCTCGTTGAGAGCAGGGCTAGGGCTTCTCCTGAGCTTTGGGAGGTCTTTAAGAACTTTGGGCTGTACTCTAGGGGATTCCTTTACCACACCCAAGTTAGGAACCCTGGTGCCAGAGGGTTCTCCGTTATAGACTCCGACTCCGCTCAAAGGCCCGAGTTACTATGGCATTTGGAGTCGATAAAGAGGCTGCTGGACTCCGAAAGCGAGGTAACGATAACCACCAGATACTTTGCAAACAAGGCGCCATCAGGCGCCTATATTGCAGGATTTCCATTTGTTGTAACCAAAAAATCGCTGCTTAAGGTGTATCCTGTTTACTTCGCTAAGTATAATCAGCCAAACCACGACGAAGAAATCACCTTTTTAAAAGAAAGACTGCCGGCGCTTCTAAAGGAAAAAGACGTAAGGGTTATAGGAGATGCTGAGCTCGCCAAGGCGCTAAAGGAATTAGGACTGTCAGTTAGTTTTGAATCGGTGGAGACATAAGCTTCAAATGGAGGTTCACACGTAAAGCGTTCCCTGTCCCGCGCTTCCGCTCTCCTGTATTAGCTTCTTCTTTTCAGCCTCGCTTATCTCCTGCTCAATCCTCCTGGCGTCTTTCTCGAGCTCAGCAACGTCAATGCTCTTCCCGTAGACCTTCGAGAAGACCTTAATGGCGTTGGCCGCCCCCATTGGATCCGGCCTGTTGGGATCAACGTATGATAAGATAGATAAGGCTGGTACTTCGTAGGCTTCAAAGAAAGCCATGAGCGTGGCGATTGGGCCAACTACCAGCAACCCCTTCTCTATAGTGGGCGGAAGCGAGTCTCCCTTCGAGCTCACGTCGTAACTAGACGTATAGGCTACCCTCGCGAGCTCGCCCTCGTTTTTCTTAAACTCGTTCATAAGGCCACCGAACAGAATGGCTTCTCTCACTCCCTTGCTCTTTACCCACGAGCTAACCCTACGCAGCAAGATCCCGCGCTCCCTTTGATCTGGGACGACCTCAGGCACGAGCATTACCATATCGTCCGCCACGTAAAAAGTGTAGGGAAGGGTGAGCTTCCCATCATCCATGGAGACCAAAGGTGGTAGCAGGTCCGATAGTATATATCCAACGGGCCTCGCGTTTAATTGCTTGACCATGTGAGATACGGCTATGTATCCAGCAAATCCTATGCCTTGGAAGCCCGTGATGAATATCTTATCCTTAAGGACTGACGGGTCCTCTTTTAAATGAAACTTTATAAACATTTAATTCACTATAGTCATATCTTTTTGCTTTATAAGCTCAACTGTTCAGAGCAGCGAGCGCTGAGCCCCTTATGCACGAGGCACCGCTCAGAGTACGCGTTGTGTTAAGCCCCGCCTTCCCTCACGCGTCAAGGATCGGCTAGGGATTCGCTCAGCTGTTGACGGAGTAATAACTTATTTGTAGGTATATTATTTATTTTGTAAATGTCTAGTAAGAGCGAGACCGTGATCAGAATCCACGGTGCAGGCTTGCAGATAGGAAGGGAAGCGATCAGCGTTTCTAACGATGGCGCTACCGTGCTATTGGACTACGGTGTTTTGATGACCGATCGGAAGCCCGAGTTTCCCGAAAGGGTAACTCCTTCCTCGATCAACGCGGTGTTCTTGTCTCACGCGCATCTCGATCACTCAGGCGGCCTCCCTCTTCTCTACCTGAGGGGAGGACCACCAATTTACACTACGACGCTTACCGCGAAAATAACAACGCTGCTCATAGAGGACATGCTAAACATATCAAGGTATTACGTTCCCTATGAGGACCTAGAGCTCAGGGAAATGCTTGACCACGTCCATCCCATAACCTTCAATCAAAAAGTTCACGTAAAGGGCATAGAACTCGAGGGAATAAATGCGGGTCATATACCCGGTTCCCTCATGGCAAAGGTCAGGACAAAGAACTCAACAATCCTCTTCACAGGAGATTTTAACACTACCGATACAAGGCTGTTGACAGGCGCAAAGGTAGACCTCTCAGACGTTGACGTATTGATAATGGAAAGCACTTACGCGTCAACGGATCACCCTGAAAGGAGCCAACTTGAAAGAGATTTCGCCTCAAAGGTTAAGGAGATCGTAGAGGGAGGTGGCATCGCGCTTGTACCGGCTTTCGCGGTGGGGCGCTCGCAGGAGATCGTATCGGTCCTTAGGGCGCAAAACTACGATGGCCCCATTTATCTAGACGGAATGGCAAGAGAAGCCGCGAAGATCATGAAAGGATTTCCGAAGTACATCAAAAACTACGATGAATTTACAAAGGTAATGAAAAGCGTTAGGCTCGTTAAGGGGAACAGGGAAAGGCAAAGGGCCCTGCAGAAGCCTGGAGTGATAGTCAGCCCAGCAGGAATGCTCAGGGGCGGCGCGGTGATGTTCTACTTGGAGCACATAATCAAAGACCACAAGAACGGGATATTCCTGGTAAGCTTCCAGATACCCGGCACGCCTGGTAGGGTGCTTCTCGACACGGGAAAGATCGCCGTGGAGGGCAAGCTCATAGATGCCAGTGACATGACGTACTTCTACGACTTCTCCGCTCATTCGGGAAGAAAAGAACTGCTAGACTTCGTAAAGCAATTAAAGGGAGGGGCCAAGGTCATATTGATACATGGAGAGCCAGAGACAACCAAAGCTTTTCAGGACACGCTTAGGGGAATGGGCATAGACGCCGTGGCCGCCAACAACGGCGACTCGTTTACCGTGTGAATGCTGAAAAGGGCAAAATCGCAACCAATTTTCCCATTTCTCGAAGAGGCCGCGAAGAAGTCTCCAGAACAAGCGGTTTTTTAATCGGGTGATTTCTCGATGGGCCCGCTGGGGATCGAACCCAGGACCTCCACTGTGTGAGAGTGGCGTCCCAACCACTAGACCACGGGCCCAGGCGCTTTGAACGAGCGCATCCCATGCGCTCGCGGGACGCGCTGACGCCGTTCAAGGCAAGATCTGCCAGACGAAAATATTTAAGTGTGATGTCTCATGGTCCTTGCGAAAACCAACTGAGAATCGGTACGGACGATCTTGGCTTTTTCCGAGAGACCGCGATTACATGAGGGCGGGGCCGACGGGAAGCTCGCCCATTCCACTCCTTGTAAAGGTCGTTCTCTATCCCGAGGAGCGACAACGCCCTTCCAGCCACGAAGTTGACGAGATCATCTATGGTCTTAGGTTTGGAGTAGAATCCAGGAGACGCTGGCATCACCACGCCACCAGCCAGCGCTACCTTCCTCATGTTTTCGATATCCATCAGCGAAAGCGGGGTTTCCCTGACCACGAGGACCAACTTCCTGTGTTCCTTCAACGTTACCTCAGCCGCCCGCGAAACCAGGTTTTCGGAGTAACCATTAGCCACGGAAGATAACGTCTTTGTGCTGCAGGGTATTATCAGCATGCCGTCAGTCTTAAAGGAACCGCTCGCGATGGGTGCGTATATCTCCCTTTCACCATAATATCTTGAAGCCTTTGACGCAAAGAAGCTTTCCGTGAAGTCTGTTTCCCTCTTTATCACTTCACGCGCGGACTCAGTCATTATGAGGTGGATTTCCACTTCGGGCAGCGCGCTCAAGTAGTTCAGAACCGATATCAAGTACGGCATGCCACTGGCGCCGGTGCCCGCTACGATCACCCGCTTCATGGGTTTCACTTGGCTTGCGAGTTAACCTTTTCGCTGGGCCACCGACCGACTTATTTCCTCGCTGGCCCTTCTTGCGGCAAGCCGCACGTCGCTCGCCATAAGCGTGCTTCTGCCTGCATGTTTCGCGAGGACCGCGCCTTCTTCTCCCACCCGGTCTATAAAGACTTCGACCAAACGGGAAACCTCCTCCACAGCCTCGGAGGATATCCTGAGCCCACTCTTTTGTTTCAACATCCTTTCTATAACGGTTTTAGGAAGCTCTCCCATAATATCTTAATTGAAAATCCTTTTTAGGCCAATCCCCTTTATCATGTAATTGAGCGAGTTAAACACCCATAAAGCGAAGAGGATAGCAAGTCTGATAGTCTCGCAGTATCCGGACCGCTTCAGCTCAGACTTCGAGAAAAACAAGAAAAGCTTGGATGAGCTGTTGATATTTCCCTCAAAAAGCATGAGAAATAAGGTGGCAGGTTACATAACCAGGATAGCTAAGCGGGCTGAGGGAAGCCCGGCCGAGCAGGGTACAACTGTTGAGGAAAGCGCCGAGATATCGGTGGCCGAGCAAGCGGCCGAGCAAGAAGAAAAAGAGGGAGCGAAGCCAGCTGCCACAGAAGCCCCGCAGCAGGAGGGCGAGAAGAAGCCCAGGAGGGAGCGCAAAAGCAGGAGGGCGCAGACAACTAAGGCTGAAAAGGGAGCTCAGCAGGCCTCGGCCCAGCCAGCGGCAACTCAGGAAGCCGGTGCACAGGCCGCACAAGAGGGACCTTCCCCAGCGGCCGAAGAGATAAAAAGCGAAACCGACCAAAAAAGCTCCCAGGAGAAACCGGGATGATGTCAGCTGACCTGCTCGGATCGATGAAGAGATGCGCCTTCGCTGACCGGTATTCTGGGACGTGGCGATCTTTTTGTTGAAACTTTACTCGCCATTTGCGATCAAGTTTGATGGTTTACCGGATATAGTCTTATGCTGTGTTGACGTAAGCGAGATAATGCCTCACGAAGAGGCAGATAAAAGAGTTCTGGAGGCAACCAGAAAGTACGTCACCAGAAGCAATAGGATCAAAGACCCGATAATAGTGGACAGAAGGACAGGCGTTATATTGGATGGCACTCATAGGTATGCCGTTGCGAAAGAGCTCAAAATCGAGAAGCTTCCAGCAGCTTGCGTTGACTACGCCGATTACAGGATACACGTTAAGGGATGGGTGCTGAACATACTTGGAACGACACCAGTTCCAGATGAGTTAGCAAAGGAGTGGAAGGTAAGTGGTCACCCTCGGCCAGGACGGCTCACTCTGTTTTATCGTGGGGAGTTCTACGCGAGCGATCCAGGAGAAACCATGGAGCTTCTCAGAAAGGCACGGGATATAAGCCAGCGGATAGAAGAGACCGGAGGAATAGTGATCAGGGATGCCTTTCCCAAAAAAGGGATTCCTGCGATATACCTTCCATATCCGTCGAAACCCGAGATCATATCCAATGCCATAATGCACAACCTATATCCTCCGAAGTCCACAAGACATGTGGTGCCTGGGCGGCCCATGAACCTCAACTTTCCATTAGGAGCCGAGTGCGATATTCGGGAGCTAATTTTTAAGAGAACCATGAGGTTATTAAGGCCCCAATCCAAAATAGGAAAAAAGATCTTTGAAGAAGAAGTGCTGTACTTCAAGCGATCAACCACCGTGCGCTATGGGCACTACTGTTATCGAGTCGCCGTCCTTTAGTTCAGCAGCTGCCCCTCCCCTTACCTCGGCGTCTATACCGTTTATAAGAAAAAGCAAATCTCCCCTAAGTGATGACCCGTCCAGCAGGTCTTTGGCGGTCTCCGACAGGAATTGGATAAGCGTGCACCCCTCCTTAGCGTCAAACAAGCTTGGCCCTAGGTGCGATTTCTTAAGTGGCCCCGTGACTATCAGAGCTACCTTCAAGGCCTAACCCTGCCTCATGCCTTATTTTCGGCGCCGGCGACCTTGCTCTCGAGCTCGGCCTTTGTTTCTGTGATCTCCCACGGAAACACCACCCATTTATCTGTTATGCCGGCGCAAAAATCAGGTTCAATTTCGCTCCACGGCTTCTTGAGAAGAGCCGCTAGCTTTACGCTTGCCGCTTCCTCCTCAAGCTCCTTCTTTACGAAAGCCATGGTCTTTCCGCTGTCTATTATGTCGTCAACTATTAGCACGTTCTTGTTCTTGAAGTTCCCCTCGGGTTTTTGAACTACCTTTATCTCATCCCTTTCGTTTATACCGCTGTAATACTTTATCCCATAAACGTAGAAATCCCTCACCAAAAGCATGTCCGAGATTATGCGCGCGGGAATTATACCCCCTCTGGATATGCCTATAACGGCATCAACCCTGTAAGACCCGGAGAGAATCGCCTTTGCCACTTTGGATGACAATATCATGACGTCTTCCCAGCTTATCTCTTGAAGCTGTGGCCTGCTCTCCTTGTAAACGGTCTCCATATTTTCTTTGCCACTTGCCATATAACTTTTTCGCAACGACCACTTTTGCCAACCCTCTCAGGTTTGAGTCCACAATTTTACGGCCTTGTCCCCAAATCGGGGCCCTCTTGATGTAGCGCCCGTGGCAATGGGTAAAAACGCCCCTGCAGGCATCGTTAAAATGAAATTAGAGAAACGTTTTGTTTACGTGTTTCTTATAGACGATACGCTGGTGTCTGTTTCCTTTAGAGGTAAGCTGGTATCGAACGCGGACGCCAAGAGGTCAAGAGACTGGGCTGCCGTAACTGCTCTATCCACTTTTGGTGACGCGTCGTACATATTGCTCGTTGGGCCGCCTCCCTATCCTTCATGGCCAAAAAAAGAGGTTCACGGCAGCTCGACCCTGTCCCTTCCTATCGGTTGCAGCGAGGAGTTTCGCGATCGCTTTCAAGAAAGCCAAGGAGTTGCGACCCTTTTTCTTAAGCTGGCTCTAGAACTAAGTGGACTGGGCGGGGTTTGAACCCGCGACCTCTCGGATGCGAACCGAGCGCTCTCTGGCCGCTATGCGGTCTTCCAGGCTGAGCTACCAGCCCACAGCGAACTGCTCCGCCCTTACGGGTGGGGCTTCCCGCTTCATTCGGCAGGGCTCGCAACCGCGACGGCTGCGTTCGCCCTACCGTCCGCGGGCATCTCGCCCGCGTTCCACAGGCAAAGCCCTATTGGGCAACATATCTGTTTTTCGCACAGCTTATAAATTTGTCGCGTTTCTGCGGGCCTCTATATCGTTTAAAGTTTAATGCCAGTCGTCTGCCGCTTTGGTAACGGCCGCAATCCGAAACGGGCATCCCATTAAACGACCTTACACAAGCCTTGATTCGAGCTTCCTGTAAAGACCGGAGAATGAAAACGGCTTCACACGTATGAACTTTGCCCTTTCCCTTGATAGCCTAACGGATACCTCACGTGCCCCGCATGCAATCCTTTCGCCGTCGATGACTAGGGCTATGTTCTCATGGGCAATTATGCTCACCTCAGAATCCCCTATCACGAACGGGCGGATACCCCAGAAAAAGGGAGCCACTGGTACCACGACCATGGCAACCAAAGAGGGATCGACCAGCGGACCGCCTGCTGAAAACGCGTAAGCCGAAGAACCCGTTGGAGTTGCCACGATTATCCCATCTCCCCTAGCCTTGAACAGGTAGTGCCCTCCTACCCTTAGCGTTATGAGAGCACTCTTGCCTATTTCAGATGACTTTACGAGGACCTCGTTAAGCGCGGTCCTGTTCTCGCTTTCCAAAAGCGCTCTTTCTTCAACCATAAAATCTCCCTTCAAGACCTTTGGCAACCACTCATCAAGCTCCTCGGGCTCCAATTCAGAGAGCGCCCCCAAGCCACCGTAGTTCACCGAAAGAAAGGGCACTGATGCGTTCCCTACCTTAGCCCTTGCCCGCAAAAGCGTCCCGTCTCCTCCCAGCGATATTATTATAGAAGGCTTTCTGCTAGCCTCTAGTTTCTCTATTTCAGAAAGCCTCACTACCTCTATGCCCATACTTTCAGCCAGCAAGGCGACTTTGTTTTCAGCTTCCTGTGCTGCCTTGCTTCCAGGCCTATGAGATAAGTATAAGACCTCCACGCCCTTGCTCCATCTGGTGTATTTCTCCATACCCAAAATACATTGAACTTAAAAACGCTTTCTGACTGACGTCAAGGCGCAGGCGCTTCGATTACTAGAAGCTTGCCGTGCTGAAAGTCGGCGTGTGACGGGCCTTCTGTAATAGCGGACAAACAACCTGAAGTTATCTTTGCCCTGCATTTCCTCGATTATCCTTTTCTTTATGGCCTGCGCCACGTTCTTCACACCAACCCTCTTCTCAAAGTCCTCGAAGGACTGAAATGGGGCCATCTTGCGCTCATCCAGCGCCTTCCACATGATCTTCTTCCCTATCCCCGGGATAAGCTCAAGTTGATGAAGCCTGGTGGTTATGGGCGAGGAATTGTTGAGGAAGTTGACGAAGTCCTTTTCCCTCTGCTTGATCAAATTATCAAGGACCTCGTCAAGCGTTTTCTTTGCCGCTGGGGTGAGGTCGTCGTAGGATATTATACCATCTACCCTTATGTAGTTGTAACTCACGTCCGGTCCAACATATATCCTCTCGCCCGGCTTGACTTGCCCCAACGCCGGCCCAGGGGCTGCCTCGAACAAGGTGAAGTAAAATTCGCCCATGGCCTGTATTATGGGTGTGGGCGATTGGCGATTAGAGTAGGGGTTGCCGTATGGCAAGTAATCCAACACTATGGCGTACTCTTCGTTTATCCTTACGTGCCCCCTTCTTCCCCTATCTCTTTCGCTCAATCGCTCTTCCTCCTAACTCACCCGTTTACCGCGGCTTGCTTGGGGGGCAAGTACTTCTCCACCACGGAAAAGAGCTCTCCAAGCTTTTCCAGCGGGCTTATTGCTTGCTCATGTGCTAAAAACGGGAGCAACTCATCCCTTGTACTGGGCAGCGAATTAGCTATCGACACTGCCGTCGGAACGCTGACTCCCTTGCTCACCAACTCATTAACGAGCTCTCTTGATTTTTCGGCCGGAAGCTTTGAGAACTTGCTGAGGTACTCCTGTACTATGGCGTCCTCGTAGTTTGTGGTTACGGCGATCCTACCATAGTACTGGCTGGCCTCAGATATCGTTATTTCCTTCTTTTCCAGTATTTTCAAGAGAACCACCTACGCGGCCGGCCTTATGTGCACTGGTGAAACGGTAAGCTTCGCGCTCCTCTTACCAAGAGGAATGGCAACCACGTAGCACCTGCCCTTCTTCTCGACTACCTGCCCCACTTTTCCCTGGTACCTCGTGTGGGGCATCCCCTCGTAAACTCCAGGCCATATGTCGATGATGACTTTCTGCCCTTCATCATAAGTGGCAAGCCACCTTCTAAGGGGAGGAAAGCCGGCCTTCTCTCCATCCTTTCCCAGCGCGCTTCTACCTTTTCTCCTATATCCCTTGGCTTTCAAATGGGCCCTCTACCTCCATAACATCTAATAACTTACATTTAAGCGATTTTCCTATTTTACTCGACAAGCTCGGTAAAGTCCTACCGCCGTCACCGCTTATTAACTCCTTTATGTACGTACCTCCTTCGGCTTTCACTAAAAACTTAAGCGTTTTTGAGTCAACTCTTTCTACTTTGAGCTCGTAAATGGTCTTCCTTCTAACGAGGTCAGCCCTTCTCCTGCTTACTCTAGTGGGCGTGCGCTGGATTATTTCGACTCCGTTAAAGGCCGAGTTCAGAACCGATATATCGTCATCGGTTATGTCCTCAGCGCTCTCGATCACTCCCTCGTAAGTTTTCTTGCTCTTTTCCTCTCCCTTAACCAAGCTCACCGCTTCTTTTCCCACGAGCTTTAATCCCCTGACTTCCACCTTACCCCCTGAGTGCTCCTTTATGACCTCTTCCGCCGAGCTCAGGTCAAGCTGCCTTATCTTTGGGCTGAGGAGTTCCATAACGAAAGGCCTTCCACTACCCAGCATCCTCGCATCCACGTCTTCCCTACCGGCGGCATGTATCTTTTCGCCCTCCGCCTTTGCCAGAGGTACAAGCACGGCCGCTATTTCTTCCTCTACCGACGTCGGGTACTTCTTACCGGTGAAGTTGCAGTGAGGACACCCCTTTCCATGGCAGTAACTGCAAAGCCATTTTGACTGAGGTATTCCCCTTTCCAGCTTCAAGTACCGCCCGTAAACGTAGACCGGAGATATGTTAAGCGAGACCGTCATGGAAAGCGGATGAACCTCCACTATCACATCTGGACTCTTGAGCTCAACTTCCTTTCCTGTAGCTGCGGATATGGCCTTCCCAACTTCCCTGTTAATCTCCCATTTTATCGACTCGTATCCCTCGAGACCATTGTTCACAGCTAGCGCCTCTTCTTTTTTCATTATGGGCTCAGCCCCAACTGTTGCCACCAGGAAAGTGTTCCATTGGATTTCCGACAGCTGCGATAGGGCATCCTTGACGGCATCGGCCAGCTTATCCAGCACGCCACCGCAGACGTCGCAGCTCTTCGGCTGCTCGCTTACCTCCCGGCCCTCAAACACCAGGGCCTTTAAGGCTGGCCCGTAAGCGCCGTTAGTCCATAGGATCCTAAGCGTCTCCTCTCCTCCGCTGGATATGTCCTTGTGCGCTTCCATTGTCAGCGCGGCCTTTATCGCGGCTCCCCTCTCCTCGTTCTTTAGGCCTCTGCCATATCTCGCAAACATGCGGCCAAGGCAGTGGTCACAAAGAGGGTGCTCTTTCAAGAGCTGCAACGATTTGTCCAGTATCTCCATCACTTAACCACCCAAAAGGTTAGCAAGGCGCTTATTTCTCCTCACGTTTTTCATGGTCTTCTTCAAAAGCTCGTACTGCCTGATCATGTCCTTGACGTCCTCAGGGCGCGTGCCCGAGCCCTTAGCTATCCTCCTTATGCGCGACGAATCCAAAATTGAGGGGTCGCTCCTTTCCTTCTTATTCATAGATTGGATTATTACCTCCCATTTTTTCATGCGCTCCTCGCCCTGTTCCTCGGTCAACTGGTCGATCTTCAGCCCTCCGCCGAGGGGAAGCTTTTCCAAAACGCTGCTTAGGGGTCCCATCTTTCTGAAGGCCCTTATCTGACTGAGCATGTCATCAAGGGTCATACGCCCACTCGCCATGCGCTCTAACGACTCCTCTTGTTCTTTCTCGGCCGTCTGCATGGCCATTATAAGGGATCTTAGATCTCCCATACCAAGCAGCCTACTCACGAAGCTCGATGCTTCAAATTCTTCGATGTCGTCTAAACCCTCGCCGACACCTATAAATGAAACCGGCACCCTCAAGTAGGCGACAGCGGACAGCGCTCCTCCTCCCTTTCCGGAACCGTCAAGCTTCGTTATGATGACCGACCCGACCTTGGCCTTAGAAGAGAAGGCCGCCGCTTGTGATGATGCACTTTGCCCCAAGTTCGCGTCAATAACCAGCATTACGTGATCAGGGTGGATGAAGCCGTTCAGCTCTCCCATCTCCTGCATAAGGCCTTCTTCGTCCTTGTGTCTGCCCGCGGTATCTATTATGATCAACCTCGCGCCGCGTTCCCTCAGCTGCTTTAGGCCATCTTCAAAGACCTTCTTTATTGGCGACGAGGGATCGGCGTAAAAAGGCACGCCGACCTTTTCGGCTATCTGCCTGAGCTGTTCTGCGGCACCAAGCCTGTAGTTGTCAAGCGAGATCAAGCCAACGGAGTAGCCTGCCTTCTTATAGTAAAGGGCGAGCTTACCTGCGGTTGTGGTCTTACCGCTTCCTTCTATCCCGATCAGCATTATCTTGTGTTCTTGGTTCTTGTCGGGCTTCGGGGCACGAGGGGAACTCCCTCCTAAGAGGCTCACGAGCTCGTCGTAAATCAGCTTCAGAACCACGTCTTTTTTTGTGTATCCTGGTGGGGCTTCCTCGGTCTTGGCCTTTTCCCTTATCTGGGACGACAAGGAGGCGACAAGAGGAAGGGAGACGTCAGCAAGAAGAAGAGCCTTCTCTATCTGCTTGACGGTCTCGTCAACCAGCTTATCGTTAACTGCGGCCGCCCCTCTAAGCTTGTCAAGCGCCGCTTGCAGGGAACCTTTAAGGGAGTCCAACATCGGCACTTCACCCCTCTCCACTCATAAGGCTCTTCATAAAAATCAGCCAGCTTTTCGATCATAGGGGCTTTCATTCACTTCGTCCTTATGATCTTTGGCCTTCCCATTATAAGCCAATACTCAACTTCTACGCCAGGCTGGAGCCTAGCGGCAAGGTCTGGTTCTATACCCTCGCTCACGTCAAAGGTATGAAAATCTTCAAGATCCATAAGTTGGAAGGTGTTTCCAGCCTTCGAGATTATCTGGGCGCTGCGCCTTTCAACTATGGGTACCTGTACTGAGGCATCAACCGGCGCCACCAAGGTGCGCTTGTTTTGTGTGAAGAGGCCTATGCCGACGACTCTGGCCTTCGCGCCTCCGTGCTTTCCTGGCTTGCTGTGCTCGACCTCAACTATCCTACAAGGTTCATCGTCTAATATTATGTAATTTCCCTCTTTTAGAGTGCCCAATTCCACTGGCTTGCTCATTTCGTGAGACTTACGTAATCGCTTATAAATCTATTTTGAGCGATAGCATGTTTTATCGTTTGTCGGTTTTGCGTGAAGGAGGTCAAACGAAACGGCGTAAGCGATAACCCTATATCTTGTATAAGGACTTACCTGATTAGAATTGGGAATTAGGCCTGCTAAATGCTATAGAGCTTTCATCACGCCACCCTACACAAGAAAGGAGTACATAAAGGGGGTACCAGCTCCGAAAATAACCAAGTTCACCATGGGCAATCCCAACGGCGACTTCGACAGCGTCTTCAAGCTTGTGGTTAAGGAGGGAGGACAAATAAGGCACAATGCGTTGGAAGCAGCCAGAAATGCCGCGCATAAGATCCTCGCCGATGCCCTCACCGAGCAGGGCTTCGACCTCAGGATAACCAAGTA
>ERZ1669250.350-NODE-350-length-22256-cov-6.312779_pt1 | contig 22256 bp, 21 predicted proteins | sample MGYA00579295_ERZ1669250 | MGnify/ENA primary metagenome ERZ1669250 (study PRJEB41166, sample SAMN08046056) | hot springs metagenome | biome: hot spring; feature: acid hot spring; material: thermophilic sediment; isolation source: thermophilic sediment from acid...
AGCGCTGGACGCCTACGCTGGCTGGCTCGGCGCCACCTTGACCTGAGCGATGTGCGACCCTTGGCGCAGTGGCGCGGATTTTGCTGCCGCTGTCGGTATCGTGCATAGTCGCCGGAATGGCGTTCAGGAGGCGTAGGGAATGGGCATAACGGGATCGTGGATATCGAGGGGGCGTGCCCTTTGGCACAACGGGCTGGCGATGCTTGCGCTCGTGGGGCTCCTGCTGATCCCCGTGCTCGCGACCGCCGGTTTTCTCTCCCCGGATCAAGCCTTTCAGTTTGCGGCCAAGGCCGATGGTCCAGGCCGTCTGCAACTCACCTGGACGGTGGCGCCGGGGTATCACCTCTATCGCGATCGTATCCGAGTCTCGCTGGCACCGAGCACCCTGCACCTGCAGAAGATCGACTTGCCCGCGGGCAAGGAACTGGATGATCCCGCCTTTGGCCGGGTGCGCGTGCTGGAAGGCCAGAACACCGTGATTGCCCATTACACCAGCGATGGCCCCCTCCCTTCGGTGCTTCAGGTCAGCAGTACCTTCCAGGGCTGCGCCAACGCAGGAGTCTGTTATCCGGAGCAGCACAAGACCATCGACGTCGATCTCGGCACGGTGGCAGCGCCCACGGCGAGCGCCGCCGCGCCCGCGACCACCTTGGCGCCGAGACCGCAGAGCAATGCCGGGGCGCTGGCCGGGGCGCTGCAGGACCGCTTCTGGCTGACGCTGGGACTCTTCTTCCTGTCGGGATTGGGGCTTGCCTTCACTCCCTGCGTATTCCCCATGATCCCCATCCTGTCGGCCCTCATCGTCGGTCAGAAAGATCACCCCGGTCGCGCGCGCGCCTTTTTCCTGTCCCTGGCCTATGTGCTCGGCATGGCCCTGACCTACACCCTGGCGGGTGTCCTCGCGGCCTTGACGGGCGCGTATTTTCAGGCCTTCTTTCAGAGCCCCTGGGTGCTGGCGGCCTTTGCCGGGATATTCGTGCTCCTGGCCTTGTCGATGTTCGGCTTCTACGAACTGCAGATGCCCAGCAGCATCCAAAGCCGCCTGTCGACGGTGGGTCGGGGCGGCCATCTCGTCGGTAGTTTCATCATGGGGGTACTGTCGGCCCTCATCGTCGGGCCCTGCGTGGCGGCACCGCTGGCAGGTGGCCTGCTGTTCATTTCCCAGACCGGTAATGTGCTCCTGGGGGCGCTGTCACTATTCGTGCTGAGCCTCGGCATGGGTATACCGCTCTTGATCATCGGCACTTCGGCGGGCCACCTGCTGCCCCGCGCCGGCCCCTGGATGGATGCCACCAAGGCGGTTTTTGGCGTCCTCATGCTTGGGGTGGCCATTTGGCTGCTTGCGCGGATCTTGCCGGGCAGCATCAGTCTACTGCTCTGGTCCGCCTTGGCCGTCGTGTCGGCCGTCTATCTCCGCGCCCTGGAGCCCCTGGGGCCCGATGCCCGCGGCTGGCACTATCTGCGCAAGGGCATCGCCGTGCTCGTGCTGGCCTATGGCCTCATTGCCGGCTACGGTGCCCTGACCGGCCACAGTGACCCACTGGAACCCCTTGGAAAGGGGACAGCCGCTGCGGCGGCGAGCTCCAATGCCCAGGTGGCGGCGAACGACGCGGCGCATTTTACCGTCGTTAAAAGTCCTCAGGCGCTGGATAGTGCGTTGGCGGCTGCCCAGGGTAAGCCGGTGCTCATCGACTATTGGGCCCAGTGGTGCATCGAGTGCACGCGCATGGACAAGGTCACTTTCAGCGACCCCAAGGTACGCGCGGCGCTGGCAGGCGATGTGCTGATCCGGGTCGACGTCACGGCCGACAATGCTGCCAGCAAGGCGCTCCTGGAGCGCTTTCACCTGGTAGGACCCCCGGCCTTCATCCGCTTGGACGCCCACGGCCACGTGGTGAAGGTGCAGGAAGGCTACCTCGGACCCGATGCCTTCCTGCGCTGGCTGAAGTCCTGACCTGCGCTGTAGCCTTCTCTTCCCCCTATAGCCGGCGCGGTGCAAGGAGAACCGTACTCCGGTCGGAAAGTGCGTAAGAGTTGGAGCCTGAACAACGATATCCGCAACGTGGCGACAGACCTCTCAGTGCCCGCCGCGAGCGAGGGCTCCGCCCTTGAGGATGTAAAGCGTACCGCAATAAGGGCAGCGCGCCTCACCGGTCTCCTCGATCTTCAGAAACACCCGCGGGTGGCCGTCCCAGCTCGGTGGGCGCGGGCAGTACAGCGGCAGATCCTTGGATTCCACCTCCACCAGCTTCTGGGCACAGCAGCGTACTTTCGAATCCATGTCAGCCTACGTGATGCAGCCACTCGGGGTGGTCGTCGCGCTTGCCAGAAACCGTATCGAAGTAGCGGCTCTGGAGCATGGTCGTCACTTCGCCGCGGCGGCCGTTGCCGATGATACGATCGTCGATCTCGCGGATGGGCGTCACCTCGGCCGCCGTGCCGGTGAAAAAGGCTTCGTCGGCAATATAGAACTCATCGCGGGTGAGCTGCTTCTCGACGATGGGCAGACCAGCGTCCCGGGCAAAGCGTAGGATGGTGTCGCGGGTGATGCCCTCGAGGGCGCTGGTGAGCGTCGGGGTGTAGAGCACACCGTCCCGCACCATGAAGACGTTCTCGCCGGAACCCTCGGCCACATAGCCCTCGCGATCCAGGAGCAGGGCCTCGTCGTAACCGCCGCGGTGGGCTTCGCTGTGGGCCAACATGGAATTCATGTAGTTGCCCGTCGCCTTGGCCTTGCACAGGTGGATGTTGACGTGGTGGCGGCTGTAGGAGCTCACCTTGACGCGGATACCGCGCTCCAGAGCCTCCTGTCCGAGGTAGCTGCCCCAGGACCAGGCAGCAATGAGTACGTGCGCCTTCAGACCCTTGGCAGCGAGACCCATGCCTTCCGCCCCGTAGAAGACCAGCGGGCGTATATACGCGGATTCCAGGCCGTTGGCACGTACCACTTCCTTGGTGGCGGCGTCGATTTCGGCCGGGCTGAAGGGAATCTCCATCTGCAGGATCTTGGCGCTGTTGAACAGGCGTTTGGTGTGTTCGGGCAAGCGGAAGATGGCCGCGCCGCGAGGAGTGGCGTAGGCGCGCTCGCCCTCGAAACAACCAAGACCGTAGTGCAGGGTGTGGGTGAGCCCGTGCACCGTGGCCTCGCGCCAGGGTAGAAGCTTGCCGTCCATCCAGATGAAACCGTCGCGATCTGCCATTGACATCCGTTAATTCTCCTCTGCGGCCCGCGGGCCAAGTGCTTCTCGCCAGACCTCGAGCACGCCCTGGGCGGCTTTGTGCAACGCTGCCGCCTCGGGATCGACGTCGGCCACGCTGCGGCTGACCAGGGCGAGCCAGCGGCGATTTTCGCTGTAACGAAAGAGGCTCAAAGCCTCTTCCAGGGTTTTTGCCCGGGCTGCAGTCCAGACCCCCGCCTCCTGCAATGCGGCGATGAGCTTGCGGGTGTTGCTGTGAGCACTGAGCTGCGGTGCTCGGGCACAAGTGGACAGCATAGCAAACTGCACGAGAAATTCGATATCCGTGAGGGCGCCGGGACTGAGCTTCAGGTCAAACCGATGCGCTGGGATCTGCTTGGCGTCCTGGATGCGTTGGCGCATCGCGATGATGTCGTGGGCAAGGTTGCCGGCTTCGCGTGGCCGGCACAGGATCTCACGGCGCAACTGGGCGAAGCGCTGACACAGATCGGGGCTGCCGGCGATGGGACGGGCGCGGCACAGGGCCTGATGCTCCCAGGTCCAGGCCGACTCCCGCTGATAGCGGGCAAAGGCGGTCCAGGAGCTGACCAGAGGGCCGGACTGGCCCGAGGGGCGCAGGCGCATGTCGATTTCGTAGAGGATGCCTGCCCGGGTGGGGAGGGTCAGGATGTGGATCAGGCGCTGTCCCAGACGCGCATACCAGGCGCTGGCAGACAGTGGTATGCGGCCGTTGCTCTCGGCGTCCGGCGGAGCATCGTAGAGAAAGACGAGGTCAAGGTCCGATGCCAATCCCATTTCCCGCCCGCCAAGTTTGCCATAGGCGATGACAGCGAAAGCTGGCTTATGATCCTCGTCGCAACCGCCCGCTTCGACACCCAGCGATCCGTGCCGCTCCCGCAGGTCCGCCTCGGCCCATTGCAGCGCCTGCTCGATGGCGATTTCCGCCAGTTCGCTGAGGCGCTCGCCCAGCTGCATGCTGTCCAGTCGACCGCTCCAGAAGTCGGCGGCCAGCAGCAAATACTCGCTATTCTTGAAGCGGCGCAGCGCATCCATGCGCTCTTCCGTGTCCGTGGCGCCCGCAAGCTCCGCGGCGAGCTCCCGGCGCCACAGGGTAGGGTCGTGCTCCTGCCGACTGAGCAGGTCATCCAGCAGGATAGGATGCCGCACAAGGGCTTGGGCAAGCCAGGGGCTGTGCAGGAGGTCGGCAACGCTGGCGAGAAAGTCGGGATTCTCTGCCAGCAGTGCCAGATAGTGGGCGTGGGGCAAGAGGGCTTCCGTAAGATCCAACAGGCGCTGCAGACCGACGTCGGCCGGCTGGAAACTTCGACAAAGATCGAGGTATCGGGGTAGGAGCTGATCCAGGCGTTGGCGCCCGCGTTGGGACAGACGCAGTGCTACGTTGCGCGATTGGGCAAAACGTCGCAGACGCTCCCAGACGGTTTCGGGATCTTCAAATTGCCAGGGCGCCAGCAGGGCGCGGGCATCGAAGTCCGGCGCGGCAACCTGCGCCGTCTGCCATAGTTGGTGGGTGGGGTCGTCACGGTATTCCGGACCCTCCAGCAGCAGATCGTGAAAAAGCGCGTGGACCTGTTCTCGCCGCGCGCGAATCTCGTTCTGCAGATGGGCGGGGTCGGAGTAGGCCAGGGCGCAGGCCAGGCGCTGCCAGGCCAAAGCATCGTCCGGCAGTTGCTGGGTCTGACGGTCCTCGACCATCTGCAGGGCATGCTCCACCCGGCGCCAAAGCCGATAGCTGGACTCCAGGAAATCGGCATCGGCGGGTGCCAGGAGCTGCGCCGTGCGCAGGGCCTGCAGGGCTTCCAGAGTATTGGGCTGGCGCAGGCCAGGTAGGCGACCGCCGTGGATGAGCTGCAGTGCCTGGCAGACGAATTCGATCTCGCGGATGCCGCCGCGCCCTTTTTTGAGATTTCGGCTGTTGGGGCCCTGTTCCAGATCCATCAAGGCCTTGACCTCGCGCATGCCGGCAAGGGCGGTGAAGTCCAGATAACGGCGATAGGCGAAGTGGCGATTGTCGGCCAGCACCTGCTCGCCAAAGCGCAGATCGCCCGCCACGGGCCGAGCCTTGATCCAGGCAAATCGCTCCCAGTCGCGCCCGTGGGCCTGGTAGTACTGCTCCAGGGCGGCGGCGCTGACGCAAAGTGGGCCGACATCGCCAAAGGGGCGCAGACGGGTATCCACGCGAAAGACGAAGCCGTCGGCAGAGTTGCTGTCCAGGGCGCGGATGAGCCAGCGCGCCAGACGCTGAAAATATTCTCCGAGATCCAGAGGCAGGGGGCCATCGCTCTGCCCGCCCTCGCCGTAGACAAAGAGCAGATCGATGTCCGAGGACAGATTGAGCTCGCGTCCACCGAGTTTGCCCATGGCCAGAATAGTGAAGGGGACGATGGCACCGGCCGCGTTGCGCGGCTGGCCGTGGCGCTCTGTCAAGAGCTTCTGACCGAACTCCAGGGAGCGGCCAAGACAGGCCTCGGCGAGCTCGGTGAGGGCCGTGAGCGTGGCATCCAGGCGTTCTGGCCCCCAGAGATCCTGCCAGATGATCCGTGCCATGGCCCGCTGTCGGTCGCGACGCAGGGCCCGGAAGAAATCCTCCTCAGTGCTGGCGACGGCGCTGGCTTCCAAGACCACCGGTGCCGCTTCGAGGTCCAGGATCCAGAAGGGTTCACGCTCCAGCAGGCGACGCCAGTAGGGACTGGCGCAGGCAACGCGCGCCCAGTGGCCAGAGACTTGGTCGTCGAGGCGCGCCGAAAGAGTGGCGCGTGCCGGGTCGTCCAGCGCTTCCCAGATCGTCTGCATCGACGCCAGTACCAAGGACCCCTCCATGGCGAGGGCTTCGGCCGCGACACGGCAGGAAGGGGGCAAGGGAAGGCTGGGGGTGATCATGGAACTATCGTCGCAGGCAGACGCGCTGCGGGCAAGGGCAAGGGCTGCTGCTGCAGCGTCGATCGCTGTCGCCCGCATGGCGATACCGGCGCGCCCCGCCTTGTGGTAACGTCATTCCTTGATCTTGGCTCAGGAGAGGTCCAGCGTGCTCAAAAGCATGACGGGTTTTGCGCGAGTGGAGGCTCAAGGCCCCTGGGGAAGTCTTGCCTGGGAGCTGCGCAGCGTCAATCACCGCTTTCTGGAAGTCTCCATGCACCTGCCGGAGGCCTTCAATGCCCTGGAGGGGGAGCTGCGCAGTCGGGTGGGCAAGGCTCTGGCCCGCGGACGGGTGGATGTGTGGCTGCGTTATCAGCCGGCGGCGGGGAGTAATCTGCAGCTCAATACCGCTCTGGCGGCCGAGCTGCGGGGGCTGCTGGAGGAGCTGACGGATCTCTGGGATCTGTCGGATTACAGCGTGTCGCCTCTGGAGCTGCTGCGCTGGCCCGGCGTCGTGCAGTCGGGGAACTCGGAATCGTCCGAGCTTCCGGCCATGGCCCTGCGCCACTTCGATGAAGCCTTGGCGCAGCTGCAGGAGACCCGGATCCGTGAGGGACAGGCCCTGAAGGATTTGGTGCTGCAGCGTCTGGACGCCATGCGTGCTCAGGTGGTGGCGCTGCGCGCCGTGCTGCCGGAGATCGAGACGATCCTGCGCGAACGTCTCCGTGCCCGATTGCAGGAACTGGCGCAGCAGGTCGAACCCGGTCGCTGGGAGCAGGAGCTGCGCTTCTTCCTGCAGCGTCATGACGTGGCGGAGGAGCTGGACCGTCTGGACACCCACGTGGAAGAATTGGCGCGCATCTTGCAGCGGTCGGAGCCTGTGGGGCGACGGTTGGACTTTCTGGTGCAGGAGCTCAACCGCGAGGCCAACACCCTGGGCTCCAAGGCCGGTGACCATCGGCTCACCCGTGCGGCGGTGGAGTTGAAAGTATTGATCGAGCAGATACGGGAGCAGATCCAGAATGTGGAGTGAGGGACGGGCGCTGCCATGGAACGCTGGCGCAGGATCGGGTGTGAGCGGGGGCGCGGGATCATGAGCCGCGCTGCCGGGATCCTATGGATATTGTCGGCGCCCAGCGGTGCAGGTAAGACCAGTCTGGCCCGCGCTCTGGTAGCGGAGGTGCCCAATCTGCGCAGCTCCGTCTCCTACACGACCCGGGCGCCGCGTCCTGGAGAGCAGGATGGGGTCGACTATCATTTCATCAGCAAGGAAGCCTTTGCGGCCATGGCCGAGCGTGGTGAATTCCTGGAGTATGCCCTGGTGCACGGCAACAGTTACGGTACCGGCGAAAGCTGGGTCAAACAGCAGCTTTTTCAGGGTGTCGACTGTCTGCTGGAAATCGACTGGCAGGGGGCGCGGCTGGTACGGGAGCGACTTCCGGACTACGCCCAGAGCATCTTCATCCTGCCGCCTTCCCTGTCGACTTTGGAGGAACGCCTGCGCGGACGTGGCCAGGACAGCGCCGAAGTCATTGCCCGGCGACTGGCGGCCGCGCGGGAAGAATTGCTACATTACGACGAGTTCGACTATCTGGTGGTCAATGCCGACTTTGCCGCCGCGCTGGCAGATCTGCGCTGCGTGATTCGGGCAGGGCATCTGCGCCGGGAGCAGCAGCAGTTCACCGAAAGAGAACGCCTCGAACATCTTTTGGGTGGTGCATAGCCACCCCTTATCTGTGGAGTAGTGGATCATGGCACGCATTACGGTAGAAGATTGTCTGGACAAGTTGGACAATCGCTTTGAATTGACCTTGGTAGCGGCACGCCGGGCACGGCAACTGGCCGCGGGCTCGACGCCTCTGGTGGACGTGGGGCGGGACAAGAATACGGTGGTAGCCCTGCGCGAGATTGCGGAGGGCCTGGTGGGTCGCTCGATCCTCGATGAGCAGGATCCGCCCCCTCTGAGCAGCTTCCCCGGTGCCAGTCGGCGGGAAGCCCTGCGGGTAGAGGATGCAGCCGGCGACTGAACGCCGCGATCCCGTGCCGCGGCCCGTGGAAACCGAGCCCGGTGCGGTGCTGCGCCTGCCGCCCGTGCGGCCGGTGCTGGACGATCCCTGCGCGCCCCTGCGCGAGCTGCTGCGCGGCTATCTCCCGGTGACGGAGGTACAACACGCCCGTGAAGCCTACGAGTTCGCGGCCAAGGCGCATGGCCAGCAGACTCGTCGTAGTGGTGAGCCCTACATCCACCATCCGGTAGCCGTGGCCTGCATTCTGGCGGAACTCCAGCTGGATACCGCCAGTATTCAGGCGGCCCTGCTGCACGATGTCATCGAAGACTGCGGAGTCAGTAAGGAAGATATCGCCGCTCGCTTCGGCGCGGAGGTGGCAGAGCTGGTGGATGGTGTCAGCAAGCTCGGGCAGGTGCGCTTCGAAACCCGAGAAGAGGCCCAGGCGGAAAATTTCCGGAAGATGTTCCTGGCCATGTCCCGCGACATCCGGGTGGTACTCATCAAGCTCGCCGATCGCCTGCACAACATGCGCACCATGGGGGTCATGAGCGCGGAGAAGCGCCGCCGCATCTCCCGCGAGACCCTCGACATCTATGCGCCCATAGCCCAGCGTCTCGGCATCCAGGCCATCCGTATCGAGTTGGAAGAACTGGCCTTCTCGCACCTGTATCCCAAGCGCTGGCACGCCCTGGGTGAGGCGGTGAAGGCAGCGCGCGGCAACCGCAAGGAAGCCGTGCAGAAGATTGAGCAGATCATCGCCGAGCGCCTGCGTCAGGAAGGCATCGTCGGCGCGGTCAGTGGTCGCGAAAAGCACGTCTACAGCATCTACCGCAAGATGCAGGCCAAAGGATTGCCCTTCAGCGCCATTCACGATCTGCACGCTTTCCGCATCATCGTCAACGATGTGGATACCTGCTACCGAGTACTGGGTATCGTCCACAGTCTCTTTCGACCACTGCCCGGGCGTTTCAAGGATTACATCGCCATTCCCAAGTCCAATGGCTACCAATCCCTGCACACCGTGCTGCTGGGCCCGTTTGGTCACCCCGTGGAGATCCAGATACGCACCGAGGACATGCATCGCGTGGCCGAAGCGGGGGTAGCGGCGCACTGGCTCTACAAGAGCGGCGCTCAGAACGCCCACGCCGAGGCTCAGGCCCGGGCCTGGCTGCAGCGTCTGCTGGAACTCCAGGCCCAGGGTGGCGATTCCCAGGAATTTCTGGAAAACATCAAACTCGATCTCTTTCCCGATGAGGTCTACGTCTTTACCCCCAAGGGCAAGATCCTCAGCCTGCCGCGGGGAGCGACGGCGGTGGATTTCGCCTATGCCGTGCACACCGACGTCGGCAATCGGGCGGTGGCGGCGCGCATCAACGACATGTTTGCGCCCCTGCGCACCTTGCTCAACAACGGCGACAAGGTCGAGATCATCACCGCGGCCTCGGCTCGGCCGCAGCCCGGCTGGCTCGACGTGGTCGTCACCGCCAAGGCGCGCACGAGCATCCGCGCCTACCTCAAGACCATCCAGCAGGATGAGGCGGAGATGCTCGGTCGCAACCTCTTGGACAAAGCCTTGCAGAGTCTCGGCAGTAGCCTTGCCGATCTGGGCGAGGGAGCCCTGCAGGACCTGCCCAAGGCCTTTGCCAAGGCATCGGTGAGCGAACTGCTGGCGGCGGTGGGTATGGGCGAGATCTTTCCTCTGGTCCTCGCCCATAAACTGCAGCCGGAGGAAGACCAGGGCCGTCTCAAGCAGACGGCCAGGCGCCTGGGGCAGGCCGTCAGCCAGCTGTTGCCGGGACGGTCCGCCAGTGGGGGGGTGCGAGAGCCTTTACTCATTCGCGGCACCGAGGGACTGCCCGTCACCCTGGCCCGCTGCTGCCGACCCATTCCCGGCGACCCCATTCTGGGTTTCATCACGGCGGGCAAGGGCATCGTGGTGCACACGCACGATTGCCACAACATCCGCGAGTGGCGCAAACGCCGTGATCGCTGGGTGGACGTGCAGTGGGACCCCAAGGTGCAAGGTGAGTTTCCCGTCACCATCCGGGTGGTGGCCGAAAGCGGGCGCGGCGTGTTGGCGCGAATCGCCACCCACATCGCCGACGCGGACGCCAACATCGATCGGGTGGATATCGAACCGCAGGATGGACTCTACACCGGCATAACCTTTACCATCCTGGTCCACGACCGCAATCATCTGGCGCGAGTGGAGCGCAACCTGCGTACCTTGCCGAGCATATCGCGAGTACAGCGCATCAAGAGCTGAAACTGGGTCTGGCCGGTAGCTGGCGCTGCCGCCGAGACACCTATCCAGAGCACAGAGGAAGATCGTCCCATGAAAACACAAGCCATCACCACCAATCAGGCGCCTCAGGCCATCGGCGCCTACAGTCAGGCCATGATCCACGGAGACCTGCTCTATCTATCGGGGCAGATTCCGCTGGACCCCGCCACGGGCAAGCTGGTGGAGGGGGATATCGCACTGCAGATACGTCGAGTATTGGATAACCTGCAGGCGGTCTGTGTTGCCGCGGGAACCGAGCTGCAGGCGGCCATAAAATTGCAGGTCTACCTCACGGATCTGGCGCATTTTGCGGAGATCAATCAGGCCATGGAAGCGGTGTTTTCGCCTCCGTATCCGGCGCGGGCGGTGATTCAGGTGGCCGCCCTGCCGCGTGGAGCGCAGGTCGAGATCGACGGCATCGTGGCCTTGCCGAGCGCCGGATGATCCTGGATCCTGCGCAACTGCATCGGCCCATCGGCGAACTGCTGCAGGATTACCCGCAGCTGCGCGATCTGCTCGCCCGGCGCGGCATCCACTGTGAGGAATGCTTCATCGCCGACCGCGAGACCCTGGCCGGGATGGCGGCCATGCACGATCTTGATCTGCAGGAACTCCTGCGTGAGCTGGATTCTGGCTCGGGCGCGTCCACCGATTCCTGACTTCCGTGCCCCGTCGCGTGGCCTCGCCCTGCGTCCGTCTGGATAGCCCCATCACCGCGCTGCGGGGGGTCGGCCCGACTTTGGCGGCGCGTCTGACCCCTCTGGGTATCTCCCGGGTCGAGGATCTGCTCTTTCACCTTCCCAGCCGCTATCAGGATCGCCGCCAGCTGCACGCCATCGGCCAGTTGCGACCGGGACAGGAGGCGGCGGTGCTCGGTGAGATTCTGCACATCCGCCCCCAGAGCGGTCGCCGTCCGCAATGGTGTGTGGCCCTGGGCGATGACCGAGGCGGGGTCCTGCGTCTGCGCTTTTTTCACTGGGTTGGAGCCATGCGCAGCCAGTGGCGGCCCGGTCGTCGCCTCTGGTGTTTCGGCGAGGTACGCGGCGGTGCCTTTGGGCTGGAAATGGTGCATCCGGAGTGGCAGCTGGCGGATGGGCCGGACTTTTACCTGCCCGATCGTCTCACGCCTTTTTATCCCAGCGTCGCCGGCATCACCCAGACGCACTGGCGTGCCTGGACCGATGCGGCCCTCGCGCAGCTGGACGAACTGGTCGATCCCTTGGCAGAGCTGCTTCCCGCGGGCTGGCCCAGCCTCAAGGACAGTCTGTACCGCCTGCATCGCAGCGAGGAGGGCGTTCCAGGTGATGCCGACCCAGCGCGTCAGCGTCTGGCCCTGGACGAACTCACGGCCCACCATCTGGCCATGCTCCGTGAGCGCCGCGCCCAGCGCCATTTCTCCGCCCCTGTCCTGACGGCACCTGGCAGCTACTGGGAACGGCTGCGGCAGGCCTTGCCCTTTGCGCCTACGGCGGCACAACTCCGAGTCATTGACGAAATCCGCCAGGACCTGGGTCTTTCCGCGCCCATGCGGCGTCTGGTGCAGGGCGACGTAGGGTCGGGTAAGACCCTGGTGGCCGTCGCAGCACTGCTGCAGGCGGTGGAGGCAGGCTATCAGGTCGCTCTCATGGCACCCACCGAGATCCTCGCCCGCCAGTTGCACCATCGTTTGGAAGACTGGCTGCAGCCTCTGGACCTGCGTGCAGGACTGCTGCTCGGTGGCATTTCCGCCAAGGAGCGACGCGATCTGATCGGGGCCCTGGCTAGCGGTGAACTCGTCGTGGTCTGCGGTACCCAGGCGCTGTTTCAGGAGGGGGTGGAGTACGCACGTCTCGGTCTCGTCATCATCGATGAGCAGCATCGCTTCGGTGTCGAGCAGAGGCGCCGGCTCATGGCCAAGGGGTCGATGCCGCACCTGCTCATCCTCACGGCGACCCCCATCCCCCGTACCCTGGCCATGACCCTGTACGCCGATCTCGATCTGTCCATCATCGATGCCCTGCCACCCGGGCGCACGCCCGTGACCACGGTGGTGATGCCGGACACGCGCCGCAGCGAACTGATCGCGCGCATGCGCAGCGTCCTGGCGGAAGGACGCCAGATCTATTGGGTCTGTCCTCTCATCGAGAACTCCGAACTGCTGGAGCTGCAGGCGGCCGAGGATAGCTACGCCGAACTGTGCCACGCCTTGCCGGATATCCGTATCGGCCTGGTGCACGGACGTCTTCCTGCCGAAGTAAAGCAGCAGCGGATGCAGGACTTCGTCACCGGAACCACGCAGATCCTGGTGGCGACCACGGTCATCGAGGTGGGCGTGGATGTGCCGAGCGCGAGCCTCATGGTCATCGAACACGCCGAGCGCCTGGGCCTGTCGCAACTGCATCAGCTGCGCGGTCGCGTGGGGCGGGGTGCGGAGCAGAGCACCTGCATACTGCTCTACCGTCCACCCCTGTCGCCGCGGGCACGCCAGCGCCTTGCGGTGATTCGCTCCAGCAGCGATGGTTTTTTCATCGCCCGCAAGGATCTGGAAATGCGCGGTCCGGGAGAATTGCTGGGGGTGCGCCAGAGTGGAGAACGCACTCTGCGCATCGCCGACCCCATACGGGACGAGGCACTACTGGAGATTGTCCCCGATTTGGGTGAGAATCTGCTGCGCACGCAGCCGGAGGCGGCCGCCGTCCTCATCCGGCGCTGGCTTGGCAGCACCGTCGCCTACGGCGACGTCGGGTAGACCCTGGGTTTGGAGGAAGATAGTCCATGAGCAAGGCCGCGCTCTGTTGGCGCGCACTATGGGTGTGCGCTTTCCCGGCACTTTTAGCGGGCTGCGCCAGTCAGATGCCGCCAGCGGAGGTGCACTCCGTCGCCTGGTATGCGGCGCGCATTCCGCCGCCGGTGGTACCGACGGTGAGTGCTCCCACGGTATCCGTTCAGCCGGCTCCGGTGCCTCAGGAAGTGCACATCGTGGTCGACACCCGTGATCGGCAGCTACGCATCTATAAGGGCGAGTCCCTCCTCGAAACCTTCCCTGTGGCCATCGGCTTCAACGGCGCCGCGCCGCGCCGTACCCGCGGTGATGACATTACACCGGTGGGGCATTACCGGATCGGCTATGTGCGTTTCGGCACCCGCTACGGCCCCTTCATGCTGCTGACCTACCCCAATCGTGAAGACGCCCGCTGGGGCCTGCGCGAGGGCATCATCAACCAGCGTCAGTACGATGCCATCATCACCGCCTTGGATCGCGGCGAGACTCCACCGCAGAACACCCCCCTTGGCGGCTACATCGGTATCCACGGTATGGGCCCACAGTTTTCGGACGATCCCGATTCCAAGGTCTTTCCGGGTCGCTGGACAGCCGGTTGCGTCGCCTTGTCCAACTGGGACGCCCGCCAGCTCGCCACACTGGTGCGGGTGGGGACTCCCGTTGAAATCGTTGGACAGGTCCCAGGCTATCGCGGCAGCACACCGGCCGAGCGGCGGCCCGCCGGTCTGCAGAGTGTAGCCGATACACCGGAGAAGCACCTGGACGATCTCCTAGCCTCTCTCCAGCACGGCGCAGCTCCCGCGCCTCAAGCGGCTCGTCCCTAGACACTCCGAGGATGTAGCGGGCTGCGGGACTCAGGGGGCTTCGTTCTGGCCGGTGGCCGTGCGTGCTTCCATAAAAGCCTTCTGGAAGGCATTGGCTTGGGCGACACAGTCCCCCAAGGCTACGCCGCCCTGCCAGTTGCCCAGCAGATCGAGATTGGGAAGTCGCCGGCAAAGCTCGTGAATGCGCGCTATGCGCTCCCCATGACCCAGGGCGTACTGGGGGATTGCCCGCGGCCACAGAGCACAACGGTGATAGCTGGGGTCGCCGCGGATACCCAGTATGGGGCGCAGGTCCCGCAGAGCCTGCGCCTCCAGTTCGGCAGGGCTGCGCTGCGATATATCCTGCTGCGCGCCGCCGAGAAAAGCCGTGAGCAGGACCATGCCCTCCGGCGCACGCTCCGGGAAAAGGGTAGAGGAGAACAAGACGCCGAGAGTCTCGATGCCGAGACGGCGTGGAATGAGCAGACCGAATCCATCCAGGGGATGCGCCACCGCCTCGCGGGGAAAGCCCAGGGCAATGGTAGCCACTGCGGGATAGAAGATGGAGTCCAGTTCATCGGCGAGCTCTGCCGCCAGCGGCCGCAGCAGACGGGCAATTTCTGAGGCGGGCAGGGCGAGCACCAGATGTCGGCACTCCAGCTCCCCGCCCGTGGTCTGCAGCCGCCAGCCCTCTTCACTATGCTGAATCCCGATGACGGCCCGCGACCGCTGTAGACGGTCCGGTGGCAACGCGCTTGCCAAAGCCATGGGGAGTTCCTGCAGACCAGAGCGAAAGGAGACGAGGCGGCTGCCAGTGCCTTTCTTGCCAGTGCGTCGGTTGCGCAGGGCGGCCCGCAGCAGTGAGCCCGACTCCGCCTCCATGGACGCAAGGCGGGGCAGGGCCGCCGATACAGAGAGTTTTTCCGGGTCACCGGCGAAGACCCCAGAGACGAAGGGGTCCACCAACCAAGCGAGGGCCTCGGGGCCCAGGCGTCGACGGACAAAGTCGGCGATGCTCTCGTCGTCATGAGATGCTGGGCGGGCAGCCCGCCAGGGCTCACTCAGCAAGCGCAGGCGTGCCGACAGGCTCAGCAGGGACGAGGACAGGAGCACCCCCGGTCCCAGGGCCACCGGGCGGCGCTTGCGGTTCAGCACGAAACGGCGGCGGGCCAAAGGGTTGGCCTCCACCACCCGGTCTTCCAGACCCAGCCGCCGAATCATATCCGGCAGAAGCTCGCCCTTCACCATCAGCGAGTTGGGTCCCAGATCGCGCAGGAAGCCACCTTCGGCGCGGCTGCGCACGTTGCCGCCTACCTCTCCCTCGGCCTCTAGCAGCAGGGCGGGGATGCCGCGCTGGTGCAGGTACCAGGCGGCGCTGAGCCCGGTGAGACCAGCGCCGACCACGATCACTTCTTCTCTGGGCACGACTGCGCCTCCTCTGTCGCCTGGGCCGAGCCGCGATACCAGGGGCTATCCAGATACCAGCGTTGTGCGTGGCGCAACAGGGCGATGAGCACCGCGGTCACCGGCAGGGCGAGGAGCAGCCCGGCAAAACCGAAGAGTTCGCCGCCCGCCAGCACCGCAAAGATCACGAGCACCGGATGCAGGCCGATGCGCTCGCCCACCAGATAGGGAGTATAGACCATGCTTTCGAGAATCTGCCCTATGCCGAAGACCACCCACACCCCGACGATGGGCAGAAAGGCGCCTGTCTGCACATACATCGCCAGGGTTGCCATGCTGATCCCGCTGATGACCCCGAGGTAGGGCACGAAGCTAAGAAAACCCGCCAGCAGGCCGATGAGTATGGCCGTCTGCAGACCGACGATGGACAGACCGATGGCGTAGCTGGTGCCGAGGGCCAGCATGACCAGGATCTGCCCGCGCAGAAAGGCCATGAGCATGGCGTTGGCGTCGCGGGCCAGGAGTTCGACCAGAGGTAAGCGACGGCGTGGGATCAACTCGCGGATACGCTCCAGCAGACCGGGCCAATCGCGCAGCAGATAAAAGCCCAGCACGGGAATGAGCACGATATCCAGGAGAGTGGCGAGGATCCCACTGCCCGAACTGACGGCTATGCGCAGACTTTTTCCCAGCCAATCCGCGAGTTTCTGCGCATTGGCCGAGGCGTAGTGCGTGACCGTCTGGCTATCCAGGTGGATGCCCAACCGCGCCGACAGCTCTGGAATGATCTGGCGCTGCAGCAGCTCTGCATACTGGCGGGTATAGTCCAGAAAAAGCAAAGCCTGGTGGCGGATGGCCGGAAGCAGTGCCGTGACGACTCCAGCCACCAGCAGCACGACCAGCACAAAGACGAGGGTGGTGCCGGCACTGCGGGGCAGGCCCCAGCGCTGCAGACGGCTGACCAGCGGATTGCCCAGATACGCCAGGATGCCGGCAATCAGGAAAGGTGTGAGGACCGCACTCAGGCGGTAGAGCACATAGGCCCCGGCCACAAGACCTGCCATGACGTACAGACGTTGCAGAACGCTTGCCGAATTCACAGCCTCGCCCGCCGATGGCGCGTCCCTGGTCATGGGCACCGCCGCTCAGTGCAGACCGTGGCCGGCAGCTTCCGCGGCCGCCAGCATGATCTCACGCACTTCCGGCGTGTAGTCCCCTTGCAGTACCTGCTGCCGTCCCTCCTGAAAGAAGAGGGGCGCATCGGCGGGCAGATAGCGTTGCAAGGCCGCAAAGGCGGTTCGCATCTGTTCGGGGTCCTGGGCGCGGGTGGCGGCGATGGCCCAGTTGAACAGCAGAATCCGCCACGGACGCTGTGGGTCCTGACTTTCCAGGTCCGCGGCATAGTCCGTGGCCGCGGCTTCGGCAACGGCTCCCATGAGGCGCGCGAGGCTTTGCAACGGTTCCGGATCCTTTTCGGCGTTGGCCAGGATCGCCAGCCCGTTGACCACCGGCTCGAGGGTGTGGATGGGCTGGCCCTGCTGCACCAACCAGGCAGCAACGGCGACGCTCACCACTTCCATGGCCGCCTTGGCCGGACGCTCACCCAGGCGATCGGCCCAGGTCGCCAGATCCAGGAGCAGGCCGATGGTCAGGTCACCAATCCGCTCCGGTTCATCCTCGGGCAGGGACGGGTCCCAGCTGGCTACGTCTTTCTCGAGGACCAGGAAAAGTTGACGCAGAGCATCCACCAGCTGCGGTGGAGTGACTTGCTCACCCGTTGCAATCTTGCTCTCGGCAAACTTGACCAAGAGGGGCTGGGCAAACTGCTCGAAGCGGGATTTGGCTGCAGAAATATCCAATACGGATGCCACGTCATGCTCCTTTGCTGCGACGAGGTCGAGACACCTCGCCATTGTGTCAGGAAGGAAGGGATTATGGCTAGACGCTGGGTAATGGTATCCTTGGATCCTGTACGAATCTTGGAAAGTCTGACCCGCCCATGCAGCTCACCCACACCACCGACTCCTCGCCGCGCTCCCGCGTGGATCTGCACATGCACTCCACTTTCTCCGACGGTAGTCTGCCGGTGGACGAATTGGTGGCCCGAGTGGCGGCCGCCGGAGTCGAGGTCATGGCCCTCACCGACCACGACAACACGGCCGGTGTGGCCTTGGCCGCGAAGGAAGCCCAGCGCCACGGCCTGCGCCTCATCCCCGGCGTCGAGATCTCCAGTGTCTGGGAGGAGCAGGGGATCCATATCGTCGGTCTCGCCATGGATATCGAACATCCGGCCTTGCAGCGGGGTCTGGAGCGTATCGTCCAGCTGCGCGACCAGCGGGCCCTGGAGATTGCCGAGCGTCTGCAGCAGCAGGGTATCGCCGGAGCATGGGATGGCGCACGCGCCATTGCCGGCAGTCCGTTGGTGGGGCGCGCCCACTTTGCCCAGTGGCTGGTGCAGGCAGGTCATTGCAAGGATAGTCAGGACGCTTTTCAACGGTATTTAGGGCGTGGCAAGCCGGCCTACGTTCCCAGCGACTGGATTCCCATGGCCGAGGCCGTGGGTTGGATCCGGGCGGCGGGCGGCGAGGCGGTGCTGGCGCACCCGGGTCGCTACAAGCTGAGTGGAGCGCGTCTCAAGCGCCTGCTGGAGGATTTTCGTGCCGTCGGCGGCGCGGGCCTTGAGGTCTGCTCTGGCTCCCAGGCCGCTGCAGACCGCGAGCATCTTGGACGTCTCGCCATTCGTCTCGGCATGGCAGGCTCCGTCGGTTCCGACTTTCACGGCCCCAAACTCGGCCACGCCGAGATCGGCCAGCTGTTGCCCCTGCCCGATGGCGTCGAGACCATCTGGGATCGTCTCGGGGTCCCCGTGGCGGTTCCTTTCCCCACCCACTGAGTGAGGAATCTCGGGAGGACGCGGTCGTGAACGCCGGGCATGTCCGCACGGGTCCCTGGGGGACCTTGGTGCTTCTTTTGATCTATGCCGGGGCAGCCTATGCTCTCAGCCCCTTTGCCGGGCCGCTGCTCATGGGCGCCGTGCTGGCGGTGGTCGGCTGGCCCTGGCAAGTACGTCTGGAGCGCTACCTGCATCTGCCGCGCTGGTTTGGAGCGCTCCTGCACGCCACCGCCTGGGTTGCCGTCATCATCATTCCCGCCGTGGCCATCGTCGATTCCGTCCTACCCGAACTCCACCTGTTGGTGCTGCGTTGGCAGACCGGCATGCCCCTGCTCACCTTGCCCATCAGCCTGCAACAGCTCCCCTTCGTTGGAAACTGGCTGTCCGCGCATCTGGCCGAGATCAATGGCGCATATCTGTCCAATTTTTTTCGCCAGCATGCCGACATCATCACGAGTTCCCTCGGGCAGCTCTGGTTCTTTACCCTGCATACCTTCTTTGCCGCGCTGACGGTATTCGCGCTGACCTTGCATGGCGAACGCATCCACGAGATGCTGCAACTGGCTGCCAGTGAACTCTGGGGGCGGGATCGCGGCGAACGCTTTCTGCGCGCGGCACGAGAGGCGGCACGTTCGGTTCTCATCGGCCTCATCGGTGTGGGGGTGATCGAGGGAATCCTCATCGGCGCTGCCTTCGCTGTCGCGGGCCTGAAGATGTGGCCGCTGTGGCTGGTGGCGACGGCTCTCATCTCACCCATCCCTTTCGGCGCGACCACCGTGGTCGGGGCGGCGACGCTGTGGCTGGTGTTCTCCGGCCATTGGCTGGCCGGACTCATCATCTTCGCGTGGGGTCTGGTGGTGATCACCGTGGCCGATCTCGTGATCCGCCCCCTGCTGACGGGATCTCAGGCCCAGGCCCCGTTTTTTCTGGTGTTCTTCAGCATCCTCGGGGGTGCCGAGGCCTTCGGCTTGATTGGGCTGATCATCGGCCCTATTTTAGTATTGTTGGCCCGAGGTATCTGGCGTTCCTGGGAGCGGCGGGTACGGCTCGGCGCCTGAATTCGATTCGGCAAGACGCTTTTGCAAGGGGGTGTGGCCGTGGATTATCAAGTGTTGGATCAACAGTACAATCAACTCCAGCAGCAGACGCAGAACAACATCCAGGCGCTGCAACAGGTGGCGCAGCGGGTTCAGACCGTAGTCCCGGACAACACCACAGCGCGCGAACTGATCCTGGAGCTGCGCAATCTGGCCATGAATCTGCAACAGCAGCAGCAGAGCACCGCCATGCTCCTGCAGCAGCTCAGCATGCGTATCCAGCAGCTGGAGATGCAGCTGCAATCCATGGGCCAGGCTGGGGTCAACCCCAATCCCATGGCGCAGCGGGCCTGGAACCAGCCCATGCAGCCCGGCATGGGTAGCGGCTTCCTGGGCAACGTCGTGACAGGCCTGGGGCTTGGTGCCGGATTTGGGATTGCCGAAAACGTCGTCAACGACATCTTCGATTCCTTTTGATGTACTTACTCCGCCGTAGCGCCACGCATGTAGCCGGTGTCGTAGGCCAGCGTGGCTGAAGACTGGGCGGTGGGCGTGCACGCCGTCGCCGCCGCCATCGACGCCGGCGAAGTAGAACAGCTTTGGGTAGCCAAAGAGCGTGCCGGCGATCGGCGTATCCAGGACGTCCTCGCCGCTGCCGAGCGGCAAGGTACCGCCCTGCGTTGGGCGGCGGCGGCAGAGCTGGATCGCCTGGGTGTTGGCCACCAGCATCAGGGTCTGGCTGCCCGCCTGCTGCCTGCACCGGCGCGCAAGCTCTCGGAGGTGCTGGAGAGTATTCCCGCCCCTGGCCTGTTGCTGATTCTGGACGGTATTCTCGACCCCCACAATCTCGGCGCGTGCCTGCGCAGCGCCGAAGCGGCCGGGGTACACGCCGTGCTCCTGCCCAAGGATCACGCCTGCCCCATCAACGCTACGGTGCGCAAGGCGGCCGCCGGCGCGGCCTCCCGTCTGCCCGTCGTGGTGGTGACCAATCTCGCGCGTAGCATCGCAAGCCTCAAGGAACAGGGATACTGGATCGCTGGACTTGCCGGGGAGGCCAGTGCGGATCTGTACCAGGCCGACCTGCGCGGCCCCCTGGCGCTGGTCCTGGGCAGTGAAGAAAAAGGTCTGCGGCGCCTGGTCCGGGAACACTGCGATTTTCTCTGGCGCATTCCCATGTCCGGGGCGATAGAAAGTCTCAACGTCTCCGTCGCCGCTGCCCTGGCCCTTTTCGAGGCGCGCCGGCAGCGGCAGGCGCAGGCAAAGACGGACGAACTGCGCTAGAATAGAGTCCCCGGCACGGAGGAGCATGGTCTTGCAGGCGGCTCTGGTAGATTCCCATTGTCATCTGGATTTCGACGATTTCGCGGAGGATCGTGAGGCGGTACTGGCGCGCGCTCGCGCCGCTGGCGTCGAGCACCTGCTCATCGCCGCCGTGACTCCCAGCCACTGGTCACGGGTGCAGGCGCTGGCAGCGGAACAGGCGGGCATCTGGGCCGCGGCCGGGGTACACCCCAACGAAGACCCGGCGTCCACACCGGAACTCGAAGTCCTTCTGGATGCACTGGCGGCACCCAAGGTGGTAGCAACGGGGGAGACCGGACTGGACTATTTCCGCAGCGAAGGCGACCTGTCCTGGCAACGGCGCCGCTTCGCCCTGCATATCGCTGCCGCACGGCAAAGTCGCAAGCCCCTCATCGTCCACACCCGTGCTGCCGCCGCCGATACCCTGGAGCTTCTGCGCAGCGAGGGCGCTCGAGATGTGGGCGGGGTGATCCACTGCTTTACGGAGGATTGGGATTTCGCCCGTGCGGCCATGGACCTCGGCTTCTACATATCCCTATCGGGGATCGTCACCTTCAAGAAGTCCACGGAGCTGCAGGAGGTCGCTAAAAAGATCCCGGCGGATCGGCTGCTCATCGAGACCGACGCCCCCTATCTGGCGCCCGTACCGCAGCGTGGCCGGCGTAACGAACCGGCCTACGTGGTCCACGTCGCGGAATTTCTGGCGCAGTTGCGCCGGGAGGATCCGCAGGCGCTGGTTGCCCAGACCTACACCAATTTCTTCCGCTGTTTTCCCGCTGCGGGAGTGGCGGCGTGAGCCTGCGCGTACGCTTTCTCGGTACGGGTTCCAGTGCCGGTACCCCGCAAGTAGGCTGCGACTGCGCCGTCTGCCGCAGTGACGATCCGCGCAACCGGCGTAGCCGTGCCAGCATTTTGGTGGAGGCCACGGATGTAGCACTGCTCGTGGACACCGGTCCCGACCTGCGCCAGCAACTGCTGCGAGAAAACATCCGCGCCCTGACGGCGGTGCTCTACACGCACTTTCACGCCGACCATATCAACGGTATTGACGACCTGCGAGCGTTCAACTTTCTGCAAAAACAGGTGCTTGACTGCTACGGCGACGCGCGCACGGGCAAGGAGCTGGAAGAGCGTTTCCGTTATTGTTTCCTGCCGCCAGATCCGGCCTGGGCCAAGCCCTCTTTGCGTATGCACCCCATTGAGGGTCCGCGGGACTTCGGGCCGCTGCGCGTGACTCCGGTGCCCGTGCTGCACGGATACCTCCCTATCTACGGCTACCGCTTCAACGACGTCGCCTATCTCACCGATCTCAAGAGTATACCCGACAGCAGCATGGCCTTGTTGCAGAATCTGGATATCCTTATTCTCGACTGCCTACGCGAGGACGAACACCCAACCCACATCAATGTCACCGAGGCCATAGCACTGGCCCAGACTATCGGCGCGCGGCGCACCTATTTTACCCACATGACCCACGACCTCGGCTTTACCGCCCTCGCCGAGCGGCTACCCGCGCGCATGTGGCCTGCCTACGATGGTCTTGAGCTCTACTCCGACATCGGGATTTCTTGACCCTCAGGCGGCGAGTGGGTATGCTACGCGGACTTTTCCCCGGTAGCTCAGTCGGTAGAGCGGGTGACTGTTAATCACTAGGTCGGCGGTTCGAGCCCGTCCCGGGGAGCCAGAAAAACA
>ERZ1669250.352-NODE-352-length-22233-cov-6.366084_pt1 | contig 22233 bp, 20 predicted proteins | sample MGYA00579295_ERZ1669250 | MGnify/ENA primary metagenome ERZ1669250 (study PRJEB41166, sample SAMN08046056) | hot springs metagenome | biome: hot spring; feature: acid hot spring; material: thermophilic sediment; isolation source: thermophilic sediment from acid...
GTGGGTTTCAGTAGCCTGATTAGCCCCCGTAAAGGCGGTGTAACCCTCAAGACCCCAGGGAACCCCGCCCTTTAAAAGGCGGAGAGGGGGTCGGACCTATGTTTTCCTCTTCAACACCTTATAGGATTTAAACCGGTTACTAGCTTACTTAGTAGTGATGATTCTAGAGCCCACTGATTAATGAGGATAAATGCCGCTACTGATTCACGTCAATACCTCGCTCAGTTTACCCATTTTAGCGGCGTTCACTATTTCATGAGCTATCCTCTCCCCCATGTCCATTGGTTCATTAAAGTATAGGACTGAATATGGGCTACCTACACCCATGTAGACGTTTGTACCGGCAACTATCCTCCCGGAGAATTCAAAAACCACTATTGATAAGTCATCCTTAATTATCGACTCTAAGCTATACGGCCCTATCATACCTGGCGGTACTAGTTCTGAAACTGCCCTTGAGAAGTCTTCACCATACTTCTGCACTATAGGTAGCAGTGATTCCCTTAGAACCACCGGAATATTCCCAACAACTACGAAGGTTGGTTCAGTTAGGTTAAATGTCCTACCATCAACATTACTCTCATACCTTAAGTCCATTCCAAACAACTCCACGCGGTCATACACCTTCGAGCCAAAGTAGTGGTAGTAGGCAGGTACTCCAATCACGTACTCCTGTATTATGTAATCATCCCCCACGTTGACGCTACTTAGCTTACTGGCAAGGTCGGCAGCATCCTTAGCTATGAAGTAGCCCCTACCACCCTTCGCGCCTGATAATTTAACTATAACAGGCCTATCAACTAGAGCTGGTTCATTAAAGGACTTGGGTATAGGTATACCGGCGTATTCCAGTAGCCTCATCTTCTTCCTCTGGTCAGCCTCCCACTCAATAAGGTACCTATTGCCAAACGTTGGAATAGGCATGCTTAAAGCCCTCCTCCACCCAACATACTCCACGTAGCTACCATGCGGTATGAGTATTGAATTATCCTTAACCAGATCATTGGCTAATTGCTCCAGGTCACTTAAATCCACCTCAATAACCCTATCTATGAAGCTGAAACGCCTATAGAACCAGCCTAACCCAGGCTTAGCCACTGCCACGGTGCCCAACCCATGCCTCTTAACCCCCCTTAATATTTGAAGTGATGAATGGCTGGCTATAGTAACTATGTTTAATTTACCTAAATCGTAGTTCTTTAAAACAGCCTCAATATTCATGTGGTCACCTTATCAAGCATATTACTAGCCGCCGCCTCCTTAACCTCTATGGCAATTCTCCTGCCTGTTGATATAGGTTTACCAAAGTATAGTTTACTGTACTGCCCACCAATACCCAGGTACGCATTAGTGCCACCACCTATCCTAGGTGCGACATCGTAAACCACTAGGTCCAGTTCAGGGGTAACCATGAATTGAAGCGTGAATGGCCCTATAACCCCAGGAGGCACCATTTCCTCAGTTGCCTTAACAAACCTGTAGCCAATCTCAAAAACCTTCTCAAGTAGGCTCTCCCTTATGGTGGCTGGTTCATGGCCAACCTCAATATACCTAACATCAACGTTAAGCCCAAGTTGATCTTGAGCCGGTATCCTGTAGATACCGTCCAGGTTTGATTGAATTCTCCTATCGAAACTATGCAACTCAAGCCTCCCCCTTACCTTAGAGTAGAAGTAGTTGGCATTGAAATGAGCACCAATCACTAATTCCTCTATTGACGCATTCTCCAAGTCACTTAACCTCACAATGCCTCTATCCGCCAATTCCTTAACCTTCCTTAACGCATCATCCCTATCCCTAGCTATGAAGAACCCTCTCTCAACCCTCCTGGCAGCCTCAGGGAGTTTAATCATAACGGGCCTATCAACCTCATCAATACTACTGAATGTCCTTGGTCTTCTAATTCCAGCGTGATCAAGTAGTTTATAGTAATTATACGGTCCAGTCCTCTCCTCCCACCTTAGTAGTCTCCTATTACCGAAAACCGGCACTGGGAATTTATCCTCAATATTATCGTAACCCACATACACCGCAAAGGACCTATTGGGTATAAAAACGGCTTCACTACTTTTCAATTCATTGATAATACGATCACTAATCAATTCCTTAAAATCATCAACAATAATTAACTTATCTACTACTGGGAATTCACGGTAAGGTAAGTCCCTACCCTTCTTAGCCACCGCTATTGTGCTGAAGCCCTCATCCTTAGCACCATCTAATACATCTAGTGCTGAGTGGCTTGCAAGTACGGCTATGGTTACCATGTAATCATATTGATCAATTTACCCTTTTAAACATTTCGCGAAGATCAGTAACGTTTAATTAATTAATTAAATAAAGTATAGGGAATGGTGTGAATCAACCATGGGTAATCATTAAATTAATCTTAACTCCCTTAAATGAGTAATGAAGCCAAGAGAGAAGCCTTGAAACCCAAGGGGAAAATTACCCAAGTATACTTAGTATTGTTTCTCTTTCCCTGGCGCAAGTCTCCTCAGCCTTATTAAGTAGTTGACTGCATGATTCTGCAATATTTCTTGCAATAACACTTGCATAGCCCGTATAATTACTTGGACTCAAGTTCATTAGTAGCTTATCGTCCACGCCAAGTTCCTTAATTGCATTAAGGTAATCACCCATGCTCATTCTTGGTGCCCTGAAGAGCCTTAGTGACTTCTCATAGGCATCAGCTTGACCAAGAACCCTTAATCTAACCTGTACCGCCTCACTTAAGACTTCCCAATGATTATTGAGGTCATTAATTAAGGCCCCCTCATCAACCTCAATACCCTCCATGAACTTCTTAAGTCTCTTAGAGCCAAGTATCACATAGCCTACGGCTAACCCAAGGTTCCTCTTAATCGTTGAGTCACTTAAATCCCTCTGTAGCCTGCTTGATTGCAGGATCTTGGAAACCTCCATGAGTATTGAGGAGCCTAACTTTAAGTTACCCTCAGCGTTCTCAAGATCCACTGGGTTAACCTTATGAGGCATTGTTGACGATCCAATAACCCTGCCTCTAAACCTAACATAACCAAGCATTGAGTACATCCACATATCTTGAGCCAGGTTAATTAATGAGTATGAAGTTAAACCTATTACCGCAAGAATGTGCGTTAAGTTGTCTGGAGGGAGGATTTGTGTTGATACAGGCACTGGCTCAAAGCCTAGTGATGATACGAAGTTCATTAATTCCCTCGGCCAATCTAACTGAGCAATCATGGTGAAGCCAGCCATTGAGCCGCTTGCCCCAGCCACCTTACCATTAATCTTAAGATTAATTAAACTGTTCACCCATGAACATAACCTGTAGGTATGGTAGGCTATTTCCTTACCGAAAGTTGTTGGTGTTGCTGGTTGCCCATGGGTCCTAGCAAGCATGGGGGTGTCTGCGTACTTACTGCTTAAGGCAATGAGTACCCTGCCTAAATCCACTAGGCTTGGTATCAAGTATTCGTAAAGTACTCTCCTAAGCATTATTCCCATTGCTAAATTATTCACATCCTCTGAGGTTAACCCCAGGTGAAGCAAATGCGCATAGTGCTCAAGGCCAATGGCCCTTAGCCTACCTCTTAACACGTACTCAAGAGCCTTAACATCATGCCCTAACTCATCCTCAAGCTTCCTAACTTCACTAATATCATCACTACTTAACCTAATCCCCCTTAACCTCTGCCTCTCCTCATCACTAATGGGTCTTACTAAGCCTATACTTGATAACTTATCTATTAGGAATTCCAGGTAAAGTAACTCAACCCTGGCGCGGTACATTATGAAGGCCTCCTCTGAGGCTATCTCATGGTAACCCCTTAGTTCATTTCTATATCTAGCATCAAGGGGGCTTAATACATCCACTTCAGTTAATCTGGTTAGGGTTAATAAACCCTACCCATCGTTTAATTAATTAATACAATAATATGTTAACTACTGAACGAAAAGTTTAAAAACATGCTGAATTAATTAATTAAAAAGTGCCTCTTACAGTAGTTGTGGGTGGTTTCTTCGGTGACGAGGGTAAGGGCAAAGTAATCTCATACCTCAGTCTCGTTGATAAACCCGACATATGCGTTAGGACTGGTGCAATAAACGCAGGCCACACTGTGAATCTAAATGGCCATACGTGGAAGGTTAGGATAATACCCTCCTGCTTCCCGAATAAGGGGACTAGGTTAATGATAGCTCCAGGGGCATTATTCAGCATTAACGTCCTCATGAGGGAGATGGAGGAGACAAACACCAGAGGGAGGGTTTGGGTTGACTACTCCTCAGGTATAATTGAGGATAAGCATGTTGAAGCGGAGAGGAGGGATGAGTACCTCATGAAGACTATTGGTTCAACAGGCCAGGGGGTTGGGGCAGCTATGGTGGATAGGGTGCTTAGGAGACTGAGGTTGGCTAGGGATTTTGAGGAGTTAAAGGGCGTGCTCACTGATGTGCCAAGGGAGGTTAATGAATCATTAGGCAACGGTAATAATGTCATTATTGAGGGTACTCAGGGGACATTCCTAAGCCTATACCATGGTACATACCCATACGTCACAAGTAGGGACACTACAGCCTCAGGGGTGTTAAGCGAGGTTGGTGTTAGTCCGAGGAGCGTGAACGACATTATACTAATCTTTAAGGCATTCGTAAGTAGGGTTGGGGCAGGGGAATTACCTGGTGAGTTAAAGCCTGAGGAGGCTGAGGCTAGGGGATGGGTTGAGAGGGGTACTGTGACTGGTAGGTTAAGGAGGGTTGCGCCATTTAACATGGATTTAGCTAAAAGAGCAGTCATGCTGAATAAGCCGACTCAATTAGCCATAACGAAACTTGACGCTTTATTCCCTGAGGCAAGGGGGAAGAGGAAGTGGGAGGAATTACCCATTGAGGCTAGGAGGTGGATAAACAACATTAGTGAGGAGTTAGGTGTACCAGTTACATTAATTGGAACTGGGGAGGACGCGTTCGACATGGTTGATTTAAGGGGTGAATCCCCATGATTTATGACGTTGCAATAATTGGGGCTGGACCTGCCGGATTATTTGCAGCTTATGAACTTACCAGGAATACTGATGGATTAAGCATAGCTGTTGTGGATAAGGGGTATATGGCTAGGCAGAGGCATTGCCCATTAGCTAAGATTGGGAAGTGCGTATGCGTCCCATGCCACATAACGCACGGTATAGGGGGTGCGGGGTTATTCAGTAGCGGCATAATAAACCTAAGACCAGACATAGGCGGGGACTTACATGAACTTGTGGGAAGCTGGAGCGCCTCAATGAGCCTCATAAACTACATTGATGAGGTCTTCATTAAGTTTGGTGCACCACAGGATAGGGTTTTTGAACCAAGCGGCTCACTCTTTGAGGATTACCAAAGATCATTAGCTAAGGTTGGTGCTCAATTAGTGCCTATTAGGCAAAGGCACATTGGAACGGATGGGTCCATTAGGGTTATTGAGAACTTCACATCATACCTTAAGGAGGCTGGCGTTAACCTCATAGTGGGTACTGCCGTTGAGCATGTTACCCGTAGTAATGGCTTATTTAAGCTTAAGACTAGGAGAGGTGACTTAGAGGCTAAGACAGTGCTTATTGCACCAGGTAGGGCTGGTGCAGAGTGGTTTAGGGATGAGGCTAGGAGGATTGGTGTTGAGCTTAATCCAAACCCACTGGACGTGGGGGTTAGGGTTGAGGTGCCTAAGTACGTTATGGATCCTTTAACTGAACTATACATGGATCCTAAGGTAATAATGTACACTAAGTCACATGACGATAAGGTTAGGACGTTCTGCGTTAATCCAGGTGGATTCGTGGTAATGGAGAACTACGATGATAAGACCATTGGGGTTAACGGTGAAACCTACTTAGATAGGCAAAGCAGTAACACTAATTTCGCATTACTAACCTCCATAAGGTTAACGGACCCAATGGAGGATACTATTGAGTATGGTAAATCAATAGCCAAGTTAGCCACCAAGTTAGGCGGAGGGAAGCCTATAATTCAGAGACTGGGTGACTTGGAGGATGGGAGAAGGTCCACGTGGGATAGGATTAGGAGAAGTATAGTGGAGCCCACCCTTAAATTCGTAACACCAGGGGATATAGGGATGGCGTTACCCCACAGGATCATTGATAACCTCCTAGAATTCCTACATAAGGTTGATAATGTTGTTCCAGGCCTAGCATCAAAGTACACGCTACTTTATGCCCCCGAAATAAAGTACTACAGTATGAGGGCAGTTGTAAATAAGCTTATGGAGACTACGGTAGATGGCTTATTTGCAGCAGGTGATGGGGCAGGCTTATCAAGGGGTATTAACGTTGCAGCAGCCACAGGCGTAGTTGCGGCATGGGGTATATTAACTAAACTCGGTAAGGATGTTAAGAATGAGTTATTTAATAAACTGAAGTAACACAGAAGCATAAGTGCCCTAATTTATTAACAATAGTATCATCATTTAACTTAACGCATCATCACTCATGTTGTTGATTACGCGCTACGATTATCATTTAATCAAATAATATAACATTATTTTAAAATAAAGGAAAACTATTTAAACCAATTTACTTAACGGTTTATATGGAGAACGATAGGGGTTTGTTTGTTAGGGGTTCTACTGGTTTGGTTAGGGAGGCTGGTTTTGTTGATGCTGTTAGTGTTAATGTTGCTAATATGTCTGTTGGTGCTGCTTTGGGTACTGTTGGTTTTACTCTTGCCGCGTTACCCACAGTATCCGGAGTAAACCTAATAGCAGCATCAATAATAGCCTTCACACTATCAATACCACAAATAATAACATACACAACACTAACAAGACACATACCAAGAACAGGAGGAGACTACGTATGGTTAACTAGGGCTTTTGGACCGAAGCTAGCCTGGTTAGTTTTCGGATTGGCTCTTGGATTCGTCATTGAATCCTTAGTCTACTACTCGTTAATAGCCATAGCTGGAGTTGACCAGTTATCCCTAGTCCTGCCATTACTGGGTATTAATGTTTCAATAAACCCAATGGAAAGTATAATATTATCAATAGTTTTGTTCGCCATTATAGTTGCCGTCAACATAATGGGCACTAAATACGGTATTAGACTGATGACTGGGTTAACCGTGTTCTCAATACTGAGCCTAGTCCTATCATTTCTTGTACTATTCCTTACACCCAGGGCTAAAATCATTGAGGCTGTTTCAGGGCTTCTACCCAATGGTTACACCTACAGTAAGGTTGCATCCCAGTACACTGGCCCATACTTCGCACTCGGCCCAACAATAATGATGCTACCCTTCTTCGCAATATACATATACCCATGGTTAAACGCGGGGCCCGCCATGTCCTCTGAAATCAAGGGTAGGAGGGCAGTGGGGCTTAATGTACCTACTGCAGCTCTCTTAACAATGCTTCTCGCAACAATAGGCTTCACTGCAATGTATTATGCATTAGGCTTTAACTTCGTTACGGCAGCCTTATCTAACTCAAACATAAACGGTACGGTTAACTACTGGACAATAGCCATGGCGGCGTCAGGTAACCCTATATTAGCTTGGATTATTGGGATAGGTTCAGTAACGTGGAACCTGGCAATACTAGCCTATGGGGCAATCATTGTTGTTAGGTACTGGTTCGCAATGTCCTTTGATAGAGTCTTACCAAGCTTCTTCGCCTACCTAAGCCCAAGGTTTGGTTCACCAGTTTACGCGCACTTATTCGACTTAGCAATAACCTCCATACTCATTACCCTTGCCGGAGTATTCTACGGCACATTCACAGCACTATACGGTGCCGTTGTTGAGGCGTTATTATACTACATGGCGGTTGGCATTGCTGCAGTGGTAATAGGTGTTAAGGGGGCTGGCATAATAGGTCTTAGGAATCCTAGTAGGGTAACATTAGCTATTTCTGGTATGCTTTTTGCAGCAGTAATGGGTTTCTTGACTTACCAATTCCTAGAATACCCATCAATATGGGGTGGTAACTGGTTAGCCTATGGTGTTGAGGCAGCAGCAGTTATAGTAGGTATCGTATTATACGTCACTGTTCGTTTATTACATAAGAGGAGGCTTGGTATTGATATTGCCGCAACATACATGGAGATACCACCTGAGTAATCTGACTTAAATCACGTTAAGGTTAAATCAGTATTTTTCAATTCCTAAGGATTAATTAAGTAAGTAAATTTTATCATAATGATTACTTAGGATACAATGTATCATATTTACACTATGTTCCAACTTCATTAAGCTATCGAGTAATTGTAGACAACCCAGAAAGGTATATAAACCCCCTCTGCTGTAGGTGTACTTGAGGTGAGTGAAATGAACGTGCCAACTACAAAAGTACCATTAGATACGGTTAAAGGAGCAGTAGTAAGGAAGAGCATTAGGAGGATTAATGGTAAAGAGGGACGTGGTAGCGTAAGCTATATAGCTTCAAACCTAAAGAACCCGGACAACATTGTAGTAATATATGGTGTATTAACGCCGCCAGTAACGTATGCTTACGATGAAAGGAATAGAATGTTTAAAGTTAACTAATCAAGGCTTCTGCATTACTGCCTATAGGGCAATATTTGGAAGCTTTCTTGCGGTTTATTGAATGTACCTTAAATAACTTATCTTATTTATGTTAATACCTTTTTCCTTAAATCTCTATATTTATCTATATATTATTACACTTGGTTATGGTAAAGTGCACTAAGTAAACTTTATTAAGGGGTACATTACTGGTTCATGTAATGATTGATATTATTAACCTATCACCTGGCAGGAATCCACCAGATGAATTACGTGTTGTTGTTGAGATTCCGGCGGGTTCAAACGTTAAGTATGAGTATGATAAGGAAAATAAAGTGTTTGTTGTTGATAGGGTTCTCTACACTGCAATGTCGTACCCATTCAATTATGGTTTTATACCCGGTACATTAACTGAGGATGGTGATCCACTTGATGCGGTGGTGATAAGTAGTGCGTCATTCCTACCAGGCACTATTGTTGATGTTAGGCCTGTTGGGGTTTTGAACATGGAGGATGAGAAGGGGCTTGACTATAAGTTAATAACAGTACCGTTAACTAAGGTTGATCCCAGGTTCTCAATGGTGAAGGATATAAAGGATTTACCTGATGTGATACTTTACCAGATAAGGCACTTCTTCGAGCATTATAAGGAGCTTGAACCAGGTAAGTGGACTAAGGTTAATGACTTTAAGGGTGTTGAGGAGGCTAAAAGACTTGTACTTAAGTACATTAGGGGCAGACCAAGTGTAATCAACGGCATAAGCCAGCTTCATGAATAAGAAATATTAACACCACTGGAGGCTTGAACCCAATGAACCTTAATCCAATTGTACTAGTTAGATATGGGGAAATAGGGGTGAAGAGTAACAGAGTTAGGGTTAGACTGGAGAATCTATTAATTAAGAATATTCAGGAATCCTTGAATAGAGGGGGCATATTGAACTACAGTATTAGTAAAACTAGGGGTAGGATCCTGGTAAGCGTACCTAAAGAGGACCTAATTAATGCTGCATTAATGGCTGCAAGGGTGTTTGGTGTTGTATCAGCATCACCAGCCTACTACTTCAATTTCATTAACATTAATGAAATAGCGACGGTTGCCTATGAGCTATGGCGTAGTAAGGTTACTGGAAGAAAATTCGCAGTCAGGGTTAGCAGAACCGGTAACCACCCATTCACATCAATTGACGTGGCTAAGCGAGTTGGCGCTGCGCTCTATCCATTTTCAAACGGTGTTGACTTAGATAACCCAGAGGTGGAGTTATATGTGGAGATTAGGGATAATTATGCCTTCCTATTTGATGAAGTGATAAATGGGCCAGGTGGCTTACCTTTAGGTTCACAGGGAGGTAAGGTACTCGCACTAGTCTCCGGCGGCTTCGACTCACCTGTAGCGTACTGGTTAATGAGTAGGAGGGGAGCCTTGGTTGATGTATTGTTCTGTAGCCTAGCTCCACCAGTGGATGTTATAGGGTTAATTAGGATTATTAAGTACCTTTATGATCATTGGGTCTTCGGATACGATCCACTAATCATGATTGCGGATTGCACTCAACTAGTAAACACCATGAGGGGCTTAGTGAACAGTCACTTCATGAACATTGTCTTCAAGAAATTCCTATATAAGTTAGCTGAATCAATAGTGGTGGAGGGCAATTACATGGGTATAGTTACTGGCGAATCCCTTGGTCAAGTTAGTAGCCAAACATTAAGCAACCTGCATTCAGCATCAATGGGCATTAATGTACCGATATTCAGGCCCTTAATAGGTATGGATAAGGATGATATAATTAAATTAGCTAAGAGGATAGGTACGTATGAGGAGTCTGCAAGGATGATTGAACCCTGCTCAGTGTTCTCTAGGAAGCCGAGGACGAGGTCAACACCAAGTAGACTTGACGAGGAATTAAGTAAAGTAATTAACCTATTAAGCGCAATTAAGGCAAGTATCATTAAGGTAAAGGCCAGTGAATTAAGCAGCATTAATGAAAAATCACTGTTAAGTAACTGGAGAATTAACATCACAAACACTGGTACAGGCAGTATAGGTTCATGTAAATGAATGCCTAAGAAAGTTTTTGTGAACCTAAATAATGCATTTAACTCAGTTAAAGTTTAACTCGATACATAGCTTATAATGAAGTTAAGCAGTTGCGATATCTTATACCTACTAAGGTACCAGAGAACCCTACCACCCATGCCTCTTGCCACAAGCCCCCTACCCAATTGAGCATGAGCAGTGGCTACAAGTAACTTAAGTGTTTTCCTATCATTAATGGTGGTGGATCCGTGATGCATGTGGTGACTCATTGTAACCCACGGCATTACCTTAATTCCACTGTAGTATAGTAATAGGCCTAGGGTTGTTTCATCACTAACGTAGAGCCTAATGCCAGGTTCAATATTCTTAAGTGATTCCTCAATTTTACCTAGGACGCTCAAGTTAATGGACTCTAGGAGTGGTTTACTTAACCTAACAGCCTGCTTAGGGCCGATGAAGAATACTCCCTTCCAGAACCCTGGAATCCTGTAACCATAAACCTCAACGCTCCTCCCATTAACATTAACCTCACCAAGCCTAATGCTTCGACTTAGGAATAATGTCCTACCCTTAGTCTCATGGTCAAGTACAGTGTAGTAACCAAACCTACTGATCAACTCACCGTCAACGTTCACCAATTCCTCCTCAAGTAAGTTATCGCTATCCACAACTAGTGCATCAAGCTCCTCCTCCCTAGCATCCCTCAGTATCCTCATGAAGGTTAAGTTCCTATCACGCCAATTACCATACCTAATCTCAACATCCTCAGGAAGAACCCTCCTAAGTAACTCCACCTGCCTATCCTTAAACACATTATCTACGTAAACTATGCTGTGTTTAACGCCAAGTAGCTTAGCGTTAACCATGAAGTAATCAATGACCTCATGTATCCTGTAGAATGGTAGGTAGGTTATTAGCGTATCCACGGTGAACCCATTATCAGTAACTTAATAAGATTTTCCATGAAGCAGTAAACCAACTGAAGCTAATCACTGAATAAACGCATTATACTTAAGGCTTAAAAACCCGGCATAAACGCGCTTCTGATCAACTTTGAGCAGTGAAGGTCAAGCAACCGAGGCTAAGCCTGAGGAGACTCAGCAGGTTCAGGAAGGCGCCAGTGAACAGCGGGTTGAGGCTAAGCCAAGTGAGGCTGAGGCTAAGGTTGAGGAGAGGAGGCCGACTTTGCTTGATGAGTTAAGTAAGGTTAACTCCAGGAAGCCTAACATACCAGCTAATGTGCTTAAGTTGCTTAAATTATCCATAAGGATGCGTAGGGGGAGGTACAGCTTCATTAGGTATTATAATAAGGAGCATAAGATTAGGCTTGAGGATTCGCCCTGGAGGAGACCTAAGGGTATTGATAATAAGATTAGGATGAAGAAGAAGGGTTACCCACCCATTGTTAACGTGGGTTATAGGGGCCCTAGGGGTGTTAGGGGTGTTCACCCAAGTGGGTTCATTGAGGTTATTGTTCATAATCCTGAGGAATTATCAAGGGTTAACCCTGAAACCCAAGCCGTTAGGATAGCGTCCACGGTTGGTGTTAGGAAGAGGATTGAGATAATTAGGGAGGCTGTTAGGAGGGGTATTAGGGTGCTTAATGTTGATAAGAGGACTAGGGAGGCTATAAGGGAGGTGACCTGATGTGGACCTGAGGGAAACAGTAGCTAGACTACTTAAAGTGCCTAAGTCAAGGGTCGTGATTAAGCAGGAGGCCCTTGAGCAGCTTGAGGAGGCTATAACAAGGAATGATGTGAGGAGCCTAATGAAGGAGGGTTTAATTGAAGTTAAGCCCAAGAAGGGTAATAGTAGGAGTAGGTGGAGGATTACCCATGAGAAGAGGAAGAGCGGTAGGAGGAGAGGTAAGGGGAGCAGGAGGGGTACTAGGAAGGCTAGGGGGGCTGTTGGTAAGGAGGCTTGGGTACCTAGGATTAGGAGGATTAGGAGATTCCTGAACACGCTGAAGCATAAGGGGGTTATTGATAAGGCCACTTGGAGGAACCTGTACAGGATGGCTAAGGGCGGCTACTTTGAGTCCCTTGCCCACTTAAGAACATACATGATTCAGAATGGGATGGTTACTGAGGATAAGATTAAGGCAGCCTTCAGGGGTGGTTCCTAATGGCCAATAGCGGTAGGTATAAGGTTAAGTTCAGGAGGAGGAGGGAGGGTAAGACTGATTACTATAAGAGGAGGATAATGGTAATAAGCGGTAAACCCAGGTTAGTCGTCAGGTTCAGTAACCGCTACGTGGTGGCTCAGGTAATAGTATCAGCACCACAGGGCGACTTCACCGTGGCTGAGGCCAACAGTAGGGAGTTGGCTAAGAAGTTTGGTTGGCTTGGTGGAACCGGGAACACGCCTGCAGCATACCTAGTTGGCTTACTTGTTGGATATAGGGCATTATCGAAGGGTGTTAAGTTAGCCATCCTCGATGTTGGACTCCACAGGGTCACTAAGGGTGGTAGATTATTCGCAGTGGTTAAGGGGGCTGTGGACGCTGGGTTAGAGGTGCCTCATGATGAGGAAATACTACCAAGTGACGATAGGTTAAGTGGGGAACATGTTGCCCAATATGCCTCAAACCTAAGGCAAGCCAACCCAGAACTCTACAAGCTAAGGTTCTCAAAGTACATTACAAGGGGGCTTGAGCCTGAAAACATAAGTAAGCATTTTGAGGAGGTTAAGTTAAAGATAATGGAGAAGTACGCTAAGAGTGAGGCTAAGGCCGAGGACTCGCAGTAGCCCTTTAATTTTCATAGGATGAAACACATACTGCGCATTCCCTAACCCGCACTGGGTCTTAAGGATTAATGCCAACGCTAACTGAAGTGTCGCCTTCTCATAACTGGTTCACGTTTCTATAGTTTGTCATAGTTAAAGGCATTAACCTATGAATGATTCAGTAACCATGGCTAATGCAACACCTAGTGTACGCGTTAAGTAAATAACCGCCAAGGTGGTAGAATATAGTTTAATTAGGGGGGTAATGTTTAAAAGAGGGTTATTACGAGGCTATATATGATGTGGTGGGAAATGCGGGAAACATGCCAAGGACATTAAACGTCACCGTGGCTAAGATAGGTGGTTCCCTACTTAAGCCAGGTGGCGTTGAGAAGGTTTTAAGTAAGGTCATTGAGAGGCATTTGATTGATGACAGTAAGTTAATCCTAGTTGTATCAGCAATGAAGGGTGTTACTGACACCCTAATAAAGGCTTATGATGAAGGTAAGCCGCAGTTAATCCAGGAGTCAATTCAACCATACATGAATGAGGCGTATAGGTTTGGCCTAAGTAAACTAGGTAGGCTCATTGAGAACATAGGCGAGAGGTTAGAGACCTTAGTTAACGTTAGGGAACCGTGGGCTAGGGATAACGTAATAGTTCACGGTGAATTACTCTCAGTCATGCTTGTTGAGTCAATTCTCTATAATGAGCTTGGTGTTGATGCCGGCGCAGTTTATGACCCTGGAATAACAACTAATGAGGATTGGGGAAGAGCCTCAGTATTGGGTGTTAGTTCACATTACGTTAGGCATAGGTTAGCCTGGGCCCTATCCAGGAGGAGCGTCGTGGTTGTGCCGGGTTTCCTTGGAATTAGCCTAAACGGTAGGTTAACGTCACTGGGTAGGGGTGGTAGTGATTACTCAGCATCCTTAATAGCAGCCTACATTAATGCCCCAAGGCTAATCTTCTACACCGACGTTGAGGGTATAATGACCGGGGATCCTAGAATAATAGGTGACGCTAAGGTTATACCAAGCTTAACCCATGAGGAGGCCTACGTAGCATCATTAACGGGCGCCAAGAAATTCCACCCAGGCACATTTAAACCACTCATAGACAGTAACGTTAATGTAATGGTCACTAACCCATGGTCAAGCAATGGAACATCAATAATATCAAGATGCGTTAACACACCTAAACTAGTCTCAATATCAGAGGTGGGTTCAATAGGCTTAATTAACCTTAAAAGCGGCTACGCGGTCACGGTTGTTGGCTGCGTAATGGGCCTTGATGAGTACAGGAGGGAGGTTTACCTAATCATGAGTAGTTATGACCCAGTAGACGTAATAAACGATACTGAGGGTAATGCGGTCTCATCAATAGTTAAGGAGCAGGATGATGCGGTTAAGTTAGCTAAAGACCTACATAAGTGGGTGGTATCATGGATAAGGTGAAGGTTTCAATACTTGGGGCAACAGGCCTAGTGGGGCAGTGGATGGTTAAGCTACTTGAGGATCACCCATACATTGAGGTAGCAGCCCTCTCAGCATCCCCAGGTAAGGTTGGGCAGAGGTATGGTGACGTGGTTAAATGGTTCATAGAGGGTGATGTACCGGAGTACGCTAGGGGAATTAAATTAACGTCAACTGAACCAGTGGATCAAAGGAATGTTGATGTTGTTTTATCAGCGTTACCTAACGATGTTGCTGAACCAGTTGAGGCTAAGTTACTTGAGGCTGGTTTAAACGTAATATCTAATGCATCCCCAAGGAGAATGGACCCTAATGTACCCTTAATAAACCCCGAGGTGAATTGGCAGCACCTTGAGGTTTTAAGGGAGTCTAAGGGGCCTTGGCTCGTCAAGAACCCCAACTGCACATCAGCCATAATCACCTTAGCGATAAAGCCATTAGCCGAACACATTAGGGAATTATACGTGACAACACTTCAAGCCGTTTCAGGGGCTGGTTACATGGGCTTATCTTACCTAGCCATTGAGGGTAACGTGATACCCTTCATTAAGGGTGAGGAGGATAAGATAGCCGCTGAGTCAAATAAGATGCTGGGGATTATGGGTAAGGGTAAGTATGAGCCGTGGGGTAGGCCGGTTAGGGTTACCTCAATAAGGGTTCCAGTTAAGTATGGGCACATGGCTTCAATATTCATGGTGATGGATAAGGAGTACAGTATTGATGATGTTAAGCGTGAGTTAACAAGCTTCAAGTCACTCCCCCAGGAAGCTAACCTACCCACTGCACCACCCAGGCCAATAATAGTTTCCAATAGGCCTGATGCACCACAGCCAACTAGGGACCTGGATCACATGGCTGTTACAGTGGGTAGGTTAATGGCTTCAGGTAGCGTTGTTAGGATGGTTGCCTTAGGCGATAACCTGGTTAGGGGTGCTGCGGGTATAACTATATTAACGTTGGAGACGATGAAGGCTATGAAGCTTATTTAACCGTTTAACCCTCTTCATTCTGGTGGCTTGGGGTTTATGGTTACTTAGGGAAAGGTTTATATAGAAGCGGCTTCTGGGGATGCATATGTCAACCGCTCAACAACCTAAGAGTGGTGTTCCAGTAGCCATACTTAAGGAGGGTAGTTCAAGGACAACTGGTGCAGATGCCAGGAGGAGTAACATAATGGCTGCTAAGGTTATAACTGAGGTTCTTCAAACAAGCCTTGGACCAAGGGGAATGGATAAGCTACTCATTGACGCCTTCGGTGACGTAACAATAACCGGTGATGGCGCAACAATACTCAAGGAAATGGAGGTCCAACACCCTGCAGCTAAACTACTTGTTGAGGTGGCTAAGGCTCAGGACGCGGAGGTTGGTGACGGCACAACCACCGTGGTTGTCCTGGCTGGTAAACTCCTTGAGCAGGCTGAGATACTACTGGATGAGGGTATTCACCCAACCATAATAATTGATGGTTTTAAGAAGGCCTTAGACTACATAAACTCCACAATAACTGAAGTACCGAACCTGATTTACCCAGTTAACCTGAATAATAGGGATGAGGTGGCTAAGATTGTTGCCAACTCACTGAGCAGTAAGGTTGTTGCTGAGGCTAGGGATTACTTAGCCAAGATAGTTGTTGATGCCTCATACATAGCCGCTGAGCAGACTAACGGTAAGTACAACCTTGACTTAGATTGGGTTAAGGTTGAGAAGAAGAAGGGCCAGAGCCTATACGAGACCCAGTTCATCCAGGGTATTGTGCTGGATAAGGAGGTTGTTCACCCAGGGATGCCTAAGAGGATTGTGAACGCTAAGATAGCGGTCCTAGACGCACCACTTGAGATTGAGAAGCCTGAGTGGACAACTAAGATATCGGTTTCATCACCACAGCAGATTAAGGCTTACCTTGAGGAGGAGGCCAATATACTTAAGGGTTACGTTGATAAGCTCAAGGAGATCGGCGCCAACGTAGTCATTACGCAGAAGGGTATTGATGAGACTGCCCAACACTTCCTAGCTAAGGCCGGTATTATGGCTGTTAGGAGGGTTAAGAGGAGTGACATTGAGAAGCTGGCTAAGGCAACTGGAGCTAGGATAGCCACAAGCATTAAGGACCTTAAGCCAGAGGACCTTGGCACAGCTGGGCTCGTTGAGGAGAGGAAGGTTGGTGAGGAGAAGATGGTCTTCGTTGAGCAATGCCCCAACCCAAGGGCAGTAACCATACTCATTAGGGGTGCTGCGGACAGGGTTCTTGACGAGGCTGAGAGGTCCATAAACGATGCACTCCACGTCACAAGGGACCTATTCAGGGATCCGAGAATAGTGCCAGGTGGTGGAGCCTTCGAGATTGAGGTGGCTAGGAGGCTTAGGGAGTGGGGTAGGAAGCTTCCAGGTAAGGAGCAGTTAGCCGTAATGAGGTATGCTGAGGCTGTGGAGAAGGTGCCTGAGATACTTGCCTTAACCGCCGGCCTTGATCCAGTGGACGCCATAGCCGAGTTGAGGAGTAGGCATGATAAGGGTGAGCTTGACGCTGGCGTTGATGTGCTTGGTGGTAAGATAACTAGGATGAGTGAGTTAAACATATGGGACCCATTAATAGTTAAGATGCAGGTAATGAGGAGTGCCACTGAGGCGGCAATAATGGTGCTTAGGATAGATGACATAATAGCCGCTGGGCAGACTAAGTCAGGCAGTACAGGTAAGGGTAAGGCTGGTGAGGAGTCAAAGACAGGGGAGGAGAGTGGAACCAGTAGTGACTAATTAAACCAAGGTTAATTAAATTCCCTCCTTAAAGTTAGTTTTATCCATTAACCTAAACAGTTGTGAGTAACCTCATTAACTCCCTTTCGTAAATCGTCGCCACTAACCTATTATCATCATCCACCACACCAATAATGGGTGCCTCGGTTTCCCTAAACCTCCTCAAGACATCAATAATCCTCGCCCCATTACCAACGGTTACTAATTCATTTAATGGTAATGAGCAGGCTGGGGTCGACTCGTAGAGCGCTGGATCCACCTCCAGTAATTGTTGGACGGATAAGTAGCCTAGGGGCTTATTCTCATCATTAACCACGACAATAGCCCTCACCCCCCTCTCCACCATCCTATTCACGGCAACTCTTAAACTATCACCGCAGGTTACCGTAAGGGGCTTAAGCTGCTCACCCACGCTCATTATACTGTTGTTAAGCCTAACCCTGACTGCTGCATTAACCTGAGTTACCGGCTTCACTACTGCCCTAAAGATGAGTGGAACCAGTAGTGAATTCACTATTATTGATAAGGCTAAGTACGAGTATGTTGACCTGGTTATTAAGCCCATGGTTAATAAGGTGACTAGTAGCGATGCATCCACACCCCCCTTAGTTGATGTGCCTAAGCCATTAGTAAGCACCTCACCCTTAAGTAAAACTGCAGCCAAGGCCCCTGCAGTCACCTTTGATGATAATAGGAGTAAGGCTATTATTAAGCCTATTAATAGTAGGCTTAGGTTAAGCCTAGTGAAGTATAGGCCTATGCTAACGAAGAATAAGGGCTCGAAGAAGCCGTAGGTGAAGCCGTGAAGCTTCTCAAGGAGCTCCGGCCTATCCTTAAAATACCTCCTAAGTAGTATGCCTAGGAATAATGCGGCCACCGCTGAATTGAAGTTAACGAGTTCAGCTAGGAAGGCAACAACGAGTATTAGTGAAACCACCACAGCGAACTCAACCTCCCTCGCCTTAATGTAGCCCTCAATCCACTCAAAGAACCTGGAGACCCATGGCCCCATTACGAATATGAACACTATTAAGAGCACCATGCCTATCAACGTTAAGGCAGAGTCCCCAGTCCTCAGACTGAGTAGGGTGGCGAAGAGTATAACTGACGCAACCTCAATTAATACACCCTGTTGAAAAAGCGCTCCCCCTAGGCTGGTCTTAGTGATACCCAGATCCATGAGTAATCTAGCCAGTGGCCCAACGCTGGTCATTATGAGGGGTATTATGAGAAGAGGCTCAACACTAACCCCCATGGCCACTAGTGAAGCGTAAATCACAGCGAACGGTAAAGTAAGCTCAATTACCACTGCGGCTAAGGCATTAACACTTAACTTACCTTCAATCTCAAATTCCTCTGCCCCTGATAGGAATAGTAGTAGGATTATGCCCAGTGAGGACACGAATTGAATAACAGTATTAATGCTCACTAGCCCCATTACACCATCACCCAGTATAATACCCACAACTATAGCGCCCACGAATGGTATTAACTTAACCCTGAGGAATAACTCCTCGAAGGCCTTAGCCAACACTAGCATTACGCCCAGGTAGAGTAATGATGCTGCCGCCTCACTCATAATCATGACTAGGCATTAGCGCCTTAGGATTATATACTTGCAGTAATGGCTGCATTAGTTAACGTGGCTTACTGTTACCTTAATTACTGTGGTTAAGCAGAACTAATTTATAGTAGGTTTTAGTTTACTTAAATAATGAAGGGTTGGACCGGTAGGCTACTTAGGATTAATTTAAGCATAGGTAAGCATTGGGTTCAGGACCTTGACCCCTCAATACTCATTAACTACGTGGGCGGTAGGGGGCTTGCTGTTAAGCTTCTTTGGGATGAATTACCAAGGGGTATTGACCCACTTAGCCCATTGAATAAGCTGATTATTGCAGCAGGACCATTAACGGGCTACCCAGGGCCAAACACTGGTAAACTAGTTATAGCTGCTAAGAGCCCGCTAACTGGGGGTTACGGTGACGGTAACATTGGTAGCTGGGCATCAGTGCACCTTAGGAAGGCCGGCTTCGACGCTATGATTATTGAAGGGGCTTCAAGTAAGCCGGTTTACATTTACGTTGAGAATGAGGGGGTTGAGGTTAAGCCTGCTGATGACCTATGGGGACTAGACACCTTCACCACTGAGGATAAGTTGAGGAGCATCTACGGCTCCAACGTAGGCATGCTTATAATTGGACCAGCCGGCGAGAACCTTGTCAGGTTCGCCACGGTGGTTGCCCAGAAGGGTAGGAGTGGGGGTAGGCCCGGCATGGGGGCTGTTATGGGTAGTAAGAGGGTTAAGGCGATAGTGATAAGGGGGACTAAACCCCTACCTCAACCGGCTGATCAGGCCTTAAGTAAGATTGGTGTTGAGGCTGACTTGGCTGCTAAGGCTAAGCAGAATTACGGCTTCTGGCTTAGGCAGGGGACAACAGCCACAGTGGAGTGGGCCCAGGAGGCTAGTGTACTACCAACGCTTAACTATAGGGAGGGGCAGTTCGACTACTATGATAAGATTGGTGGGGTTATGGTTGAGAAGAGTAATGTAACCACTAGGTCCTGTCCAAACTGCGTAATGCCCTGTGGGCACGTGGTTAAGGACCTTGAGGATCAATTATCCGAGTTGGATTACGAGAACATTGCAATGCTGGGCAGTAACATAGGTGTAGGGAACCTGCAGGAGGTTGCTTACTTAAATAGGTTAGCCGACATGATGGGTTTAGACACCATAAGCCTAGGCTCAACGCTGGGTTGGGCAATGGAGGCTACGGAGAGGGGCCTCATTAAGGATGGTTTAGAGTGGGGTGACTACAGGAGGGCTGCTGAGGTGACTTTAGACATAGCCCACCAGAGGACTGAATTAGGCAGGTTACTTGGCCTAGGAGTTAGGGGTGCCTCAAGTAGAATTGGCGGTGGGTCTGAGGGGTTCGCAATGCATGTTAAGGGCCTTGAGGTAAGCGCCTACGATTGCCACGCAGCCCCAGGCATGGCCCTTGCCTTCGCCACAAGCCCAATTGGCGCTCACCATAAGGATGCTTGGGTTATTTCCTGGGAGGTTCAGACTAATAGGTTCGCATACAGTAGGGATAAGGTGCTTAAGGTTATTGAGCTACAGAACATTAGGGGTGGGTGGTTTGAGGTTATGGTCGGCTGCAGGCTACCCTGGGTTGAAATAGGCCTTGAACTGGACTGGTACTGGAGAATGTACAAGGCGGCAACGGGCCTAGACCTAGACCTCGAGGGTGTTGCTAATAGGGTTTACACACTAATTAGGGCCTATTGGATTAGGGAGTATGGCGGCTGGTCAAGGGATTACGATACCCCACCAGCCAGGTGGTTTAAGGACCCATTAAGCAAGGGCCCCCTCAAGGGGTCTAGGCTTAACTATGATGCGTACCAGCAAATGCTGACCTGGTACTACGAGGCTAGGGGATGGGATGAAAGGGGTATACCCAGGAGGAGTACGTTAAGGAGACTTGGCTTAGGCTACGTTGAGGGTGACTTAGGTAAGGTAATTGAATTAAGGGATTAGTTTGTTAAGTGTTAAAAAGGGGTTCAGAGAAGGGCCTATGATGAGTGAGGGACAGGGCGAGGAGGAGAAGCAGAAACAGCAGGGTGGAGTAAACATAGTGTTATCACCTCTACCTGAGGGTGTTGAGCCTGGGAAAATGCAGGTTAAGGTGATTGAGCAGTTCAATAATCCATTGCTTCAACGTAAGGAGGTTAAGGCAGTGGTGTATCATGTTGGCTTACCAACACCCCAGAGACTTCAATTAAGGGAGGAGTTGGCTAAGGCACTGGGCTCAAGCCCAGAGTTAACTTACGTGACTCACGTGTACACGCAGTACGGTATTGGGGTATCCAGGGTTGAGGCTCACGTTTACTTCGATAAGAATACTGCTGAGCTCGTTGAGCCGCTTTACGTTAAGCTTAGGAACATGCCTAAGGATCAGGCCAAGAAGATAATGGATGAGATTAGGAGTAAAAGGAAGGCAGCCAAGAAGCCGGCGGCCAAGGGAGGTGGATGAGGATTAAGTCTCAAAAACTATTTAACAATCTAGCCAGATAACTTAGGTTAATCAACACGCATTATGATGATAAAATCTAGGCCTTAGCTTAAGATTACATTGTTTGGTATGATTGACCCAAGACTAGCTTCAATTTCTTAGGGTTCAGAACACGGTAATTACTAGTATGCGCTTTTCACTAGTAATGATGAGGGATTAGAGACAATGGTCTCTAACCTACCACCCCTTGGTTTAGTGTTGCTTAGGGTTAATGACCCAAGTAACGTCAGCATAATAGTTAACTGGACAATATTCAACTTCATTAGCACGGTTAGTAATGGGTCAATGGTAATCAATGGTAGTGGAACATACGTCATAAGCAACGTTAAATACTACCTAGTCAACGTAACGCTAACAAGCAACTGCACAATAGAGGCAAGCAAACTAAACTACCTAGAGGCTGGCTCAGTGGTAAGCATCAACGCAACATGCGACCCAATGACACCGGGCATAATCAATAAGCTTAACACAGCATGGAGAATTAGTGGAGTAGTACCACTAAATTGGAGGCACCCAATGAGTGAATACACTATGTTAGCATTACTGGTATTACTAGTATCAATACCAATAGTGGCTATAGTGGCTGAAGGTAAGGGGAATTAAAAGTAAGGCCACAACCCCTTAATAAATTGGTTAGTTCTTAAAAAATTTAAATTAACCATGG
>ERZ1669250.353-NODE-353-length-22132-cov-22.969199_pt1 | contig 22132 bp, 19 predicted proteins | sample MGYA00579295_ERZ1669250 | MGnify/ENA primary metagenome ERZ1669250 (study PRJEB41166, sample SAMN08046056) | hot springs metagenome | biome: hot spring; feature: acid hot spring; material: thermophilic sediment; isolation source: thermophilic sediment from acid...
ATATTCGATATTATTGTTAATTCATGAAGGAATTTTCTAATTTTAGTCTAAACGAAGGTTCTCGTGTGAAGATTTATCTCAGAGCAGGAAATGATGTTAAAACTCTTGAAGGAACATTTATGGGACTTTCCGATACGATGCAACCCTTGGTCTACATAAAGAGTGGTAACAAGAATTTTCTCATAAATATGCTGGACATAATTTATATTGAGACGGAGAACAACCTTGACAAGGTTGAAAATAACAAGAAAATGGATTATCTTGTATAATTGATACCTATGAAAATATGCTAAAGGAAATGGCATAAAATTTTTTTATGATGTATTATTAATGAGATGTTGAGGATTGCCATATATACAAAAAATTTCAGGGTTTATTATAGGATTATATCCCTCCTAAAGAAGATGGATATTTCATTCTCCTCCATTACAGATCGGAACAACCTTAAGGCTTTTGATATTGTTTTTTCTGATGAGTTTATGGAAGAGAGAAATATTATTGTAACTGATGGATCAGATGAATTCAGGATAAGGCAGATCATCCTTGGAGCAAATTCTAAAGAAATAGTTGTGGGTATAGACCCTGGACCAACTCCAGGCATAGCTACCCTGGCTGACAATCTTGTCATAGATAAAAGAAACATATACAGTTTTGAAGAAGTTAGAAAATATGTTCAGGATGTTCATAGCCAATGCAAATACAAAGATTTCAAAATAAAGGTTGGAAATGGGGATAAGATAAATAGAGATAAAATAATCAAAGCACTTAGAGGATTCCATTACATTCTTGTTAATGAAAAAGGTAGTTCAAAAACAATAAAAAGAGGAAATGATTGGGAAGCTGCAATAAATATTGCAATGAGCGACAAAATAATGTAATTTTATTTCTTCCACTTCGGCTTATTCCTCCTTGAATAATAGCTTCCGATGAATATAACGACTATTATTATAATTAGAAATGCGATGATACCTGCATAAATATAGTTCATATTGGGATTGCCCGATTGAATTTTAAGATCATATGCAGAACCATTGACGAATCTTACTATTGAATTATTTATGTTTATTGTGACAGTATATATTCCTGGAGATAGAGTTCCAGATAACCATTTATATGTAACGTTTTTGGTAGAATTTGCGGTTATATTAACATCAGATGATCCAACATATTTTCCATTTACGTAAAACGATACATTTAGCCCGTCTACAGCGAACTTAGATGGATTCTTTATGACAGCATGCAGTAGTGTATACTTCACAACGCTAACTGGCACAGTTTCATTATAATAGAAAATCGAGCCACCTAGAGAAGCTCTTACCTGGAAAAATAAAAGAAGTGTTGTTGTGACAGTTGGAGCTGTCATGTTGAATGTAATTGGTGCAAAAGTTCCGTTGATATATTGTGGACTAACAGGTGATGCGCCCGTTAGATTGTAGCCGGTGGGTATCATAACTATCTGGTACTCTGTAAATATATGCTCAACGTTTACCGTATAAGTGAAATTAGATCCTTCAGCAACCTGGGATGGCCCGCTTATTGTTATAGAACCTGACGCAATGCTAATATTAGTTGCGCTTGCATAAGTTGAAAATGCCATAATAAATATCAATCCAATAACAACAAAAGTAACTTGCTTATTCATGCTCTTGCTCGCCTCCTGAAAAGAATCATTGATATACCCACTGCCAACACTATAAATGCAGAGAAGCCGTATATGTAATAATTCTGCACAGTTGCTGAAAAGTTCTCCAATCCTGTTCCCTCGACATTTACATACTTAATTGAAAGTGCTGGGAGTGATGGGACTACTTTTATAACTTTGCTATAGTTCAAATAACTAACTTCTACGTAAATTGTCGCACCGTTTATTTCATTTACCGATGAACCTCTTATGACTATTGTTGTATTGTTGAAATTGGATGGTTTTAGGGTAATATTATAATAATTCATTCCGTTTATTGTGACATTAAGACCTGTTTTCATTAGATCGGCGGAGTTCAATATTGATACTGTTACATTCGTATTTGAGTTTCCATCATTGGTTATTTTTAAAGGTAACTTTACTGCTCCATTTGTTATCTGGCCGCTGGTATCATTAGCAATAATCTGTATGTTGTTTATTGTTGGTACATAAACATTAACATATACATCCTGGTATGTGGAGGCGTACATCACTCTTACGTCAAGGGAGTAATTCCCGCTCGGCTGACCGGCCGGAACCTGAATGTATATAGTATCAATCCCACTTGTGTGAGGTAGAAGTGTCATAGATTTTCCAGAAATCTCGAAATTTGAAGCATTTTCTATTGTGAATGTAAGTGGAACATTTGAATTGCTCTGAATCATAAGAGGGAAACTGTAATTATTATTAGGTGCTATGGTTGGGTTGCCTGCCATGGACATTAGGTTAACCTTCACAACCTGGATTATATTCAGATTGAAAGTAGCAGATGATATTCCATTAATAGATAGGGATTGTGTGAAGGAGTAATTGTTAATACTGCCATAATACAAACTTCTAGCAGATCCAGTGAAATTATATGTACCATTTGGCAGGTATATCACTCCTGAGGATGGTATTACAAAATTTACCTGACCTTTTATTATTATGTTCCCATTAAATGTTGTATTGTTTAGATAAGTTCCATAGGATAATGGATAAGCATCCTGCAGGGTAACATTTACTGTTGATCTGGGAGAATTGATATTCAGATAGCCGATGAATGCACTCTGGCCGAAATTGACGTATAATGAATATAATCCATATTTCAGAGATAGAGGTGTGTTGGTCAATATCCCGCTCATATTCTCCGGTCCTTGCAAATTGTATTTGGCTCCTGACACTATAGTTCCATTCAAATATGGATGTAATGATACATATGATATAAGTTCCTTTAATGATGCATTAAGATATATATTTGAATATGAAGAAATATAAGTAGAATATGAAGCATAATATTCAAAGGAACTGTTGAGATAACTGCTCACTGAGAAATTGTAAAAACCTGCAGGGAGATATATCTGTGACTGACTCCAGTAAATTGATCCATATTGTGATTTTATCAATATCTTTGAATTGATATCTGAATTCATCTTTACAAGATAGGCATGTTCCAGCGTCGGATATATTGTAGTATTTCCTGAGAGATATATATTTTCAATAACTGCCTGACCATTAGAAACCTCATACAATGTGTAATTTCCAGGGGAAAGCATAGAAAGAGGAGAACTTGAGACCATACCACTTTCATTGAAAATTTCTACATTTCCTCCAGTTCCAACGAAGAGTGTAGCTTTTAGAGTGAGACTGGCAGATACAAATTGTCCATTTAAGACAGACTGTATCCCTACCTCATTTATTGAAGATGTTACTGATAAATTGTTTGCCTTGAAAGAAATTTTATATATTCCAGGGATTACATTGATGTTGAGTACATGGGTACCATTAAATTCATAATTCTTTGGTCCTGACATTAATACAGTAATATTTTGATCGCCGGAATAATTCATTTCCAAAGTAACGTTTACAGGAAGGAGTTTAAGGGATACATTGTTTTGGTAAATGCCGCTCACTGAATAACCCGGTGATATAAAATTCACATACTGGGGTATTACTCCATTTGGCAGGAATAAACGATATTCCTTTCCAGTAGTGACAGGATACTCGAAATATGGCTGATCATCAACCACTGCTACTGCTAGACCCTTCACACTCGCTCCGCTATAGGATACGTTGCCAACATATGTGTATCCTGGTACGCCCTGAAGGCTTATATTATCTATAGATCCTGAAACATAATATACATCGGAAGCCACGTATAGGGAAGAATTAAGTGTGAAATAGGAGTAGAATCTGTATTCACCCATTGGAAGGTATACGGAATAGAAACCTGATGAATTAGAAACAATCTGCAAAAGACCGCTTCCGTTGAGAATATCTATAGGTGAAAGAGCTGCTACCTGACCGCTGTATTCCACCGTTCCTCTAACTAAAGTTGCAGGTTGAAGATTAATACTTTGGTCAACATTATTTGAAATGTTCAGCAATTCTATGTAGGAATAATGCTGTCCTTTGTAATATGCATTTATATAAATTGAGTATACAGAGGCTGTAACATTTGTTGATAGAATGCCTGCCTGATTTGTGAACATGACGCCAGATTGACTGTAATTAAATTCATCTTCATACTTTATGGCAGCCTGAATTGGCTGTCCATTAGCATAAGTTTCAATTTTTAAATCATAGTATTTGGTATATTGTATTGTGTAGCTGCCATTTCCATTTTGAGGTATTTTTACAGTAATATTATCAGAGTATATTCCGCGCCTCGCTACAAGATTGTATGTACCGGCAGGAATATTCAGTGTTTCATTTTTTGCAGTTGTGCTAATGTTCATCGTGAAATTATTTCTTCTAAGGGTTATGTAATTTTCATTACCCATCTGCACATTATTTGAAATATTCAGCTTTAGCTTTCCATATGGAATCGCAATATCCTTAGATACCTGAGAAGATGAAACTGATACGTTTGTAATGTTACCGTAAAATTCTCCATATACATAAGCCGATACGTTATATGAATAAGGAGCGATGTCTGGAATATCATAACTACCGTTACTTGTTGTATTCACTACAACCTCATTATTGAATGTTTTATTGTAGAATATGAGTGTTCCATTAACTGATAAGTCAGTATTTGGAATGAAGAAATTCGTATTTGCAAGATTGAGGTAGGTAACTCCAGTGATACTGTGAGTAGAAAGGACAAAATTGTGCGTTATATTCCACGTCGGCTGCCCTGTCAATGTATAACTCGTCCTGTCAGCCTGAGATTCAGATATTGTTATATTGAACGTGTTTAATGTGGTTGAATCCACCATAAAGAGGGAATTGTAACTTCCTGAAGAAAGGGTTACTGTATCATTCCCAGCAACAGCATATAAAGAATAATATCCAGAGGCATTTGTTACTACCGTATCATGAGGTATTCCATATTGGTCTGTAAGAGTTACCCTTACACCCTGTATAGGTTTACCGGAGGTATCCAATACCCTTCCATGAATTATAGCTCCAGGGAAATACTGAACAAATACTACATCATTTGGCAAAACCTGGGACGCAGGAGGTGTTAAATCAACAGTCCCTATTTTATGCTTGAGATAATAATAACCCTGTTCAAGAGAAACTGGTTGCCAGGCATTGGAATGGTTCTGATAATCTGTGTAAGGATTCCAGAACACAGTTTTATAGGCGAGCTCAAAGTTTGGCTCTCCCCACGCCTGCATTGGTATATAATATTGCATATTGCTTGTTATTCCCGGTATTCCTGAACTCACTCCAGCAACGCTTGGAGGATATCCTATGAACATTCTGTATATGGTTGAGTTATAAAACATTGGAAGATAATTTATTGAGTAATTAACTGCGGTATCACCAGGAGGAAAATTCTGCAACGCATAAGTGTTACCACTTGTATCAGTAACTGTAATATTAAAGAATGTTGTGGGTACTATTTCTCCCTGTACGTCCACATATGGGAAATCACCGAGATATGCTGGTGCATAAAATATTCCTGTATTTATGCCTGAGAACGGGAATAATCTATAATCCACAGCAATGTAACTCATATTGAATCCTGTTGCCTGAACCAGAGCAGTATTGAGATTGATAAGAGTACTGAGTGGGAAAGTATTTGATAGGTAACCCTCCATTAGGATATATTTCGCATCTCCAGCCTGAATACCCTCTCTCGGGCCATAATATTTAGGATTTGAATATATCTGGGAGATTAAATTTGAGCCATTAAGTTCATAATTCGTAATATTCTTGATGGCTCCAGCTCCAAGATACTGAGATATAATAGAGTCTATGGTTGCATTATTCAGATCATGGTTTGCAACATAGTAATCCAGAATTCTGGATATGAATATGGAAACTATCTGACTTTCATTCTGTGCCATCAATATCTGCGCTGCAGGGAATATTCCATCCTGGAAATTATCAGCCATTACCGGATGGTTTCCCTGTTCCAGCGTCTGGAAACCGTAATCCCACCATGATACAAATGCAGGACGGTCTGCAGGGGGCTGAGACGTATCCTGATTCTTAAACCAGTCCAGAGCTCTTACCCACGGACTGTTTGGAAGATCCAGGGATACACCAAATGCCCCAAGATAATAAGGGGGTGTATAGTTTTGGGGTCTCAGTATGGATGGAGTTGCATTGTATATTTCCCTGTCATAAGTTGTTTTATTGTTAAAAGGTATTCCTGAATCCACAGCATAGAATGTTGTTGGTACTACAAGTAAAAATACAACTATTAGTATTGTTGCGTAATGAGCAAATTTTAATTCCTTCCTTAATACATGTTTAACAGGCCTGTCCTTTGATTTGTCAATTACTTCCCTAAATTGAAGTATTTCAAAGACCCTAACAAGCACGAAGCCAGTAAGTATCGATATTGCCGTGGCCCCGAAATAGAGGAATTTGGAAGCTATCATACTTATGAATATTATACCTGCAAAATAAAGAAGAGCAAGTGTCATACTGAAATCTTTCCTCTTTATCCAATAATAAATCAGAGCTCCTATACCGATTATGGAAGCAAAGAATTGAATGGGCCCGAATTCCATTATGTCCTCTCCGAGTGGTAAGGCCTGAGCTTCGGCTATTGTATTGTATATTTTATTTTTTATAAAATAATGTTGCCCTGATAATATAGATTGTATAATATTAGGATTAACCTTGTCTATTAAGGCTACAACTGCTACTGCAATTATTACATACAAGGAAATTGAGAGAACCCATGGCTTCCTTTCAAGTAATATGAAGTATATTGAAGATATCAGAAGTGCACCCCATATTATTAAAGGATAATCGAACCTTACTGCTATAAATCCTGCAATATAGTACCAAGGAAAAGCAACTATGAATCCGGCGCCGAAGAATAATGTTACAGTAAAAATTGATAGTGCACTCTTTTTTCTGATTGCATAGATTAATAACTGAACCAATCCTGCCCCGGCCAATATGAGAACAAGTGATATCGACCCATCCCAAGTGAGCATTGATGCGGCTAATGAAACAGCAGCAAGTAATGCGTAAACAATTGATAACTGGTTCTTTCTCAAGGTAGAGGCAAAATTTGAAAATGATCTATTATCTCCCAACACAAAATTAAATGTGTTCACTGCCCTTAGGTAATAATATATAAACATAAGGCCAAACAGTGCAGTGAATATATCAAACAAACCTATTGTAGCAATACTCTTCATCATCGTCAGCGGAGATAGTGTAACCAGAATAGCTCCTATAATCCCTACTTTCCTTCCAAATAATTCTTTCCCAAGAAAGTAGGTTGGAAATACTATTAAAGCACCCCCTATGGCAGTGCTCATAAGGAACATTGTCATGGTTGAAGCATATACTCCACCAAGAAATGGTGAAAAAGCATAACCTAATAATACTGCAAACCAGTGGAAGAATGGTGGTCTAGGATTTTCCAATCCGATTGGATAATTTAAAGATGGATCAAATAGAAGCTGATGATGTGTAGATAGAATATATTGAATAATTCTCATGTTGTAATAAGCATCCGATCCTCCTGATACTGCATAATGACCCTTAATCGCAACTCCTATTATGAAGTATGAGCTCAGAAAAAGGGACAGAAAGAAGGTCAATACAAGTACTATACCTGTTTTGACCTCTATTCCTATATCTCGTGCAGTACTGAATAGTTTATTTATTCTGGGTAGTGAAGCCATCAATTCCACCTAAATGTCAAGCTATAAGGAAATGTCCATTAAAATCTTTACTCAAAGAAGTGAAATTATTATAAGAAATAATATTAAATGCTCAATTTTTTTATATATTCTATCATCTCTTCTATATTTCCGAAATTTTTAAGACAGGAATTATGGTTGCACAAGTTGAGTTCCTCTCCGATTTTTGGCAAGAAATAATTTTTTTGCATTATAGAGTTTCTATTTTCTTTAAATTTAGTTACATCCCTTTCTTCAATCTCCACTTTAAAGATTTTCTCACCGGCCATCATGAACGTTATTAGGGATATAAAAGCAATGGGATTCCTGTTAATTGAGTCCTTTGCATCATTATCAATTGAAATAGACAGAGCCATCATTTCTTCTATCCCTGTTAGAATATATAATCTATTCAGTACATAATAGAGCAATGATTTTCCTGATGGAAATATGGTATCGTATTCAATTCCTGTCCTCACAACAGCTATATCCCATTCTTTCTGGGTATTGTAAAAACAATCTTTTATTGGATCATAAAATTTTTCCATTATAGAATTTACGATTTTAATTGCTTTATTAAGATAAGATTCATCAATAGTTAATACATACATTTCCAGATATAGGTCAGAAAGGTATGCATAATCTTCCAACTGACCCTTGACGCCTTTTTCATCTTTTCTTATTGTTCTTAACACATCCCCTCCATTGACAAATTTTTCTTCTATTCTTTTTATAGCCTTTTCCAAGAAAGAAATGTATGAAGGGTCTTGGTAAGAATAATGAATGATAGCTTTTAGTGTGAGACAGTTCCATGATAGAATTATCTTGTCATCTTTTCTTATTTCTCCCCTTTTTTTTCTGGACATCCTCAATTTTATTATCACATCTCTTATTTTTGCCTGATCTTCTTTTGAGGGATTTACATCTCTCCTTCGTATAATTATTTTCCCATTATATTTGATGCTGAAGTCAAAGAAATTTCGTAGGTACATAATTTCATTTTCATTTAAAATTTCAGATATTTCCCTCATATCCCATAGGTAATATTGACCCTCCTCACCGTTGAAATCTGAGTCGATTGCGCTTAAAAATAAACCGTTGATATTCATATCCCTTATTAGAAAATCTATGATATCTCTGGCTATATTCATGAATATAGGATCATTGTATGTTTCTGTAAAAAGAACCAGTGAATCGAGAAGCATTCCCTGATCATAGAGCATTTTCTCAAAGTGAGGTATTTCCCATTTCTCGTCAGTTGAATATCTATGGATTCCAGAACCAACCTGATCGTATATGCCACCGTTTATGATTGACCTGAGTGTTTTCTCCACCTTTGTTCTGTTTGAATACTTCTTGCTATACTGATCGTAAATCATTAGGAACTGGAGGTAATTGAAATTTGGAAATTTAGGCGAAGAGCCAAAACCTCCGTATTTCCTGTCATAAATGCTACCTATCATTTCATTGATTTCCTGGAATGATATTTTTTCCTCTACGGATTTTGACCTGCTTGTAATTAAGGACAATATTTCATCTGATGTTTCTAAAACTCTCCCTCTTTCTTCATTCCAGATTTTGGAAATTGACTGGAGTATTTCCAGTAGCCCTGGCTGATCCCCAGATCCTCTTGGATAAAGAAAAGTGGAAACAAAAAATGGCCTACCATCTGGCATCGCAATCACATTTAGAGGCCACCCTCCTGAACCATTTATTATTTGCGAAGCCCTCATGTAGAAATCATCTATATCCGGTCTCTCTTCACGATCCACAATAACTGGAATGAATTTTTCATTCACAAGATCAGCTATTTCTTTATCGTTGAATGCTAATTCCTGCTCAACATGACACCAGTGACAGGAATAGTATCCAATTGATATAAAAAGTGGTTTATCCTCCCGTTTCGCCTTGTTAATTATTTCTTCGTCCCATATATTCCATCTTATAGCATCATTACTGTGCAATTCCAGATAAGGGCTTCTCTCAAAATCATTATCGTTCATTGAAAGCGCATTTGTATATGGATTTAAATTCTTCTTATAATTTCTAACTAAAGTGCATATCTTTTCTTTGAATAATCATATAATCTTATCCACAACAGGTAAGATATTATTACAATTATTATGACCATATATATATCCACCGCATCTGCATACAGAAGATTTCCATTTGCGATTGCCATATCTATCATTTTCATGAGGCCGAATGATACTGAATATGTCTTTCCACTGACGGTTATATATTCTCCAACCATTAAGCCTGCCCAATAGCTTCCGACAGCAGACATGGATCCCGTTATCAGGGCAGGGATAATTGATGGAAATATAAGATATCTCAATCTCCCCATCCATTTAAATTTGAATGTCTTCGCAACCATTACGAGTTCTGATGGTATACTCCTTACAGCTCCGTAAACATTAAAAAATATGTATGAAGCTGCTGCAAGATATGTTATTATAAATACATCAAAATTAAATGCGAAATCAAAATTCATAAATTTCATGAAATATGGAGTCAGATACACAACGATAAGAGGAAAGAATACGGGAGCAGGTATTGCATAAATAACCTGCATTAACCCGTTGAGGGTATCACCCTTCCTTCCATGTGTGGCTGCAATTATTGCCAGTGGAACCATCGTAAAGAGTGAGACCAAATACACAATCAGGATCCTCAAAAGATCATATAATGTACCGAGAGTGGCATCCACAAGGAAAGTTCTATTTATAACGTAAATAACGAAAGCCTCTGAAAAACCTGATTGACCTATAATATAAATGCTTATAACAAGCATCAGTATTAGAATTAGACCTACTACTGCGTTCACAGCTCTCTCGGAAAGCCTGAATTTGTCTCTTATTCTTTTATTAGGTATATAATTTGAAATTTTATTTATAGAGGCAAAAACCTGAACTCCGGCCATCACTATCTGATTTGTCCTCTGGGCCACAGAGTTTATAAGATAATTTCTTCCCTTTGTTCTCTCTGTCTCTTCCTGGCTTTTTTCCTGTTCTATTGTAAATTTCTCTGAATAGCGTATCAAAGGATTAATGATCAAGTAAAAATTCAGAAATATTCCAATTATAAGAATTATTAGCATTATTATTTCTCCAAATATATTATCCTGAGAGGCAAGTTGCAGGGCAACTTCCCCAATTCCAAATACATGAAAATTCTTCGGTCCAAGATATATTACTTCGCTCAGTGTTATGTAAAATAATCCGCTCGCAAAACTTGGCATCATATTTGCTACTATTTTAGGGAAACTTGCAGGAATATACAGATATCTCATCCTCTGCCAGAATCCAAGTTTAAAAACCTTGGTTGCATCTACCAGTTCTGTTGGTATATGGGTAACCGCCTGGTAGACTCCCAATATTATATTCCATAGTAAAGCTGTGATTATAAGGAAATCAACGGCAAGTTCTATTCCCAATGGCCCGCCTATATCAACAAGAAATAATACAAGTACAATAGGAAAAAAAGAAATTACTGGTACTGCCTCAAGAACATCTGTTATAGGTATGATAATCATTTCCGCAATTCTGACTCTTGCTGCGAGGACTCCGAATATTATTGCGAGGATTATTGAAATAAACATCAAATACCACAGTCTCACAAATGTCACTGAAATAGCCTCGAGTATCAGAATTATCAGGGATAGGGAGACCATGGGGATACCTCACGCTTATTATTTAATCCTAAAAAACTATTTTGTATTTTTATTTTTATATTTAACACGATCCAAAAAAATTTAATAAGATTAATTACTGAGCCAGTTAATGGATTTCCTCTACCTTGATCATATAGGAATGGAATACGATACAGAGGGGAAAAAATTGATTTCAATAAAGGATGTTTCATTTTCTGTTAAGAAAAATGAGTTTGTTTCTCTAATAGGCCCTTCAGGCTGTGGGAAATCAAGTATTATTAAGATGCTTTTGGGGCTTATAAAACCGACTAGAGGATCAATTTATATGAACGGAAGAAAACTTGGTGAAAATGAGGAGAGAATTTCAGTGGTTTTTCAGAATCCTGCATTATTTCCCTGGCTTGACGTGAAGAAAAACATAGAGGTGGCACTTGAACCATTTATAAAGGATCCTGATAGAAGGGAAGAAATAGCATTAAAATACATAAAAATAGTAGGTATAGATGGATTCGAAGAGGCATATCCAAAGGAGCTATCTGGAGGGATGAAGCAGAGGGTATCTATTGCAAGGGCCCTTGCAACTTCACCTGAGCTGCTTCTCCTTGATGAACCATTCGTAGGATTGGATGTTTTCTCGGCACAGGCCATCAGGGAAGAGTTACTTGATCTCTGGGGCTCTCCAGATCTCCCGCCAAATACAGTTCTGATGGTAACACACAATGTGGATGAAGCTGTTCAGATGAGCGATAGAATAATCGTTTTAAGCGCCAGACCGAGCACGGTCCTTGGGGAAATGAGAATAGAATTGCCTAGACCTAGGAATACCAGATCAGATGATTTTTATAAGACTGTAGATGATGTCGTGAAACTCATGTCATCTGCTTAATTTAATAGTATAATCTTGCCTTCATCACTGTCATAGTTAAGCAGTTTTGCATATCTTCCCCAGTTTAGAACCACCCTCATTATATCTTCATTGTTTCCCGAGGGGAAATTATCTTCCAGAAAGCGCTCAAGGTCTTCCTTCTGTATTTCATTAGTACCAGATGATTTTATGTAATTAATTATTGAATTGAAAGGTTCTACGTTTCTTAGAGATTCCTTCAATATTTTCTTCCTATCAGATACATTTGAATTTAGGAATTTTTTTCCAAGATCAGTTATAATAACATCCCCATTTGAGATTGATATTAATCCAAGACTCTCTGCATCATCTAGGAGATTCATCAATGTTGTTCTTTCCTCGTCTAGTGAATCGTCCAGCTTCGCTATATCAACTGGCTTGTCCATATCCTCCAGTATTTCCATCAGTCCAAGCAGGCTACCTACCCCGGTACTTTCTATACGATGCATAATCTATTTCAATCATCATTATAACTATTAGTTTAAATTCATTACGGTTTCCTTTGATCTAAAGGTTCAAGAGAGAATTGTTTTATTGTATAGTTTCTCGGTGATGAAAATGGTTTGAACTCTTTGCCATTTCCCTTATAGAATTTGCTGAAGAATTCGACATAAATCAACCTTGCACCTTGGATACCTGGTTCAAAGACAGCAATGACCAGATTAAGCAACTGACCTATTATCAGTATGATTATACCAAAAATCACCATGAATATAGAATGCCTTAACGTACTCATGAAAATATCATCAAAAACAAGAGCAAGGATTACGGATGATAGGAGAATTCCGACAAGCCTGGTATATGATAATATATGACTTATTATTGTAGTAACTTCAAGCAGTGCCTGTGCTTTTTCTGCATAAACAACTATAGCCAATCCTGCAAACAGAAGCACGAATGAAATCAGTGAAACGTGATTAACCATCGGATTAATATTCTGTCTTCTCAAAACATCAAGACCAAGTATAACTATACCATAAGCTAACATTAACCATCCTATTTTTCCAACCGCCTCTTTTTTGTGACCGTGCTTTGCATTGACAATGAATCCAAAAATAAGACCGATGCTTACCATCATAACCCCTATGTATCCACTTATCAGCAGAAGCAATTTTAGACCGGCTGCTGCCAGTACATTGAAGTGTGGATATGGAAGGGTAAAACCGAAATAGTTGTCAAATAAAATTCCCAGAACTATGGCAATTATGGACCCAGGTATCATTGCTCTCCCAAGAGTTTTTAAACTTCTTAAGCTCATCATACTCAATACAAATTTTCCAATTGCTTTTGGTACTCTAGATTTTTTGGGGGGATGGTCTACCCTGTGGATAAGCCATATTGATATTGCTAGTATTACCACGCCGTAACCAACATCTCCTATCATCAGACCAAAGAAAATTGGAAAAATTAGTGCAAATACCAATGTTGGATCTATCTCTGTTGACTGTGGAAGTGAATAAAATCTTATAAAAAATTCAAAGAATTTGATTTTTCTTGGATTATTCAAGGCTGTTGGTGGTGTTTCATCTGATTTTACTTCACCAATAATCACAGCCCCACCCGTTATATCATTTAAAACATTTACCATTGGATTGAAATCTACTGCAGGCACCCATCCTTCTAGGACTATTGTCTTATCTGTTCCTGATAATTTTGAAACTACGTCCATTTTTTTTAATTCAATATCAAGCTGTTCCCTTATTGCTACAACATCTGGATAATATTTTTCTGAGAGCTTCCTCAGTTCCGAGTTAACTGACTCAACCTGGGAGTTCAGTTCCCTAATTTCATCCTCAATTTTTCCAAGTAAATCATTAACTTTTCCTTTTTCTTCAGGTATTGATAGCACTTCTCCGCCATAATTCCTGAATATTTCACCTGCCTTACCTTCCTCCGTTTTTTCTATTATAATGATGGAATAGTCAGGCCCCCTGATGATAGTAGGATTTAGCGATTTTATTTTTTCATTTAAATCTTCATTATTTCTAATAAGAAAAGACACTATCCTGTTACCATTCAGATATGATACGTCACCACTGTAAAAAGTCATCTTTTCAAGTGTTGTTTTCTTTAACTCCAATAATTTTAATTTTGATTTTATTAAACTTTCATTTTCTCTTAAATTTTTTACAGGTTCAAATATATCTATATTGTTGATTGCTTCCATAAGAGATGATAAGGTCGGGAAAGATTTCTTATCCTTAACTTCCACAGGTATGAGCATATTTTCTAGACCCCTTATTTTCCTTGCAACCTCGTTCACCTTGTTATAGGATGCACCTGGAACTATATTCTTGAGATAATCATAACTTACTGTCACTGGTTCGATCTGCATTATGCCCATATCGTGTAGCGCAGAGAGTATTATCTCTTCGTTATCCTTGGTGCTTATTATTCTCGTTCTCTTCATTTTTAAAGGGGTCAACATTTATTTCACTCCAATATTACCTTCATCATTTCCTGAATTGCCCTCTCAGATATTTCATTGTGAAGCTTGCCTATATCCTCATCAAATTTCTTCCTCATTGATATGAGTTCAATTTCAAGTTTTTCCGTTTCCTTCTTTACGAATTCTTCATACATTTTCTTGGCATTTTCTTCTGCATTCTTAATAATCTGGGATGCTTTCAAATTTGCCTCTTCTATAATTCTTCTGGCATCCTCATTAGCTTTCTTCAACCTTGCCTCTGATTCCATTTCCTTTTCCTTTATTTTCTTCAAAATTTCGATGTTATCATCTGTCATAATACCATCCTCAACACCAATACCAGCATCACCATAAAAATGGCAATGTTTGTCAGGTAAAATAATCTTGTAAGAAGGAAAAATTTCTTCTGAGTATCATTTATGAAATTACTCAACTTCTACCTCCTCCCTTTCTTCCATCTTTCCTTTGATCATCTTCAATGTAATGAATATCTCCCTATCCATTTCATCCAATCTCATTTTAATATAATTAGAAGTGTCTACCAGTCTGGGAATAAGGACATTTTCGATAGAATTTGTTCTCCTCTTTGTTTTATCTATTTCTATGAGGAGTTTTCTCATTGATATTTCCTTTTCTGCAATCGTTAAAATGGAATCCATTAAAGAGATGAAATATTTCCTTGTTTCCATAAGAGAAGTAGGAAGTGAAACAGTCTCATACAATTCATTAAGGAATGTTTCGCTCTTTCTTATATTTACTTCGGGTATTTTCACTCCCATGACGTTCTTTGAGCTTACTCCAACTATTAGATTTGGTTGCATATAAGCAGCATTTTCTATTACTATTCCTCCGGCTATTATCTCTGACAGCCTTTCACTTTCCATAGCGGTCTTAATGGATTTAGAAAGGTCTGCTTTCATGCCCTTTACATCCTTCGCTATTTTGAAGAATTCCATTATTAATGATGATCTTTTAAGCTTTAGAAGTTCAAGACCCCTTCTTGCTAACCTTATCCTTGCTTTCGTTTTAAGCAATTCCATTCTTGTTGGCCTTATATTGGAAGTCTCCAATTTATTTCACCCATTTTCCATATTTCTGTATATGTTCCCTCTTTACCCTCTTCATTTCCCTCTCTGGTAATGTGGACAATAATTCCCAGCCCAGATCCAGAGTTTTTTCAATCGATCTATCCTCATAATATCCCTGACCCACGAATTTCTCTTCAAACAGTGATGCAAATTCCAGATACTGTCTATCTTCCTTTCCAAGAGCCTCCTGTCCTACAATTGCACTCAGGCTTCTCAAATCCATACCTCTTCCATATGCTGAATAAAGCTGATCGGCCACTCCCCTATGATCTTCTCTTGTTCTTCCATTACCTATACCCTGGTTCATCAATCTTGAAAGTGAGGGAAGTACATTAATTGGGGGATATATTCCCTTCCTGTGAATATCCCTGCTTAGAACAATCTGGCCTTCTGTTATATATCCTGTAAGGTCAGGAATAGGATGTGTCATATCATCGGAAGGCATTGAAAGGATTGGGAACTGTGTGATTGACCCATTCCTGCCCTTAATTTTACCAGCCCTTTCATATATTGTTGACAAGTCTGTATACATATAACCGGGATATCCTCTCCTTCCAGGAACCTCTTCCCTTGCTGCAGATATTTCCCTCAGGGCTTCACAATAATTGGTCATATCTGAAAGAATCACGAGAACATGCATTCCCCTTTCATATGCTAGATATTCAGCAGTCGTAAGTGCTACTCTGGGAAGTATTATTCTCTCCATTGACGGATCAGATGCCAGATTGAGAAACAGCACTGATCTCATCAGGGCACCTGTGCTTCTGAATTCATTGATGAAGAAGTTGGCCTCCTCTGATGTTATACCCATGGCACCGAAAACCACAGAGAATCCTTCACTTGAGGAAAGAACTTTTGCCTGCCTAGCTATCTGCGCAGCAAGCCTGTTATGCGGAAGTCCTGATCCTGAGAAAATTGGCAATTTCTGCCCTCTGACCAATGTATTCATTCCATCTATGGTAGATATCCCAGTCTGAATGAATTCTGAAGGTTCTTCCCTGGAATATGGGTTTATTGCATCGCCTACAATTTCAACCTTCTCAGATGATACCACGGGACCCATATCATCTCTTGGTTCTCCAAGACCGTTGAAAATTCTGCCTATCATTTCATCAGAAACAGATACCCTTGCTGTTTCCCCCAGAAATTTTACAGATGTATTTTCAATATCCAACCCTGTTGTTTGACCGAAAACCTGGACTATTGCCAGACCTTTCCTTGCTTCAAGAACCTGGCCTGTTCTCCTTTCACCATTAGGTAGCCTTATTTCAACGAGTTCATTGTATCCAACATTATCTACCTTTTCAACAAACATCAGGGGTCCTGCTATTCTAGAAACAGTCTTGTAAGTCACATTTTCATTCATTGTTTATCAGCCCTCCCTTTTATCTCATTTTCCATTTCTTTAAGGAGATCATTGAAATATGTATCAATATCCTTTTCTCTAACTTCTTTAAATCTGGATAGCTTTTCCTTGAATGGCATTGACTGAAGATCAGCTACTGTAACACCCTTAGAAACAGCATATTTTTCCATCTCATCCATTTTCAATATACTGCTCAGCATAAGGAACTGCTTCTTGAGAGAACAGTATGTATCAATTTCATCGAATGCACTCTGCTGTAGAAAATCTTCCCTTATTGATTTTGCAATATCCATGACTTCCTTTTCATTTTCAGGAAGTGCATCATAACCGACGAGCTGGGCTACCTCCTGCAATTCGCTTTCCTTCTGGAGGATCTCCATACTTCTGGTATAAGCAATGAACCATTCCGGAGATACATTATCTTCATACCATTTTCTCAGGTCTCCAGAGTATAATGAATAACTTGTTAGCCAGTTAACCGATGGGAAATGTCTCCTCTGTGCAAGGGATGCGTCAAGTCCCCAGAAAACTCTAGTCACTCTCAAAGTGTTCTGAGAAACTGGCTCCGATATGTCCCCTCCAGGTGGAGATACTGCGCCTATAATGGTTACTGAACCAGTTCTATTTTGACTACTAACTATCGTTGAATTTCCTGATCTTTCATAAAATTCAGCCAGTCTCCTACCAAGGTATGCCGGATATCCCTCCTCACCCGGCATTTCTTCCAATCTTCCTGATATTTCCCTTAGCGCTTCGGCCCATCTTGAAGTACTATCCGCCATCAGGGCTACGTTATATCCCATATCCCTGAAATATTCCGCTATTGTCACTCCTGTATATATACTGGCCTCCCTGGCTGCCACTGGCATGTTTGAAGTATTTGCAATTAGCACTGTCCTTTCCATCAATGGACTTCCAGTTCTTGGATCTGTTAATTCTGGGAATGTTGTGAGTATTTCAGTCATTTCATTTCCTCTTTCACCGCATCCAACATATACAACTATATCAGAATCGGCCCATTTTGCAAGCTGATGCTGTACAACGGTTTTACCAGATCCAAATGGACCTGGAACCGCAACCGTTCCACCCTTCGCTACAGGGAAAAATGTATCAATGACTCTCTGGCCTGTTATCAACGGTATATTAGGAGGGAGTTTACCCTTAACTGGCCTTGGCATTCTCACTGGCCAGTACTGTCCAAGTGTCACTTCCTTTACTCCTGTGGATGTTGAAACGTATGCCACTGTTTCCAGAGGTTTGAATTTACCTTCCATTATATCCGTTATTTCCCCTTCTACTCCAAGGGGGACCATTATTTTATGGTCTATAATTGACGTTTCCTTGACAATACCGATAATATCACCGGATTTTACCTTGTCTCCTTTTTTAGCTATCGTCTTGAAATCCCATGATTTATTTAAATCTACAGGATCTGGATATAGTCCCCTTCTTATGAAATCACCACCCTGGGATTTAATTACATCAAGCGGCCTTTGAATACCGTCATATATAGACTTCAGTATTCCAGGAGCCAGAAGTACAGAAAGTGGCCTCTTAGTAGATTCAACGGGATCTCCTGGTTTTATGCCACTTGTATCCTCATAAACTTGAATTGTAGAAACATTGTTTTCCATCCTTATGATTTCTCCCACCAGTCCCATTTCTCCTACCCTAACCACATCGTACATTTTCGCATCCTGTATATTTTCTGCAGTTACTACAGGTCCTGCTACTCTCAAAATTTTTCCCATCTTATAAACCTCCCAAATCTAATTTAATTCCAAGTACTCTTCTTGCAAGCTCGGATATATTTTCTTCCTTTTCCTGCTCCGATACAGGAATAAATACTACCAGTGGACTTACACTGGTATTCAATATATTCAAAAATTTCTTGTCAATAGAATCAATAAAAGTGTTTGATACTAAAATCAGTCCATAAATCCCTGAAAAATAGAGTTCCTTCAGTTTATCAGAAAAATTGTCACTGGAAGCAATGAAAACATTTTCCACTCCGACCAGCTTAAATCCTATTGCAAGTTCCCTTTCTCCAAGGAATGCAATTTTTCCAAATTTATTTTTTTCGTCCAGCTAAATCACCCCAGATTTATTGATATCATTTTAATTGTTTCCTCATCTATTCCATAGAACTTGCTCATCGCTATGGTTCTTACATCTTTCCACTCTGCTTCCACTCTCATTAGAAAAGCCATTATATTATTAAGGGACAATGAACTCATTTCAAATATTTCTAGGAATTCCCAGTATATATTTCTGTTCAGTTCGCCTTCTATTCCAACTAGTGATCCCCTTCTCTTATAAAAATCCAGACCTTTCGTTAGATCGAAATAACTCTTTAGCTTCAGGGTTACTTCCTCCACAGATTGACTTTTGGAAATATCATCCATAACCTGAGAAGGAAGACTTCCCCCTGAGAGAATATAATCTTTCGGATCCTGTTCCATTGAGTATTCAAGGAACCTTAAAATAGTCATTATATTCTTTATATCAATTGTCTTTCTAATAAACCTGTAAATAGGACCTTCCGACCCTGTATAGAACCTGAATTTTTCCTTCATTAAATCATAATAGTATAGATCCAGAGAAAGAAGTAGTGAAGATAAATTATTCGATTTCCTGAAATCATCCAGATAAGTCAGCAGAGCCTTTCCATAGCCAAACTTAAGTGTATATGACACTATGTCTTCAATTCTATCCATCCCTAGGAGATTTTTATAATCATTGGAATCCATGAGACCTGCGAATAATCCTAGGGGCTGATTATTCTCAGATACTAGATACATTTCAGTCTGTTCAACCTTATAATTTAGATTTTTTGAAACCATTATGGTTTTCAGATTCTGTATATCCCATTTTGTAAGATATGATACAATGAGATCCTTCCCATTCTGCGGGGTTACCGTGAGGGCAAATCTGTTCTGTCTGGCCAGATGCCTGTTATTTGCAGCCTCCAATAATTCCAGTCCCTGGTATGTTTGCGAATAGGCTGAGAAATCTTCCCTATAACCTCTGTCATTGAGGAAATTTATGAAATCGGATATTGATGATAATCTTAGCATATTTTCATAGTCGCTCCTATGCAAAAATTGAGTCTTTTGAACTTTCAATGTTCCATAGGGAAGACCATATACACTTTGCACATTATCACCTGATATAGCTCCTTGCTATTTTGAGAATTTTCTCTCTCCTTTCTTTCATTATCTCGCTCAATGTGGAATCTATGAATATCTTCCCATCTCCTGATGTTACTATTACTCCCCCAATTGGGTCTATATCCTTGGTTATTACCGTTACTGGAATATTACTAGCCTTAACCTTATCAGCGTCTTGTGGATTTACATACACAACTGAACCCGGCCCAAGTTTCTTCCAGGAGTTCTCCACGGCACTTATCAGGAATTTTTTATATTCTTCTGTTTTCTTGAATTCTTCGATTTCAGTCCTCAATCTATCTTCATATTTTCTCTCAATTTTCTCTATTTCCTTTTCAACAAGGTTTCGACCTTCCAGAGTGAGGGAGGAAATTTTTTCTCTTCTTATATTTTCAACATCCTCCTTGGCTTTTCTGTTAAATTGGTCGAATATTATTTCACTTTTTTTTGTAGCTTCGTTTAATATTGCATCAGCTTTGCTCCTTGCTTCTCTGATTATATTCTCCTCTTCCTTCCTGGTTTCTTCCTCAATTCTCTGTAAAATTTCATTCAGGGGCATAAGCTCACAGGATGCCTAAGAGCAGAATTAATCCAAGGACAAATCCGATTATCCATAGCGTCTCCGGTATAACAAAGAAAAACAATACTTGACCAAATTTTTCAGGTTTTTCAGCAATTACACCCATACCGGACGCCCCTATTCCACTTTGAGCCATACCCGTACCGATAAGCCCTCCAGCCATCGCTATAGATGCGGCAATGGCAAGGTAAGCACCAATTAAAGTTACCATAGGTATCGGGGGGTTATATTTATTTAAATAAAAGCGTTTTGGAGACAATTTATTTTAATTAAATGTAATTAAAGGATAATTACAAATATTGAAACAGTTTTTACCTTTAAGCGAGTGTAGTGTAGCGGTATCACAGGAGCTTCCCAAGCTTCTAACCCGGGTCCGAATCCCGGCACTCGCATATACCTGATTGTTCTTGCATAGTCCTGTGAAATTTAATTTTTTAAAAACTTATTGTTAAATATCCTATTCTTAATCTAAGATGTACATTGAGAGAAGGTTTGAAGGGTCTATGGAAGGATATTTAATTAGCTTTGACCTTGGTAAAGAAAATTTTATCACCCTTTCATGTGGCTCGGAAATAGAAAATTCCAGATTCATAAACAGAATATAGAAGAAGATAGAGAAACTGTAGAGTGAATATAGGAAGCTCAGGAATATATGTAAAGAATTCCTTTATGAGTTATCAACCGAAATAGCAAAGCAATATAATACTGTCACGAAACACATAAACGTTCCGGGGATGCACCAGAATTAGAATATAGCAAAAAGTTTTAGCCATGTTTCCTTCTATGTGTTCACGCAGAGGATGAATTATAAAGGGAAAAAATGGAAAGAATTAAATAGAAATGGGCAGGATAGACATGACATCAAAGCTGTGCTCAATGTGTGAAAGCATGAAACATGATTTGAGGCTCTTAGATGGTTTATACAACTGTGATGTCTGTGGTCTGACCATCGACAGGTATCACAATGCATCAAAGAACATAAAAGAGATGGGCATGATGAAAATAGAGCTAGTGCAGCCACTATATAAATCTACGGAGACCGCCATTTTGGGTTTGTGTGGAATATATCAATATAGGCAGATGATAGTTTATGAATAGGAAACTTCGATGAATTTGAAGGGGTGTAGCTCAATGGGATTGATGAATGCAAGAAATGTGAATGACTGGATAATAAGAAACA
>ERZ1669250.355-NODE-355-length-22118-cov-4.239541_pt1 | contig 22118 bp, 23 predicted proteins | sample MGYA00579295_ERZ1669250 | MGnify/ENA primary metagenome ERZ1669250 (study PRJEB41166, sample SAMN08046056) | hot springs metagenome | biome: hot spring; feature: acid hot spring; material: thermophilic sediment; isolation source: thermophilic sediment from acid...
AGAGGAATCAGGGCTTAGGATTCTAGACATAATTCCAGAGTATAAGCCTTATCCTGTTCCAAAAAATTATAGTGGTGATAGCGGGATTACGCAAACCAAGATAGACGATTTTTCGCAGAGAAAAAGGTAGTTAACAGCCAATCAATTTCTTGATAAAACTTCTTTTTAAGAAGTTTATTGGACTCTGCGGGAGTCGCACCCGCGACCTTTCCGTTGCGAACGGAACGCTCTACTACTGAGCTAAGAGCCCTTTGCCAATTCTTATTATTTGATTTGTTGAATAGATTTTATATATTTATATATTTCAGTCTTATTGATGGACGCTAAAAAGAGGGAAAAGGCGCTAAGGATATTTGCGAAGGTGCTCAATGATATAAAGCCCAGCAAACTCGAGACAGAGGCTACCACCGCAAGCGTCAACAAAATCACAAGCGAGCTGCTCAAGATTGTGCCCAAAGATGTGGAGATAAAGGTGGTTGGCTCGATAGCAAGGGGCACCGAGCTGAAGGGCAACTCTGACATAGACATCTTTCTTCTGTTTGGCAAGAAGGTAGGAAAAGATACAGTAACTGAATATGGCATCAGGTATGGCAAGGAGCTTGCAAAGCGCATGGGAGGGAGGTATGAGATAAGATATGCAGAGCATCCATATCTAAGGCTTTATATCCCAAACATAGGCGCTGACATAGACATAGTTCCGGCTTACAAAATAATAAACATAACAGAGATGGGCACCACAGTAGATAGGACACCTTTGCACAATGACTTCATAAATATGCACCTTAACGATAAGCAGAGAGATGACGTCAGACTGCTTAAAGCGTTGCTGAACAGCCATGGAATATACGGCGCCGAAGTAAAGACAAGGGGCTTTTCCGGATACCTGTGCGAACTTTTAGTCTACCATTACAGATCTCTGCTGAACCTGCTTGAAGAGGCGACGCAAATAAAGCTCCCTTACTACCTGAACCCACTAAATCCAGAAGAAAAAGGTAGCAAGGAGATTTTTGAAAAATTCAACTCTGATTTTGTTGTCATAGACCCTGTTGACCCAAACAGAAATGTCGCAGCCGTTGTTTCGCATGAATCTTTGTCCAAATTTATAGTTGTCGCAAAAATGTTCATTGAAAACCCGAGCGAAAAGATGTTCTATGGATACAAGGTATCCTCTGCAGACTCCTACAGTATGTTGCGCCAGTACATGAAGGCAAACGGCCTGTCTGCAAGCCTTCTGGTTGTGCCTATACCAGACAAAAGTGAAGATATAACATGGCCGCAGCTCAAAAAATTGTCAGGCGCTATAGTGGATTATGTCGCAAGAAACGGCTTTCAAGTATACATAGAACTTGTAACAGTAAAGGATAAGGAAGGGCTCGTTCTCTATATGTATCCTAGCGCAAGCGCAAAAACTAGAATGCTAAAAGGACCTAGTGTTCCGGGCAATTCTGGTGCAGCTCTTTCTTTCATAAACGCGCACCTGGGCTCTAGCATTATCTTCAGCAACAGCACTTTGTATGTCATGGAGAAGGTTAGATATGAAAGCATGAATGAAGCAATAGCAGACTTTATAAAAAGGGAGGCACATAAGAAGCACAAGGATATAAAGCTGGGTAAAGCCAAGCTTGCAAGCACAATACCAGAAAGATACGCGGAACATCTCTACTGGGAGCTCCTCGCGAAGACGAGCATATAGAGACACTGTTGGGGCTTACATGGCCAGTTTTCTGTCTGTTTTTATTATTTCTGGCAGCTCGTAAATTAGCTGTATTTGCTTTTTTACGCCCTGTGGCCTGTTTTCTATTATGCGCAACGCCTGTTTCAAAGCGTCGGCTTTGTTTGTTGGGAGTATCTCATATACATCCTGATAGTTGTTTGCCGCGCTTGCTCCACAGTAATCAAGCGCTTCAGCCGTGATGTTTTCCCTTATCTTCTCAACATTATATTTGCGCGCCTTTAGCCTTTCTAGTAGCACCTTGAGATGTGCCCTTAGCACTATTACGTATGCTCCTCTTATTCTTATGTCTGAAATCAGATGACCTTCTATGATTACCGTGTGCCCTGTTTTTACGAATTTCTTGACGAGCACGTTTAGCCCCCTCTGAAGCGCATCCAGCTTGACAATCAACGTGCCGTATTTGTCCCTCCCGCTGTAAAGCTTTTTCTCTTTCACCAGCTTGTTCACATCTATGAGCACTGAGCCCTTTATTCTTTTGTTGAGCGCTAGCGCAAGTGTGCTTTTTCCGCTGCCCGGGGTGCCTGTTATTGCTATTACCTGCATTTTATCATTTCATGCAACTGGTATTGAATCAAGCAGTGCGAGAATCTCGTCTCTGCTGTTTTCCACACTAAGAACCACGCTTGACGGCTGGTTTATTGTAAGCACGTAGTTTTTTTGGCCAGAAAAAAGCCAGGATCCGATCTTGTATTCGTGGTAGTCTGTTGACAGGTCAGCTATGAAGTTACTCTTCTCCAGTATTTTGTCAAAAAGCTCGCCGATCGAATCGTTGTATGCACTTATTATTATGGTTTCGTCGTTGGTTTCATCCCTTTCTATTAGCAGGGGATTCACATATGGGATCTTCAGCGCGGCGCTTTTCTCTTTTAGCAAACCGCTTATCTTGTTGTATTCTTCGGTTGTCTTTTCAAGCTGCGCCTCGAAATCTTTCCTTTCGTTGTCCAAAGAAGTTAGAAGCTCCTCAAAAAAAGATGAAACATCCTTCTTGAAACCTTCAATTATATCTTTCTTGTTCTCCTCTTCGCCGATGACAGCTGGATTCGTCAGCAGCCTTCTCAGGGAAACTCCGTATTTGCTGCCTAGCTGTTGATCTATTCTGTCTATGAACATGTCGGTTGAATCACTCCATTTTTTTTCATCGTCAGCCATGTAATCACCAATATATGGTTGCAATATATATTTATTATTATAATATTTAGCTGTATCTTGTGGTTTGCATGGAAGGCGTGGAAGGCAGGATAAAGAAGGATATAGATATATTTTACAAAAACGTTAAATTCGACACTGAATTGAGCGAAGAGGAAAAGAAGGTTGTCGAGCTTGCCGAAATGTACGCAAAGGATTCACAGGCGTGGCTTGAGAAAGGCGATCTCTACACCGCGTTCTCAAGCATATCATACGCCCATGGACTGCTTGATGCAATAAGGAAGATAAAGGGTGTTGACGAATACAAATAGCGGTGCTCCGATGGAAAGCAGGACTGAGGGTCTGGCAAACTTTCTGGTTTACGATGATGTTTTTTTCAACACTAAGATGCGCTCGCTAAGAGACATATCGGTCATGTTTCTGCGCGCGCTTAACAGGAAGGGTACTGTGCTTGATACAACCTCGGCTACTGGGGTGAGAGGCATACGCTACTGTCTTGAGGCAAGCATTGATAAGGCCATTTTCCTTGACATAAACAAGAATGCATATGAAAATACCAAGCGTAATGTCGAATTAAACAGAATCGACGGCACAGTTCTCAATGAAGATATACGCTCGTTCTCCTGCAAAAGCAATGAGCGATTCAGCGCCATAGACCTTGACCCATTTGGCACCCCAGTGCCATATATGAAAGACCTGCTGAGCATTGGAAGAGATGGCACGCTTTATATGGTAACCGCAACCGACACTGCCGTACTCTGCGGCGCACATGCAAATGCATGCATAAGAGAATATGCGGCGCGGCCTTTGCACAACGAACTGTGCCATGAGGTTGGCATAAGGATACTTATAGCTTACGCGGTGAGGCTTGCGGCAGAGCTCAATTTCGGTGTGCACGTGTACCTTGCGCTGTCAAACTTGCACTACATGCGCATCTTCTTTGAGCTTAAGAGGGGAAGCACTAATGCGCTCGATTCTGTAAGGCAAATAGGCTTCGGCTCATACTGTAACAAATGCCATAGGTATTATTACGCACCTGGCATTGCAAGCGCGCCTGCCCAGGTATGTGAAAGCTGCGGCGGCAGAACCGAGCGTTTCGGACCGTTATGGCTTGGGAGCATATATGACAAAGGAGTTATAGCCGCAATGCTCTCGCACAGCAGCGGCGCTTCCGACGAGGCAATATCGCTACTATACAAAGTGTACAACGAATTGGATATACCGTTCTTTTATTCCGTTCCTAAGCTTACCGCCATGCTAGGCGTAGGATCTATATCGCAGAATGTGATGGTAAAGGAGCTTAGCAAAAAGGGCGCCGCAAGCCTGACGCATTTTGACCCAAGTGGCATAAAAACTGACGTGCCATACGATGATATAATTAGCGAACTTAAGACTCATGTGACGACGAAAGCAATGCGGTAAGTTATCGCTTTTGCACTCGAATATTCGAGGTAAAATTTTTAGGGCTTCTAAATATATTTTAGTTATTTTTCACTTGTACCACAATAAATAAATATAAGAAATGGTGTAAATGATAATTGAAGGTGGGGAAGGTGAAATTAACAGGCGCAGACCTTGGAGGGTTAGCCTTTAATAAGGCGAAGGCTGAGTCGGACGGTAGGGAATACTACATTGACGAAGCCGAGGAGAAGGATCTGAAAAAACTAATCGAAAACAGCTGTATGGTGTGCGGCAGGCCGCTGAGCAGATCCGAAGTAAAAATAGTACCTCCGCTATATATGCAAGAGAAGGACAAATATGTAATGGAGGGCATAGTAAGCAGGAGAGTCATGTGCGTGGCCTGCTACAACAGCATAACGTCAAGCACGAGAGAAAAAGTCAAAACAAAATACAGGGTAATTAGAAGACATATCCTTGGCGGTATAGGAACAAAAGGCGCAGAGATAGCTGTAATCAAAGGCTAGTCTGAGCAGACTGCAAAAGGGGTGGCAGTAGAATGGTATGGATTAGCTATGCTGCCTTTACTCGAATACTTCCCCGCCTTGTTAGCGCCGGCAAAAAGCCTAGACAGATTTAGATAGCTAACACGAAACAGCACTGCAGGTGCGAATATTTGAATAAGAAGCGGCTGGATGCCAATTTCACTGCGCTGTAGAAAAAGCAAGCTTTACCTTTTCTTACTCTGCGGCATATTGACAAGTATCATGTGCGTATTGTTGTCAAAGCCTATAGCTGATTTGAATGCGTCGGCAGCTATAGTTATCGTGCTGTCTGAATATGGATCATTTATGTAAAACGCGTCTTTGTCATAGCCTTTTATTACAACCCAATGTGGCGAGGACTCTAGATATGGATTTATTGTTTGGGCATTTATAAGCAGTATAGGTATATATTTTGAAGAAAGCGCCTTCTTTATTGCTTGCGTTGTCACCTGTGCATGCTCCTCTTCTATGTTCATCTGCTTTGCCTTTTCCTTTATCTCATTGAATGATGCGGCAAGCGTGTCAAGATTAACATTCTCGTAAACAGCGAGCTTTTTCTCGTAGCCCTCATCCTTGACGTTGCTCATTATAGCTACCTTTGCGCCTCTCTTCGCTAGTGCATATGCCAGCCCATATCTGGATCCATGCCATACGCTGCCGCTCACTGCCTCTTTCCATATGTCGAATTCATGCTCCTTCCTGAACTTCATGTTCGGATTTATATACTTCAGCACCATTATGGCGCATGCTGCAGAGCTAGTAAATTCCTCGCTCTGAGGGTATGTTGGTATGGGCAACATAACGCTTTCTTTTATCTTCTTCGGCAACTTGGCTGCCTTGGCACCGCTTCTCCTCTTTGATACATTTTTCTTTCCTTCTTTTCTGGTTTTGCCTGACAAATAATCACCATGTTGATGCAGGGGGAGAGATTTGCTCTTGTTCATTGCTTTGAACTCTCGTAGGCCTAAGCCAACAGATCTTGAGTCTGTCGCGTTTGACCAAGCTCCGCCACCCCTGCACCTTTTTAAATATGCACAAATAAATATAAAGACAATACTTCGATTGTAATATCAGCTTAACTTATATTTATAAGTATCTCCCGAAAATGTTAAGCCCGGATTCAAAGACTTGGCGCATTGCCGGAGGATTTGTGTGCTCACTTCCACCGTAATCCGACGCATATTATATATTTTTGCACCGTATTTGTATATTGTGTTGATCTGATATTTAGCATTTTTCGTGATTTTTATGAAAATAGAGAATATTGATGCTGTAAGGCATAGAATTCCAAAGGATAAAAACGAGAGAATGGGCACCGACGTAGTCATATATGCGAAGGACTATATGCTCGAGAAGATGGAAAGCGACAGGACGATACAGCAGGCAATGAATGCAACGAACCTGCCCGGTGTGGTGGGTAACGTGCTGATAATGCCCGACGGGCACGAGGGATATGGCTTTCCGGTTGGCGGCGTTGCCGCTTTTGATGCAGAGGAGGGTATAATATCGCCTGGCGCCATAGGATTCGACATAAACTGCGGGGTTAGACTCATAAAAACAAACCTTACCGAAGATATCGTAAGGCCCAAGATAAAACAGCTTATGGACTCGCTATTCAAGAACGTTCCAAGTGGGGTAGGGAGCAGGCTCAAGATTGGCTTTGGGGAATCAGAGATAAACAAAGTTGCAGAGGAAGGGGTAAATTACATAATAGAAAAGGGATACGGATTCAAGGAGGACAGCGAATCGATAGAGGAAAACGGCTTCATGCAGGGAGCTGACATTTCAAAGGTAAGCAAATCGGCTAAAAGCAGGGGCAAGGACCAGCTGGGCACCCTTGGAGCGGGAAACCACTTCCTCGAGGTTCAAAAGGTCGAAAGGATATTTGACGGCAGCATTGCAAAAGGTTATGGCCTTTCGGAAGGGCAAATAGTGGTCATGGTACACACGGGCTCTAGGGGGTTCGGGCACCAGATATGCAGCGACTACATGCAGGAGCTTATAGACTACAGGAGGAAAAACAACATAAGCATAATAGACCCCGAGCTGAGCTATGCACACATAAAGAGCAAGGAGGCGGAAGATTACCTGGCGGCGATGAAGGCGGCTGTGAATTACGCATTCGTGAACAGACAGCTAATAACGCACAACATAAGGAAAAGCTTTGAGGAGGTTTTTGGCAAAAGCGCAGACGCGCTCGGGATGGAGATACTTTACGACGTAGCGCACAATATAGCCAAACTCGAAGAATATGATTATGAGGGAAGAAGAAGGAAGGTATACGTGCACAGGAAGGGTGCGACAAGAGCACTCCCGAAGGGCTCACAGAATGTGCCAGCGAAGTACAGGCAGTATGGGCAGCCGGTGCTTATACCTGGCAGCATGGGCACAGCGAGCTATGTGCTTGCCGGCAGCGAAGGATCGGTGAGGGAAACATTCGGATCGACATGCCACGGATCCGGAAGGGTCATGTCAAGACACCAGGCAATAAGGGAGATACCTGCATCAAAAACTTTCGGAGACCTCAAGAAAAAGGAGATAGAGATAAGGATAAGAACAAGGAGCCTAGTAAGCGAGGAGGCTGAATGGGCATATAAGAATGTGGATGATGTGGTTGGGACTGTAGAGCAGGCTGGGCTTTCCAAAATAATAGCTAGAAATGTGCCCATTGGCGTGGCAAAAGGCTAGAGTGTCTTTAGCTTGTCTTCAACTTGGCTCAACAGTGCATATGCTTCTGGAATGTATGCGAAGCTTGTGAGCTTCAGCAGCAGTTCCTCAGCATCCTTGTATTTTTTGCCTTCTGCATAATCTAGCGCCACATAATACAAGTGGTTTGGAACTTTCATCTGCAAGAGTTTTTTAGAGTAGAGCTCGCGATTCTTCCTGTCGTTGACCAAACCGCTGTATAGAAAATTTGAATAGGCAGTTATTACATCGTCAGCCTTCAGCATGTTTATTTCTGTTATCGAATCCACTGCCGCTGGGACATTGTGCAACCTGAACTCCGACAGGAATTTTACATAAAGCGCGATTTCGTTGCTTTCTGGGGCGGCAGATGCGTCATGTATCGCCTTGTAATACAGCTGCTTTGCCTTCTTGTAGAGCTCTATGGCCTTGTAGTTGGCTTCAGCATTTTCTTCCATGAAGCCAGTAAGGCTTATGTGATTTATGGTGGTGAGCGCATAATCAGAGAAATGGGAATAGAATCGTGCCGCGCTGTATGCGTGGGAATAATCGCCATTTGCTACCATTCCGTCGAACACCTTTGACGCATCATCCCATTTGCCAGAAGTTATGCTGCTGCTTATGCTGTCTAGTGACCCTTTTAGGTTAGCGCTTGCAACCAAATCCTCGCTCGCAGTGCTCACCGGCATGTCGCAGAAAAAGCATATACCATAGTCTCCGAGCACAGGCACAGGCATGCCGCAATGCGTGCAACGCATGACTTTGCTTCCCTGCTCGAGCATCTTTATATAAACGCCAACGTCCACCGCACCACAATTCTAATATTCAAGGCAAATACTTAAATTCTTCCGAAAATTTGCGGCAACGCTCATTTTTTCCTCAAGACTAGAAAAAGGTGCATCCGGTCATATGGCATTATGTTTATCTTTTCGAGCACCTCAAACCGTTTTGATACCGCGTTTATAAAGTCGCGATATATAACTTCTGGCTTCATTGCCGTGCTTATGCTTTGCGACTTTATCACGACATAGGCGATGCCGCCAGGCTTAAGTTGCGCGCTGTTGATGTTGAATATCGCAAGCTGGTCGCGTGACGAAACGTCTTGGTACAGTATGTCGACAGTTCCGACATCATCCTTGTACTTTTCCACGAGCCGCGCATCTTGCAGTATTGGAAACATGTTGTGCCTGGCATCGCAAAGCTCAAGCAGCTGGCGCATGTTCCTTTCGGATATTTCGACGCAGTATAAGGCGCCGGATTCGCCTATTATGTCGCTCACGTGGCTGCACGTGGTTCCCGTTGCCGCACCAAGATAAAGAACCTTGCTGCCGGGCATTATGTACATGTGCCTGAGACCCTTTAGTATTGCCGCAGCAAGCTTGCTCCTGTATGGGTTCCAGAGCCTGTACTCTTTCCCCCCTTCCTGAATTAGCTCCTCGTCGTATACCTTGCGGCCTACTGCGAGGTTGCGTGTGGCGAGCTTTCCGTTAACCTTGTACACATTCTTGAATATTTCTATTACTTTCAATTTATCGCCGTGTTATGCAAAATGTTTAAGCAATTTAGACATCATCTGAGGCTGCTGCGCAGAGCGCAGGCAATATCAATTTATACATTAAGGCAAAAATGCTAATGAAATGTGCTATATACTTGATGGTATAACAATTATATTGTAAAGATACTATATTAAATTTTAGGTTGATAGCGTGCAGGAGGAAACTAATGCAGTGCTGAAAATTGCGCTCGGGCTTTTTGACATGGACAAGCTCAGTATAAACGACGATGAGCTTTCTAAAAGGCTTGTTGAAGGGCTGAGGAGCGTGAATGGCATAGATGACGCAAAGCTCAAGCTTGTGCTGCAGAAGAAAGAGGAGCTGTTGCCGCTCGAGGAATACGCAATAAACATGGCAAAACAATATAGGGATAACAGGCTCAGCAGCTACTCCGAATTTGGGGACCTCGTAAGCTATTACAACCAAGGTTACAAGAGCAGCATGGTCATACCAATCATTGCCATAGGTAAGAGGGTAGGCGTCATAACGCTGCTTTCAAGAAAGGAGGAATATTTCTCAGACGAACTCGCCAGCTACCTAAACATAGCAGTGCAGCTGTTTGGCTTGCAGCTGATGAACAGAGAGGAGAATGCAAAAAATGTAAGCCTTGCAAAATACTTTGATGCGGCGTTTAATGCAGCTGTTCCGCAGCTTATCGTTGACAGGAAGGGTTATGTTGTAAAGGCAAACAAATCGGCAAACATGCTCGGGATTGCAGCGAAAGCGCTCTCTGGTATGAATATCAAGGAGATACTGGACATCGATTCTAACATGCTTGAAACGCTTAAGAATGGGGTTGTCGGCACAGTGCGTTCGACAAATGATCCGTTCAGGATTTTTGCTGTATCGCAGAACAGCGTAAACGAAAACGTGATGCATGTCGTCATTAACGAGATAACAGATAAAAAAATAATCGAGGAGCAGAAGGCAATGCTCGCAAGGCTCAACAACGTCTTCCTTATGCTCGACAACAATACCACCATAATCGCCGTAGAGGGCAATCCGGATTTGGTAATGAAGTCGGGCAGGGAATCACTGCTAGGAAGGAAGCTTGCTGACATGATAAAGGACAAAGAGGCGTTTGGCAAGCTTGTCGAAACCGCAAGATCCGGAGGTGGCTCAGGCGAATTTACCATGCTACTTGACAACAATATTAGCATTGACACCAAGATAGACATATTCAAAAACGGGGTATACGGCATTTCTTGCATAGTTTCACCCTTGTACTACGAAAGGTACACAAAACGCCTGGAGGAGAATATCGATGACATTATCAAGAGCTCCAGCGACATAATAATCATAATCGACCAGTTCGGATATGTGAAGAGGGTAAACAAGAGCACGCTAGATATGCTCGGTTATAACGAGCAAGAGATTGTAGGCACGGCAATATCTTCTCTCTACTACGCAGATGCTGCGCAGAAGATAGAGAACGCAATGTCAATGGCAAAGCAGAATGGCAACGTGTCAAACTTGTTCATGAACATGAAGAGGAACGGCACCGATGAAGTAGTGCCGTTCGAGCAGAGCGTACGTAAACTTGTGAACGAGGGCAACGAGCTCTCCGGATACATGATAGTCGGAAGGGAGCTCGCGACAAAGAGGGTTATAAGCAGGATGGAGGACGAGATAGAAAGAATAACGCGTGATGCGGAAAAATTCAAAAGCGAGAGTGATCTTAAAACGCAGTTCATATACAACATTTCGCATGACCTGAAGACGCCGATAACAAACATAAAGGGCTTTTCGAAGCTTCTGTACAATGGCGACTTTGGCGAGCTAAATGGCGAACAGAAGAACTACCTGCAGATAATAGCCGACGAAGCGGACAGGCTTCTCTCGCTGATACAGCAGATTCTCGACGTTGCAAAGCTCTCGTCTGGCAAGATCAAGCTTGACATGCAGCAGGTTGATATAAAGAAGCTCGTAGAGAATCCTAGCATAACCGCGCTCAAGGAGGTGGCTGAAGGCAAGGGCTTGATGTTCGGGCTTAACGTTGAATACAATTTGCCAACGGTAACGGCTGACCCGAACAGGCTAATACAGGTTTTTGTAAACCTCATAAACAACGCGATAAAATTCACTGAAAAAGGTAGCATAATGCTGAACATATACAAGAAGGGGAAGAGCATAAGGGTGGAGGTCAAGGACACAGGCATAGGCATAAGCAAGGAGGAACAGAGGCGGCTCTTCAGGAAATTCTACCAGGTGCAGCACAAGGGCCTCGTGAAGCAGGAGGGGGCGGGCACCGGCTTGGGGCTCTCGATAGCAAAGGAGATAATAAACCTCCACGGCGGCAAGATAGGCATTGTTTCAGAGCTGGGCAAGGGAAGCACATTCTGGTTCACAATACCGCTGATAAGCAGGAAAAAGGGAAAACAGTAACTTTCATGAGCGCATCTTCAGAACATCCTCGAGCCAAGGGGCGCATCCTTGTCAGGAACTAGCAGAATCACGTTACCGCCTGAATCCGGAACGCCAAGGACAAGCACCTCGCTTTCAAAGCCTTTTACCTTTTTCGGCGGCAAGTTGACCACGGCTATGATTTTCTTTCCAAGCAAATCATCGGGCTTGTAGTTTGCCACGTGCGCACTTGATCTCTTTAGCCCAATTTCAGTGCCGAAATCTATAAGCAGTTTGTATGATGGCACCCTCGTGCCTGGAAAGTCTTCGACACCTATTATCTTTCCTACCCTTATGTCGGCTTTCTCGAAATCGGAAAAGCTTATTTCCATAAGCCGCACTCAAGATTTTGGCACATACGGTATGTATGCGCCGCAGAAGTTCTGTATGCTTGACTGGAAGTTATACGCTGAATTTATTATTGTAAAGTTCAGACCGTAGTATATGCCCTCGAATTTCATCGAAACCACCGGCGCAACGCTGTTTGAAAGATTCAAGATCAACGTTGCTGCGGGCCCGGTTGTATACTTAGAATGCGATATGGTTGAATATGTAACGTTGTACATGCCATTGCTCATTTTTGTTACGGTAACATTTACAGTTCTGGGTGTAGCCAGAGATACATTGGCAAATGTGCTTTGACCTGAAGGAGTTGCGTTTGTGTATTTCTCGTAAGTAAGATTGTATATGCTTGCATTGCATGCGGTATCCTTTTCGTAGAGCTGCTTGTAGTTGTTCATCAATACGCCAAGCTTTGTTTCTGAAGCTATCGTCAATGCTTGCTGCAAAGGCGCTGAAGCGTTTATTGTCGTGGTTGAAGTAGACGTAGTAGATGTTGAAGTAGAAGTAACTATCTTTATGGTGCTGTTCTTGTATGTGCTTTGTTGAATAAAATCTGGCGCAGGTATTAACGATATTCCGCTGCTCTGAGGCACCTTGTTGAATAGCGGAATCTTTGTAAGCACAATGCTTACGCCGCTGGTTCCTGTTGACAAGAGCCTTATGTTCAAGTCAGCTATGTTGCTGCCTGTTGTACTTACATTAAGCGAAGAGCCTTCCGGAATGTTCAGAACCTTGACTGCGCTTGTGAGTACCGGAAGTGACGTAAGATAGAATGAAGCGCCGGATTGCGAGAAATTCTTAAGCATAAGGGAATATTCGCCGCTGACCGAAGCTATGGAAAAGGATATGCTGCCGTTTGCAGGTATGTCAAAAGTCCTGTTGTAGAGCAGTATGACCCTGCTGCTCATTGTAGACCATTCGTAAACAGTAAAAATTATCAACGCTATAAATGCCAAAAGCAGTATAATTCTCGGCCAGTTTGGCTTAAAATGCTTTTGCGGAGGGGTTGGTTTTCTTTTTTTAGCATCCATTTTATCATTATTTTATTGCTAATAAAATTATAAAAATTGATTGCATCAGCGCTGACGTGCGCGAATTGTTTTTTATGTTGTAATGCGGGCACCAAGGCAAGAGCAGAAAAGTTAATATCCTTTGCATGCCAAATAAGCTTAGGGCGATTGGTATGGTAGAGGATGTCAAGTCTGCGATTCTTTCTCTTATAAATGAAAAACAGCAGGCTACGTACAACGAGCTGCTCAACGAGGCAACATCTACGCTTGGCATAGACGAGGAAACGCTAAAGCAGAACATAGCGCAGTTGGAGCACGCAAATGCAATAGCTTCAAGAAATACAGGGGGGATATTAACTTATTATGTGCTGCAGGATGAGGCGCAGCTCAGAAAAGTGATAATAGTAGAGGACGACAAGAACATAAACAAACTTATGGCGCTTTCAATAGGCAAAGGATTCGAGATAACGCAGGTTTATGATGGAAGGGAAGCAATGAAACTTATCAGGGAGAAAAAGCCGGATCTTGCAATACTTGATCTTATGCTCCCTGGCGTAGATGGGCTTGATATATGCCAAACGGTAAAAAGCGATCCTGATCTGCGCAATACGATCGTCATAATTGTGAGCGCCATGGATGCCACCTCAAACAGATTCAAGGGCATAAAGTATGGTGCTGACTACTACATTAAGAAGCCGTTTGACCCGGAGGAACTGAAATCGCTTGTAACGATATTTCTTAAGAAAAAAGGCAAGAGATTCGACCCGCTCATAGACTTGCCAAATGAGGACAAAATATCTAAGGCAGTTGAGAAGGCCGTAGGAAGTGGCAGCAACTACGAGATAGGCAGGCTGAAGGTTGAAGGTCTTGCCGAATTCTCGAGCAGATTCGGCTCTGGCTCAGGCATAACTATACTCAGGCTTGTTTCGCAACTGCTGCAGGACAAGATAAAGGAAACGGGGAACAGCATATTTGTCGGCTTCCTTGACAGCGACGATTTTGTAATTGCTGGCGACAAAAGCACCTCTAAAAAATTCGTGGAAGAAATAAGGGATGAATTCAACGCCGTGCTGCCGTTCATATACCAAAGCGAGGGTTATAAGCCCATCGAGCTCGGCATAGAGGATATGTATGATGCGGAAAAGCCAAGGCTCTCGATATCCTACGCGGCAATAGAGAAGGAATCGCTGATAAAGAAAAGGGAGGAGATACTTAAGAGCAAAGGCAATGGCAAGGACATAGGAGCTTACACATACGAGGAGCTCAGGCGCATGCTCGGCAGCGACAATTTAGACATAACAATAACAAGAGATCCTACGGGAATAAAGCTCTCGGTTGGCAAATCGCCAGACGAATAAGTATGATTATTTTCTGTGTGCCTTTGCACCCTTCTTTGAAGGTACCTTCTTGACGGTGCGAGCGCTTGCCTTACGCGTTTTGCGGCCGCTCTTCTGAGTAGCAGAAGATTTCCTGCTTGTGGCTGCTCTGCTTTTTGTTTTTGGTGCTGCCTGCCTGCTGACAGGCTGTCCTTCGCTTATCGATTCGGCATTGTTCAAAAGGTCGCTCGCATGCTTTTCTTCAGATGGCAGTGTTTCGCTTGTGCTGTAAAGCAGTGCCTGATCTTCTATATTGCCACGCTTGAGTATTTCCATAAGCTCTTGTGTCTTCTTGAACCTTTCCAACTTGTCGTTTTTTGATTCTTTTTTTGCCAAACAAGCACCGGCTTAATATATTGAATAGCATAGATTTAAATAATTAGCGGAAGAAAGGCAGCGGTCATTGATGTATAAACTTTGAAACCAATTCTTCTTCTGCAATCAGCCTTTTGTCCTTGACCATTTCTTGATATTTCCACTGCAAGTCAAATATCCTGTTTGCATCATCAAGGCTTATTCCGCTGCCAACGCCCCTGCACAACAACTCTATATCACTTGCAAGCTTTTCGGAAGTGTTTGGTCCTTTTGGCTCGCCACTGAGGAGCACGCCACCGCTTTGATCAATAACCTTCCAGCTTCCCCTCTTATCGGTAACGAACTCTGTCTCAGAATCTACGAAGTTGAGTACTAGGCTTTTTCCTGAATCGAACCTGAAAATCATACTCTTTTCCGCAAGATTCTTTGGAAGCCCCTTTGCTATTTTGACATCTACCTTTACGTTCTCCGCAAAGTATTTGCCATTTATTGTCAGCATTGCGTGTATGCCGGTGGGATTTGCGGCGTCGTACTTCTGGTTCACAACAAACAGTTCAACATCGTTAAGCTTCATGTCTGACGCCATGCTGCCTTTGTAGTAAAGCTCGAATGGATGCACCCAGTCCATGAAAAGGCTGCCGTTCGACATTGAGAATAGCCACTTGCTGCGCCTAGCATCCTCCTCGTTCTCCGCTTCAAAAAATTTTGCCGAAGTATATGTTATCTTTCCGTATTCTGATGTAAATCTATCGAGCAGGCTAGGCAGCTCTATAGCCAGGATCTTGCTTAAGTAGTGAAGGTGCAAGTACAGCTTGCCTTCAAGCTTATTTTTTCGCACATAATCGACCACGGAATCGAACTCGGCTTTGTTTACGCCGAATGTTTTTTCCACAACCGCTATTTTGCCTTTGGACAGCGCCTGTAGCGCCTGCTCTGCATGAAACTCGTTTGGATCGGAGATGTAAACTACATCAACATCTTCGAAGAAGTTTTCATCCATAGGAGAATGAGATGCAACGACAAAATAGTTTTCCCTTGAGATGCCAAGCTTTTCCAGAAGTTCAGCCTTGCTTTCGTAGGGACTAGCGGCTGCGGCCTTGACAACCGCTATGTTTCCGTTCTTTGACAATCCAGGGTAAAGCCTTTTGAACCAGTGGCCCAAGCCTATAGCAGCAAGCTTATACATGCGGTCAAGCCTTTTTAACCTCGTGCCCGCCAAATTCCTGACGTAGCGCCGCCAGCAGACGCCTGCCAAACCTGTATTCAGATCTCGACGAAAATCTTTCATACAACGAGTGTGTTATTGCCGTGAACGGCACGCCATACTCTATGGCAGACTGGATTGCCCACCTTCCTTCTCCGGTATCCGCAACAAACGGGGCTATCGAAGACAACTTTGAATCCTTCTTGAGGGCACGCTCGGCAAGCTCGATCAAATAGCCGCGTATCACCGAACCATTGTTCCACACGTGGCACAGCCCCCTCATGTCTATGTCTTTGTAGGGCCCCTCCTTTACGAGCTCAAGCCCCTCGGCAATTGATTCCATCATGCCGTATTCTATGGCATTATGCACCATCTTGACAAAATGCCCCGAACCTGCAGGGCCTATATACGCGTATCCCTCGGGCACGCTTAGATCCTTGAATAGGCTCTCGGTATATTCGAAGGTATCCCTCTCCCCGCCTACCATTATAGACATGCCATTCAGCGCGCCGCTTGGGCCACCACTGCAGCCCGCATCTAAGTATTTTATGCCTTTTTCTGCGGCAAGATCGTGTAGTTCCCTTGAATCCTTGTAAAACGAGTTTGATCCGTCTATTATTATGTCATCCTTGTCAAGGATGCCGACCAGCTTTGAAACATATTCCTTGGTAACTTCGCCAGCGGGAAGCATTACCCACACCATACGTGGCTGTTGCAGCTTACTTTTGAAATCTGAAAGCGAATCAACTGCCACGGCTCCACGCTTGACAACCTCGTCGACAGGCGGCTTTGACCTATTGTATGCAAGCACCGTATAACCTTTGCCGATAAGGTTAAGTGCTATATTCTTCCCCATTTTTCCTAGTCCAACTATTCCCAAAGTTTTCTCCATTTTTCTCCCCAAATTAGAATCAGAAATAATATGCTATAAAAAGTAATATAAAATGTGATTTTCAAAAATTAACTGTGGGGTATATTGAGGGTATTTAATGGGATGGGATGCAGTCATAGGGAGTGCTGGTTCCGAGGATATCGCAAAGGGTATAGCGAACAGTTTGGGTATCGACTATGCAAGCATGGAAATTATAAAATTTAAAGACGGTGAATTCAAGGTCAGGCTTGGCCATGGATTTGAAGGCAAAAACTTGATCTTCGTGCACAGGCTGTTTCCCGATCCATCGCAGAAAATGCTCGAACTCATTATATCGTGCAGAGCCATGAAAAATGAAAACGCGCATGTTCATGCCGTATTGCCGTACATGAGCTACGCCAGGCAGGACAAGGAGTTTGTAAATGGCGAGGTAGTCACATTGCGCGTGCTTGCACAAGTGCTCAGGGAAGCAGGTGTTGATGAAATAACGACGGTAGATATACACAGCGCTGAGGGGCTTAAACTTTTTGACATGAAGGTTAACAATCGTTCGGCCATGCCTGTGCTTGCGCAATATGCAAAATCGCTGAAGCTCGACAATGTGCTTGTGGCATCACCTGATTATGGAGGGATAGAACGCTCTCGGGAGTTTGCAAGAGAGATCGGCGCCGAAGCTGTGGCGTTTGAAAAATTCAGGGACAGGAACACAGGAGAAATAAGCATGAATGACATTGATATCGATGCAAGTGGCAAAAATGTTTTCGTGATAGATGATATGATAGCAACAGGGGGTAGCATAGCAAAAGTCTCAACGCTGCTAAAAAAGCATGGTGCAAAGAAGGTGATTGCGATTGCCACGCACGGCCTTCTTGTTGACAATGCAGAAGAGAGAATTCTCGGCGCTGGCGCTGATGAAATAATAACTACTAACACCATATTGAACCCGCATAGCAAAGTTGATATTGCACCACTGCTATACGAATCCCTCAAAAAAGAGGCATAAGCATCAAACTATTCTTGAGACGCGCGCAAATCTGTGGCCCTTAGCCTTTAGTTCTATCTCGTAGAACCAGCCAAATGCCAACTTGCTTACTTTATATTCCTTGGAAAGGGAATCGTATAGCGCGTTAATGCCAGAGCGAGCGAAATTCTCTGAAGAAAGTTCCGCAAACATATGCGCAAATGGATTCAGGATTATGGTGTCTACGCCGACGTTGCCTGCAATCTTCCTTATCTCCCTTGCGCCTTCTTCCACGCTCGCTTCAAGGCCGCGCGATTCGTCTGACTTCTCGAAGCTCAGGAAAACAAGAAGGGCGGTGGCCGTTTCCACGCTCGATGCTTCCTCGCTTACTGTTGATCGACCTTTCTCTTGCGGCTTTGCCTTGAAATAGTCAACATGCCATGCCATGAATCGCATGCTTTCATCTCATGAGCTTTACGAAGCGGAAGTGCACGTCTCCTTCAGAAACCATTTTGGCGCGATCCATGTCAAGCATCATTTCGCGGTATTGCTCGCTTTTTGTTGCAACAAACACAAGATCGCGTATGCCTAGATTCTTCGTAGCAATCTCCAAATCTGGCTTTGCCTCGTCCAGCGTTAATGAATGCACAAAATATGTGCCGTTCATTTCGCCTTTTATCTCGCTTGTCAGCTCGTCATACCTGTATTCATTGGGCCTTGTGTAGGCAAGCATGTGCTCGCCCTTGCTTTCTGGCACCGGATTCCTGTTAAGATCATAAAGTTCTGACGTAATCTTTATCTCGCCTGCCATGCTGTGCAGAAGCTCAACCTGCAACTTCTCGTTCAGCTGCTCAAGCTCGGCCCTGCTGCTGAATTTCTTGTCGGCAAACTGGCTTACAAGCGAATTGTATACGCTGTCGCTTACAGTGATCTTGCCGGAAAGCACCGAATTCACGACATTCATAGCGCCGCAATCAGTGTGCGCAACAAGCCTTATTTCGCTTACGTTGTTGTCGTTTATTAGGCGCCTTATGGTGCTCTTTAGCCCGTTCACGTTTGCGCCAGCGTTTCTCAGTATTACCGTATCGTTATCCACGTATGTATCAAGGTAGGAATTTAGTCTCCTGTCCATGCAGCTTATTACAAGCTTCATCTGCTCACCATGCTTTGATTTTTCAAGACTCAAATATATGTGCAAATAAACTTAAAATAATTATTTAGGACTTCGAATCACGGCTCTACCCTGTTTATGACCCTTGGAAACGGTATTGCGTCGCGTATGTGATCAAGGTTTAACAGCCATTTTATGACGCGCTCCATGCCCATGCCAAAGCCGGCATGAGGCACACTGCCGTATCTTCTAAGGTCAATGTACCATTTGTAGTTCTCAGTGTTAAGGCCAAACATTTTCATCTTTTCTAGAAGCTCATCAAGCTTCCATATCCTTTCGCTGCCGCCTATTATCTCGCCGTGGCCGTGCGGAGCAAGCATGTCAGCGCACTTGACCGTCCTAGGATCCTTTGGATCGTCGGGCATGTAAAAAGCTTTTATCTCCCTCGGCCAATGATGCACGAATATCGGTTTTTTCTGGTCCTCCGTAAGCAGGCGCTCTTCTTCAACCCCGAAATCGTCGCCCCATTTGAGTTTCGAGCCTTTTTCGTTCAGTATCTCTATCGCCTTCTCGTAGGTTATTCTGGGAAATGGCGGCCTTATATCAAGCAGTGTTGACGGTTCTATGTTGAAAAACTTAATCAAATCTTCGTGCTCCTTGGCAAGCTTTCTCGCAATGCTGCTCACCAGCTTTTCCTGAAATTTCATGTTGTCATCAAGATCAAAATATGCCGCTTCCGGCTCGAGGTGCCAGTATTCGGCGAGATGCTTCACCGTCCTAGATTTTTCCGCCCTGTAGGACGGCGCAAAAGAGTATACCTTTTCCAGCGAGTATACCATCGCTTCTGCATACAGCTGCGAAGATTCAGTCAAATACGCTTTTTCTCCGAAATAATCAACCGCAAACAGGCTGGAGCCTGTCTCACCACCGGCTTTTGTTATCAAAGGTGGGGATATCTCGAAAAAGCCGTTTTTGTCCATGAATTCTCTAGCATACCTGAATATGTACGCCCTTGCCATCATTATCTTCGTCATCTTCTGGCTCCTCAGCCAGAGATGCCTATAATCGAGAAGAAGCTCGGGGCTCTGGTATTCGGTTATCGGGAAAGGCTCCGACGCATGCACGAGTTTGAAGTTTTCCGCTTCAAGTTCAAATCCTGTAGGCGCTCGCTCGTCTTTTTTTACCATACCCTCAACTTCAATGCTTGATTCTATTGATGCGTCGTTTGCGGCCTTCCACGCCTGTTCGCTCACCTTGTCTTTTTTAATGGCCACCTGCATCGTTCCGGATCTGTCCCTTATGATTATGAATATTATGCCGCCGCTGCCCCTTTTCCTGTATACCCATCCCGCAAGTTCGTGCCGTTCGCCAACCTTGGCTTCGGCATCCTTGACATACATAGAAACACCAATAATAAATAGGGATTAACAAATAAAAATGTGCCAGGCTTGCGAATGGTGCAAGAAATTCGCAATCAGACAGCTTTTGTACAAAGTCTATATAAAAGTTTAACACTTCTATTCTATTACTGGCTTGATAGCATTTGAATACTCGCAATAGATAGGTGGTGCTGAATTGGAATATATAGACTTTGACAGATTGCTCAAGATATGCAGGCTTGAGCTTGAGCCTGATGAGAAGGAGAAGATGCAAAAGGGCATCGTTGAGGTGATTGCCTACTTTGACACACTCAACTCTTTCAATGCCGAAGTTGAAGGTAGGGCTAGAAAGGAGGAAAAGCCTGGCGTGCTGCGCGAAGATGTGGTAAAGGAATTTGACGATGTTGACGGTCTGCTGAAGAACACGAAAACCTACAGATTTTATGTTGTTGGTCCGAAAATATGAGCAGCATAGAAGAGTTTTACAGCTTGGAAAAAGATAAGGAGTATTATCGCGACCTACTGGAAGAGCTTGGCAAAGTTAACGAAAAGCTAAATGCGTTCAACAACATAAATGAAGGTTTGAGCTCCGGATTTCCGTTCAGTGCGAAAGACAACCTGTGCGTGAAGGGCGTAGAGAGCACAGCCTCTTCAAAAATGCTTTCCGGATATGTGCCACCGTACAACGCGACTGTTGTGGAACGCATGCTCCGCAACAAGTTCGGCTTCATAGGCAAAACAAATATGGATGAGTTCGGCTTTGGAAGCTTTGGACTTAACTCGCAGAAGATTGCAAAAAACCCTTTTGACGAGCACTACGTCGCAGGAGGCTCGAGCAGCGGCGCGGCGATAGCCACTGCAATACTCAAGTATCATGTTGCCATAGCTGAGTCTACTGGAGGCTCCATTGCTACGCCAGCCGCATTTTGCGGCGTTGTTGGATTCACGCCAACGTATGGCACGATATCAAGGCACGGGCTCATAGATTACTCTAACTCGCTTGACAAGATAGGGATAATGGCAAGGTCCGCGAAGGATATAAGGCCGGTGTTTGATGCTGTGAAGGGCCCAGACGGATATGATTCCACTGCGGTAAACGCAAAGCTCAATTCAAACAACACAAAACATATATTCGTGGTAGATCAGCTTATCGAACTTGTTGACAAAAGGATAAGGGCTTATTTTGAAGCGCTGCTCGATAAGCTCAGCTCAATGGGTTACAGCATAGAACATGCAAAGATAGAAAGTACCGAAGCCGCTGTTGCAAGCTATTATATTATTGCAATGGCTGAGGCTTCTACCAACCTAGCAAGATACACCGGATTCAAATATGGACTCAAGAATGACAATTTCGGCGAAAGCTACAACGAGTTCTTTACTGAAGCGCGCAAATATTTTGGCGACGAGGCAAAGAGGAGGATAATACTCGGAACTTTTGTCAGGAGCGCAAGCGTAAAGGAGAAATACTATTACAAAGCGCTGAAAGTAAGAGAGGTGCTATCGCATAGCATGCATGAAATTTTGGAAAAAGGGTTTATTCTTCTTCCGGTAATGCCAGTTCTCACGCCGAAAATAGAGGATGCAAAAAAGCTTTCGCCTTTGGAAACTTACAAGATGGATGCGCTCACGATACCACCAAACCTGTGCGGCCTTCCGCACATATCGTTCCCGTATGCCTATGACAACGGCATGCCGCTGGGCGCACAGCTCATAACAAGCAAATTCAACGATTACGCATTGATTGACTTTGTGGAGGAGTGGGAGGAGGAATTCAAGTATGTATTCAAATATAACATAGGTGCGGTACAATGATAATAGGGCTCGAGGTACACGTGAGTTTGCCTACCAAAACAAAGCTTTTCTGCAGCTGCAGCACCGCAGCATCAGAACCCAACAGCTCCGTGTGCCCAGTATGCATGGGTTTTCCCGGCGCAAAGCCGATGCTGAACAGTGAGGCGCTTCGCATTGCGGTAAGCATTGCAGAAGCGTTGCGCTGCAAAATAAGCGAACGCGTATCATTTGTCAGAAAAGTCTATTTTTATCCAGATCTTCCAAAATCGTTTCAGATAACACAGCTCTATGAG
>ERZ1669250.356-NODE-356-length-22062-cov-2.802336_pt1 | contig 22062 bp, 27 predicted proteins | sample MGYA00579295_ERZ1669250 | MGnify/ENA primary metagenome ERZ1669250 (study PRJEB41166, sample SAMN08046056) | hot springs metagenome | biome: hot spring; feature: acid hot spring; material: thermophilic sediment; isolation source: thermophilic sediment from acid...
GGCGCACTCCTGCCCGCCATAGGAATAGCCGCTATAAATAAGGTATCGCAGTACAATATAATAGCCAAGAGCGGAAGAGCCATTGAAAATGCTGGAGATATAGATACCATAATACTGGACAAGACGGGAACAATAACCATAGGCGAACGCAAGGCCGTAAAGATGTATCCCAATAAGGGTGTGGATGAGATGGAGTTCTACAGGCTCTGTGCCATGGCCTCATATTACGATCAGACCAAGGAGGGCATATCAATAATGGCTCTTGCCAAGATGAACGGTGTTAATCTAACGGAGGAAGACCTGAAAGGCTATTCCTTCATCCCGTTCTCGTCCGAGACCAAATACAGTGGGTTGGAATCGGACAATGACTATATAATAAAGGGTTCGCTCCGTGCCCTGAAGGAAAAGTTCCACGTTGCTGATGAATTCATAGAGGCTCTGTGCAAGGAGATATCCATGAGGGGAGGCACAGCAATTCCTGTTGTGCACAATGGCCGTTTCGCTGGTGTTATAGAGCTTCAGGATCTTATCAAGCCCGGCATAAAGGAGAGGATATCGGAAATAAGGAATATGGACATAAAGACCGTGATGTGCACCGGTGATGATGAGGTTACGGCTCAGTATATCTCCACCCAGGTCGGCCTTGACGAATACATAGCTAATTCCAAGCCTATAGACAAGTACAATTTGGTCATAAGGGAGAAGGAAAGGCAGAGGATGGTGGCCATGGTTGGAGATGGAACTAATGATGCTCCGGCATTAGCCAAGGCTGATGTTGGGCTTGCCATGAATAACGGAACACAGGCCGCCAAGGAGGCAGCAAACATGATCGATCTGGACAGCAACCCAACGAAGCTCATGGACGTGATATTCCTTGGCAAACAGATACTGATAACCAGGGGCGCGCTTACCACATTCAGCATAGCAAACGACGTCTCAAAATACTTCGTGATAATCCCGGCCATATTCTATATGTTCCCAAGCCTGTCGCTAGTTAACATACTCGATCTTACAAATCCGATACTGGCCGTAACATCGGCGCTGATTTTCAACACAATAATAATAGTATTTCTGATACCTCTTGCACTGGGCGGTGTCAGATATAAGCCTACATCCATAACAGATCTTCTGAAGAGGAATATACTCATATACGGTCTTGGCGGGATTGTTGTGCCGTTCATAGCGATAAAATTGATCTATATGACTCTGGTTGCGTTGGGGGTGATGTGGTGAAGTCATATGTAAAGGCGCTGGTATTTGCAGTTCTCTTCCTCTTCATACTAGGGTTTGTGTATCCTACGGTTACTTCCCTCATTACTGAACATACGCTCCCGTTCCAGTCTGAAGGGCAGCCAGTGAAGATAGACGGTCACATATACGGGAGCTATCTCCTCGCAGAGGCCTTCAATTCCTCCTTCTTTTTCCAGCCGAGGCCGTCTGCAATAGACTACAATCTGAGTGAATCAGGCGCTTATGACTATTCGCTGGGAAATCCGCAGATGCTCAACCTGACGGAAAAGTATCTCCATCAGTTCATGAAGGAGAACCCAGGAGTTAACATAAGCGAGATACCATACGCCATGATATCGTACTCCGGATCCGGGCTTGATCCGGATATACCCCTGCAGGGTGCAATCATACAGATACCAAGAATAAGTATAGCGCTGCACAATATAACCAATCTTTCGGTCAAGTATCTTTATTCCTATCTGCATTCTATGGTTAACAGGAGCAAGGTTCAGAACTTTCCGTTTTTCGGTTCTTACTATGTGAACGTGGTTAGGCTGAATGTCAACATCATAGAATTCCTCCTGCACGATGGCTATATAAAGCAATCACAGATCTGATCATCATTTTTTGAAGAGTATGCTGTCGAACTCTCCCGTTTTCATGAGATCCTTTATCTCACTGCTGACTCTTATCTTTCCGTTCGGTCCAGCCCTTACTCCCAGTATCAGTGCGTCAGCCTCGGAGTTTGATGCTTCAGTGAGTATTGATTCCTTCAGATCGCTGCTTGTGCCTCCTTTTTTCATTGTTATGTTCCCACCGAAGTTCTCCACGATCTCATTCATATAATCGAAGATATAGCTGAACTTGTGAGTTGGATTCTGATCGAATGCCCTTAGGTCGGAGAATATGACCTTTGCCCCGGTAACCTTCTTCAGGAAAAGTCCGAAGGCCACAGATCCACGTGTGTTGACGGATTCGCTTAGGGGAATGTATATCGTCTTGTATGGGAAATTCTGCGTCTTGACGGACACCAGTGCCGTTGGTATGTTCGATCTCTTTATCACATAGTTAGATACAGGCCCAGACGTTATTCGTGTTATTATGGATCTCTTCTCAGAGGCGATGATGACCATATCGTAGGAATGCCTGTTCAGTTCCTCAACTAAGGCAGATTTCACGTCTGAACTTGTCAGAATCTTCGGTATCACCTTTATGTTGTTGTTCAACCCTTCTTTATAGGCATTTGTAACCACAGTTATCTTATTGGTCCACATCATGTCCTTTGCCTGATCCCTGACCGTTATGGCTGTTATCTCAGAACCCATCGCACTTGCAAAGGAGAAAGCAATATGCAGGACCCTCCTGGAACTTCTCCCCTCGGCCATCGGTACAGCGATCCTCTCGAATTTCAGCAGGTAAGGTCTGGGAATCTCGAACATTACTACTAATACGAGTGCATGATATATAATCTTTTTGGAATTTTATGGATAAGGTTGTTTTAATAATTCAAGGATGTATATTTAAAATATACCTGAAATATTGGATTGAGAATAAAAAATTTATTTGAGCAGATAAAATTTACATTGAGATTGGTTCTCATGTAAAACTATAAATTTGATATTATGTATTATGTACAGTTGCAGATACATACACTCACTATAAGGCATGGGAGATCAGATGCGGAAGCAGTCAGAAGCATTCTCGGTTCGGATCAGGTTTTCGTGATAGACTACGATGCGATAGATCACCATGTGATAAATACGGCAGAATACACATATCTTTCACACATGTTCGACATCGTTGTTTTGAACATGTCTGAGAGGATCAACGATGTGATCGATACAATAATGGCCGGTGCGCTTCTGGTGGTCATAGATCCGGGTGTGCCAGGAAAGAGGCTTCGTGAATTCTTTGAAGTGACGGAGAACATTGTTATGCCGTATACAGAAAATGAATCATGCAGGACATTCTCTGATCTTGGCGGTCAGTATTTTTTCACAGACAGAGAGGTGCAATATCCGTTCAGGTCTGCCTACACAACTGCGGAGATCCCCGGCGATAAATACATCAAGGTGATGGATTTCCCCAATGATCTGTCTGAAATGATATTCGGATGATGCAGCTTCACTCAGGCCTTCTGCTCCATGCACCGCCAGCCACTCGGAGGAGTTTTTTCTTTGATCCGAAGGTGTTCTCCAGCGCCATCAACTTTTCCACATTTTCATTTTCCACCGCAACATAGACATTGCTGCCCCCTGTGACTATATACGAATTCCAGTACTCCTTTTTGAGAATTTTCAGATAGTTTATCAGCTTCTGCATATTTTCTCTTATGACGTTGACGCCAACCTCGCGGAGTATGGAATGGTATTCCTCGGTATCTTCCTGCGCCAGATCAAATATACCCTTGATATCGCCTGTTTTTGCATATTCCTTCATCATGTGCGCATGTTCGTCTGCGTGCTTTCTTCGTGCATCGTAGCGATCGCTCTTCACTATATTCTGGTGAATGACGTCAGAGGGATTTCTCTGATAATCAAATGCAAAGGCCACAATGGAATACCCAGAAAATGCTTCGTTTCCAAGTATTTTTTCTGTGTACGCATGATATCCATCGCTCCAGGTTATGGTGAGACCACCGAAAAGGCTTCTTCCAGCACTTTCTGACACCACGCGGAGATCATTTTCAACGTCATGAGGGTCGAGATCCGGCTTCAAACCCATTATAGCAGCGCCGATTGAGGCTGCACCGGCATCAGAGCTGCCGCTCAGGATACCGAAGTTGTTGGAAGAATAAGATACGATCTTCGATCCAAATGCGCCTTCAAAGACGTCTGAATATCTTTCAAGCACACGTCTTACGGATCTGTTTTCATCCGTTGATTCAACTCCATTGAAGAATATGTGCATGCTTTCATCTCGGTATATTTTGGTCTCAGACCTTATGGATCCGCATGAATCGCTGTAGGCGATTCCAGCGGATGTGTGCAGTGGCGTTCTTGTCAAAGGGTTTGCTATTCCACCTAGCAGAACAACACCAATCGTTGGATATGCAGTCGATCCTATTGATCTGTATGCCATCATCATACAGGCAACTTTTACCGGTTATTCTTTTTTGCGGAAGGTCAGCTGATCCGGCAAGAGTTTAATAATTCGGATTTGAATTATCTGGGGTGTATATCTCATACAGCCCTCTTCGCATAACGTTCGGCGGCGGCGGCACTGACGTTGAGCCATTTCTATCAAAATACGGTGGTGCTGTTGTCAACGCAACCATAGATAGAGGAGTATCCGTTCGTTATATAGAGGACGAGTACCAGCTAGAATTATCTTCAAGGGATTTCGTGAGAAGCTATATAGTGAACATGCACGGACCAGTGAGCGTCACAAAGATGATGGCAGACTTCCTGAGCGATTCAGGTATACGTAAAGGCCGTGTGATAATGTCCGGCGATGCTCCTCCCGGATCCGGTCTTGGATCCTCCAGCGCGGCAGTGTCGGCGCTCATGAATCTTGTTAATACCATAACCGGAAGAAACGTGGACAGGGCGGCGCTGGCTGAGGAATCTTATAGACTTGAAAGGGATCATTTCCATGTTCTTCTTGGGAAGCAGGATCCCTATGCCATAGCTTTTGGCGGCTTCAAGTACATGGAATTTGACCATGACGGAATGAAGAGGGAGGACCTGGGCCGTTATGATGATTTCACAAGAGAACTGGAGCGGAGAATACTTCTGGTTTACACTGGAAAAACAAGGCAGAGCTCAGAGGTTTTGATGGAGCAGGTTAAAGCGTCCGAGATGGGTGACGAGGAAACGGACAGGAAACTCCTCGAGATGAAAGATGTGGCAAGGAAGCTGAGGGATTCTGTGGTCAACAATGATATGGGAGAGTTTGCCCATCAGATAAATAGGGGGTGGGAGATAAAGAAATCTTTGGGTTCCAGGATAACAAACGATCGTATCGAGAGGATCATAGGCATGGCGCTCTCTGGTGGAGCGCAGGCGGCAAGGCTTATGGGCGGAGGATCTCAGGGGTTTGTCCTGGTCATGTGCAGGCCGGAAAATCTTAACAGTCTTCAGAAGAGACTCATGAGAATATCAAATTTCGTGGTCAGAACATCATTTGACATATCAGGCACAAGGATGATACGTTGAGATCGGATATTATACAATCCGGTTATGAATTGGTTTGGCTGGATGCCAACAAACATGGGCAAACTTATATAATGCCGGATTGATTAGGGGTAAAGTCAAGGGGAATTCAATGTCATCCATTGGTCTATATCAGGCTGTACGTAACGAATGGAAAAGTTTAAAGAAATCCGAGATCTACGATTTAGAGAAAAAGAGGATGATAGAGTGGAGGCATGGTCCGGCCATAGTAAGAGTGGATCATCCGACACGTGTTGACCGGGCCAGATCGCTTGGATACAAGAGCAAGGATGGATTCATAGTTGTCAGATCACGCGTTAGGCGTGGTGGAAGCAACAGAGAAAAGATAATGGGCGGCAGAAGACCAAGACGATTAGCCTACAACAAGCTCACGAGGAAGAAGAGCCTCAAGCTGATAGCAGAGGAGAGAGCAGCGGACAAATACCCAAATATGGAAGTCCTCAATTCCTATTATGTCGGTGAGGATGGACTTTACAAATACTTTGAAGTCATACTCGTCGATAGATCCCATCCCAACGTGTATAACGACATGCACATATCATGGATATCTGAGCCACAGAACAAGGGCCGTGTTTATAGGGGGCTTACCTCTGCTGGTTACAAGGTAAGAGGTCTCAGGACTGGTAGGAAGGGTTCCAGCAAGAGCAGGCCTTCCATAAGGTCAAACGGCAGGTTAAGAAGATAATTTGCCGCGGTGGCCCAGCGGTACGGCGCCAGCCTTGAGAGCTGGTTCCCTTGTGGATCGGGAGTTCGAATCTCCCCCGCGGCGCTTTATATTTTAATTATTCGATCAAAAAGATAAAGTTCAATTGCTGTTTCAATGCGATATGGATATGCGCTTTTAAAGAGGAGTTACGAGCTTGCTGGAAGCTGTAAGTCCCAACAGCTTCAGCCATGTGATTTACAGCGCCTCTGATTGAAATATTTATATGCATTATATAATATTTATAAGCGATTATAAAGGTATGGAGGTGCAATCCGAAAATACCTTCGTGGATATTACAATACAACGTTTGCCCTGAGTATATCCGTACAGGCAGAGGTCCTTTCGATTAAATGAAGATCCAAAGCTTCAGCGAAAGAGTAGTTCACCGATCTCCTAGCGTGCAATGGCACTATATCGTTAATGCACGGTAAATTATTAAGGCATTTGCAGGTTATTAAGAAAATTAGGATAGAACAATTCTTATTTTGCCAAGTGCTTCTCTAGTATATGCTTTATAAAAATACCACAATTTCAATAATTTCACGTGCAATGGTCAGTTTCAGCTACGGCTATCTTATTGTCATACTGCCACTTTACCTGCTTTATGTACTCCATTATCCGCTGATCATCGTCGGATCCATACTGTTTGCAGCTATGCTTCTTAATTCTGTAATGACCTTCATTCTGGGGATGGCTGCAGACCATTACGGCAGAAAGTATGTGCTCATGATCCTGTACCTCGTATTTGCCGTCGTATCTCTCCTGTTCCTGTATACAAGGAACGTGTATCTGATAACCTTATTTGCCGGCATAGGAAGCTTCACGGCAGGATCGACGGGAGGACCGATAGGTTCCGGCGGGCCATTCGGAGCAGTACAGAATGCGGTGATAGCTGAGGAAATAGAAAAGAAAAAGCTGCCAAAAATACTTGGATACGCGGCCATAATAGAAATGATGGCTGCAATGGCAGGATCCTTTATCATTCCGCTCGTATCTTCATTCCACTTCTATATTTACGATCTATTCTATGTATCGGCCGCATTCGGATTTGCATCATTTTTCACGTCTTTTTTCATGAAGGATTTTGGAGTGAGAAGCAAAAAATTCCTTCCAAGCATCTCTTACAGAAATATTGCCAACCTGAGCATCCCCACGATACCATGCGGGCTGGGATCTGGAATGATTCTTCCGGTTCTGGCAGTCTGGCTGGAATTTCGCTATCATTCATCGGCATCAACCGTAGGCACTCTTTTCGGTATCATAGATATTGCCGTTGTTCTTTCCCTTCTGCTTATGCCAAGGGTGGCAAAATATGTGGGAAGGCTGAAAATTATAGTGATATCAAGGGTGTTTGCATCCCTCTCCCTCATAGCCGTAGCCTTCTCACCAATATTTCTCGTTGCCGCGGGACTGCTTGTCCTAAGGGGCGCCTTCGCCATGGGCGCAGTTCCGGTAAGGCAGTCATTCGTGATGACAAATGTCCACGAAACGGAGAGGGCATCGACCAACGGTGCAACATCACTCAACAGAAACAGCGCATCAGCATTTGGGCCGCTTATATCTGGTTTCATGCTATCGGATCTTTATGCCTACATACCTCTTGTTGGAGGCATAATAACGATGGCTGATCCTATCCTTTACTTTGTAATGTTCAAGGATCAGTGGAATGAAAAATAAAGTTATTCACCGCCTTTTAATATGTTATATTCGAATTTTTATCATCGTCTACACTGAAAAATAAATACGTGAAATGGTCCGCTGATCATAGATTTAGCGGTTGTAATAATGATATTCGTGCATCCCCTCGTGTTCCGTTCCGTGATGCATTTCATGAGTTGGCTCCAGTGTTTCCCTGATTTCTCCATTCAGGACCTTTCTAACGGCCTCATAAGCCTTTATGCCTCCTGCAAGGTATACCTTTGCCTTTCCTTTTGCGTAATTTGTCGCGGACCTTTCAATTTCCGATAGTATTACGGCATTTATCCTCTTTCGATGGCATTTCTGAGCATGACAACGCCAGGAGCTGCAATGGCCTTCTTGCCTGGATTTTCAAATTTTTCAACCATCTTTATACCATTTCTATCAGACTCATAGATGTATACCTGATCACATTCTCCGGGTTATCTACGTATGCGTCTGTAACTGCAACCGCAATCTTCATACTCGAAATATCGATATCTGGCATATAAGTCTAATTCTGGATTTAAAAGTCAAATAAATTTATAGAAACCCGTCACGTAGAACATAAATCAAGAATATTTTTTATAGCCACGAGCATTCCAAGTCCTCTACATACAACAACTTAGAATAATATGTTAGCAGTCATGGCTATTCCGACTATAGCTTCTTCTTATACCCGCTTTTCAACATAAACCGTGTCTTCTGAAAGAGCTGTTTCTAGCTGTTCGGACCTCTGAAATTAAATCTCTTTCGTAGCACTTTATTCAATAGTGCGTTAAAATTTAGATGATTTTATATCGTAGCTGAACTCTTGCATTAAATCATCATATAAAGATCATGTAAAGTGCAAAATCTATCAAAATATCTCAGTTAGTCATAACATTTGAAAATATTGGAAAGCATGATCGTTAAGGAATACGATTATATTCAAAAATAATAATCAGGTTCCTCCGGGTCTTACAAATATATGAACAGAAAAGTTCAGAACATTAGCGAAGAGATTATGCCATCTCAAGGGTTATTTTTATGGAAAAAATGAAAGAATTTATGGAAATTTTTCAGCTTCTGATCTCGTGGGATTGCCAATATCTCTGGGTTCTGATGCTGATTTCGAAATACAGAGGATCACGCATCAAGATCCCTTGATACGTCCTCAAGGCTTCTTCCGGCAGCTTCAGGTATCATGAATATCATGATTATAGAGAGTATGGCGATCATGGCATACGCCAGAACCATGGCAGAGAGTCCGAATTTTGTCAGAAGTATTGGAAAGGCGGTCAAGCCAATCGCGTCTGCCGTTCTATCGAGGCCAACGGTCATACCCTGAGATGTTGTTCTAACCTTTGTTGGTGTTATCTCAGGAGTCACCATAGCACCGCCTATTATGGATGCCGGACCGGTGGCTGAAAACAGATAGTTCATTATGTAGAAGGTGAAGCCGAGAATGGCAGCCTTTCCTATGAGGCCCGTTGTTGTGACGTCCGATGCCAGAGCCGAAAATATGAACGACTTCGAGAGCAGGAGCGAATACATGAGAAGCCAGAAGAACACGCCCGCATAACCGACTACGATAAGTTTTCTCCTTCCGACGCGGTCTATGAGCAGTGCAGATATTATTGCACCAGGTATACCTGCGAATATCTCAGCATAGTATGTGAAGGTTATTGGTGTAAGGCCTAGATTGTACGCAATAGTTATCGGTCCATATATGGCGAAGGTCGTAGAATACATGTCGTAGAGTATCCAGAGAACAGCGGAAACTATTATAAGCATTATTGATGCGCGGAGCCTGGCCATAAAAGGCTTCCTGTCTATATCAACCTTTATTGAAGATCCTGTTTCAGCTTCTATTCTCGCGATCTCCTCACCATTTCCTCTGACTCTGGCTTCAAATCTTGGCGTTTCTGGGATCCTTCTTCTCAAATAAATGACGAGAAGTGCCGGAACTCCGCCGAAGGCGAGGACGAAGTGCCAGACCATATCAGGTGGCATGTACATTAGCGAGATCTGATCAACAAACGCCACCAGAATGGCTCCGAAAGCTGCCATTATGGGGAAAGTCATTATCATGAGCTTGCCGCGATCCCTTGTATCAGCGTTTTCAGCCATTATCACAGGAGAAAGCACATAGTCACCGCCTATGCCAAAACCCAGTATTGATCGAAATATGACAAGTTCATAGAAGTTGGTGGTGAAAAACTGCAGAAAGGAACCAGCGACTATGAATGCAAGATCAATGCCGTACATGGGCTTCCTGCCGATCCTGTCCGCAATATATCCAAAAAGGAAGGCACCGAATGCAGCACCGATGAACGATGCAGAGGTCATCAAGGAGGCCTGAATGGGGCTGAGCCTTAACGATGCTGACACAAGATAGTATATAAGCGATATGGCATAGAGATTGTATGAATCAGAAAATATGCCTATCCCGCTAACTATGACGCTTTTTATCTGGAACAGCGTGATTCTACGAGAGTCGAGTTCGTCAAACATCAACATGTGATTTCCGATAGATATAAAAATATTTGAGTAATTACTCATAACTTAGTAGCATATTTCAATTATTCGAATTTCATGATAAAAGAAATCTTTATTATTCGTCTGATTATAGTGGCTGGAGGAGATAATATGCAACAGGGCCAAATGGCTTACGATAGAGCAATTACGGTATTTTCACCTGATGGCAGACTGTTTCAAGTTGAGTATGCAAGGGAGGCTGTTAAGAAAGGTTCCACTGCACTTGGTATGAAATTCGCTAACGGCGTGATACTGATATCAGACAAGAAGATAAGAAGCAGACTTATAGAGCAGAATTCCCTGGAGAAGATACAGCTTATAGATGATTATGTTGCCGCAGTGACTTCAGGGCTTGTGGCCGATGCCAGAGTATTGGTTGATTTTGCGAGGATCAGCGCCCAGCAGGAGAAGGTCACATACGGATCCCTCGTGAATATAGAGAACCTGGTGAAGAGGGTGGCAGATCAGATGCAGCAATATACCCAGTATGGCGGCGTGAGACCATACGGCGTATCACTGATATTTGCCGGCATAGATCAGATAGGCCCAAGGCTTTTCGACTGCGATCCTGCTGGCACCATCAACGAATACAAGGCAACCGCAATCGGTGCAGGAAAGGATGCGGTAGTAAGCTATCTGGAGAGGGAATACAAGGAAAACCTCAGTGAAAAGGAAGCTGTAACGCTGGGAATAAAGGCTCTGAAATCATCCCTGGAAGAGGGAGAGGAGCTGAAGGCGCCGGAAATAGCATCCATAACGGTCGGTTCAAAATACAGAATATACGATCAGGAGGAGGTTAAAAAATTCCTCTGATGTGATATATTTTTATTTTTAAAGGAATTCACCAAGCATGGTTAAGGTTGAAGACGCCATCGTAGCCCGTCTTGAGTCGCATGGGTACCATTTTGAGATTCTTGTCGATCCAGATGCGATAGAACGTATCAGAAAGGGCAATATTGACATAGAGAACGATCTTGCGTTCCCTGAAGTATACAAGGATGTCAGAAAAGGTGAAAAGGCAAGCGAAGAATCCCTTAAAGAGGCGTTCAAGACCACTGATATAGCGCAGGTGGCTATTGAAATAGTCAAGAAGGGACAGATACAGCTGACCACCGAGCAGAGGAGAGAAATGTACGATGAGCGTCGGAAACAGATCGTTAACCTGATAGCGCGTGAAGGCATAAATCCACAGACCAATACACCACATACACCGTACAGAATATCACAGGCGATGGATGAAGCAAAGGTGAAGATAGATCCATTCAAACCCGCTGAGGAACAGGTTCAGGGTGTTTTGAAAGCCATAATGCCCATCATCCCGATCAGGCTCGAAAAGGCAAAGATAGCTGTCAGGCTTATAGGCGATGCCTACGGCAAACTGTATGGAGAACTTGCAAAATCCGGCTACATAGTCAAGGAGGAATGGGGCAAGGACGGTTCATGGATGGGCGTACTTGAGGTCCCGGCTGGAATACAGGGTGACATAATAGAGAATCTATCCCGGAGAGGGGGAGACAAGGTACAGATAAAGATCATAAAACAGTAAACGAAAGTATATTATGAAAATTACAATAGAGTTCTAAAACTAAAGAGAAGGTGTATTAATTGGGAGACGTTAAAAAAATAGTGCTGCCCGGAGATCCGATCGATGTACAGGGAAAGATGAGAAACGGAGTATACAGGGGGCAGGACAACAGGTATTATTCCGAGTATTTCGGAACACTTCAGGTCAATGAACAGTTTGTGGACGTCGTGCCGTTCTCGGGGCAGTATATCCCCAGGAAGGGCGATAAGGTAATAGGCAAGGTTATAGAGGTTGGCCCATCCACATGGACCGTAGACATAAATTCGCCCTACTTTGCCATGCTTCACATGAACGACACGCCATGGCGTATGTCCTCAGGGGATCTCAAGAGATATCTGAACTCGGGCGATTACATCTATGCCAAGATAATGAGCGTTAACGAGATAAAGGAGAGCTGGCTTACCCTCAAGGAGCCTGGTCTGAAGAAACTTGAAGGTGGGCACATGGTTCTCATACATGCCTCACGCGTGCCTAGAGTCATAGGAAAAGGTGGCGGCATGGTGAACATGGTAAAGGAGCTCACAGCCACGCGAATAATAATCGGACAGAATGGACTCATATGGATCGACGGTCCCATAGAGGGCGTGACGATGGCCATAGCCGCAATAGAAATGATAGAAAGAGAGGCCCACACTGAGGGTCTCACTGCACGTGTGGAGAGTTTTTTGAAGGAACTGAAAGGTGAAAAGAATGGAAGCCAACAAGATAAAGCTGATCAATGAAGATAACCTGAGATTGGACGGCAGATCCTTTAACGAGCTGCGTCCCATAAAGATACAGGCTGGAGTCCTCAACAGGGCAGATGGATCTGCTTACATAGAGTGGGGAGGAAATAAGATAATGGTTGGTGTATACGGGCCAAAGGAGGCTTATCCGAAGCACTCGCAGGATATAGACCATGCCATAGTCAAGGCGAGGTATAACATGGCGGCTTTTTCCGTGGACGAGAGGAAGAGGCCAGGCCCAGATAGGAGAACTATGGAAATATCGAAGGTGATCTCAGAGGCGCTCAGCTCTGCAATAATGATCGAACAGTTTCCAAGAGCCGAGATAGACGTATACATCGAGGTGCTCCAGGCAGATGCCGGTACAAGGATAGCAGGCCTCACAGCTGCAACGGTGGCTCTTGCCGATGCCGGAGTACCAATGCGGGATATGGTTGTTGGCTGCACAGCCGGAAAGGTTGACGGTCACATGGTTCTGGATCTTTCAAAGGAAGAAGATAACTTTGGAGAGGCTGATATACCCATAGCCATAATGCCGAAGACAGGGGAGATAGTTCTTATGCAGATGGATGGGGATGTCACAGAGGAAGAACTGTACCAGGCTATGGACATGATATTCGAGGCAACCAAGAGAATATCGCAGCTTCAGAGGGAGGCACTGCTCAACAAGTATAAGATACAGGATATTGGAGAAGGTGAGTGATTATGGTTAAGGAATCAGCTGAAATCCTGTCGGAGATAAGAAAGAACTACATACTCAGTACCATGAAGGGTGGCAAGAGGATCGACGGAAGGTTGCCGGATGAGTTCAGAGAACTGACGATCATAGAGAATTATATACCAAGAGCCAATGGATCTGCATATGTGGCACTGGGAAATACACGCGTTGTAGCTGGAGTAAAGATAGAGTCAGGAGAACCATTCCCCGATACACCGGATCAGGGCGTTCTCACCACGAACGTTGAGCTTCTGCCAATAGCCTTCCCAAGCTTTGAAGCCGGACCGCCAAATGATCTGGCCATAGAAGTATCAAGGGTCGTCGACAGGGGAATAAGGGAAAGCAAGATGATAAGCCCGGACAAGTTGGTGATAGAGGAGGGCAAGAAGGTATGGATAGTCTTTCTGGACATAAATGTCTTGGACTATGATGGGAATCTTATAGACGCGAGCACGATCGCAGCGGTGGCAGCTCTTCGCAATGCAGTGGTTCCAGCATCTAAGGAGGGTGGTGAGGACTTTAAGCTGCCTGTCTCGAATACCCCCATATCAGTCACGATGGTCAAGATAGGTGACACGCTTGTTTGCGATCCAAGCCTGGAAGAGGACCAGATATGCGGTGGCAGGATAACTGTTACCACGACTGAGGATAACCATATAAGGGCTATGCAAAAAGGTGAAATAGGAGCTTTCACTGTCGAAGATGTTAAAAAAGCTGTCAAGATGTCCCTCGAAGTTGGTAAAAAATTGAGGGAGAAATATTTCAGGTGATGATCATGTCAAAGAGAACGGTCAAGGTAGGCGTCGCAGGAAGATTCGGGCCAAGATACGGTGTGACGATTAGAAAGGAATGGAGCGAGATATACAAACAGAAGATTGCAGTTTACACCTGCCCTTCCTGCAAGAAGAAGAGGGTCAAACGCGTTGCCTCTGGTATATGGCAGTGCAGGCACTGCGGTTACAAGTTTGCTGGCGGATCCTATACACCGGCTTATGAGATAAAAGTGGTAGAGGGATGACCGAGTATAAATGTGTCAGATGCGGCAGGCCTCTGGAGAAAACCATGGGATCGGCTGAGATCGAATGTGAATGCGGATCCAGGGTTTTCGTAAAGGAGAGGCCCAGCATCGAAAAGACGATAAAAGCAAGATAGACCATGTTCCATCTTGCGGAACTGGCCAGCTATAACATCTGCAGCAGATGTGCTGGTAGGATATTCGCCTACCACGGGCATGGCCTGACAAACGTGGAAAGAGGTCGCTATCTGCAGTTTGCGATTGGCTGTGAACTTGGAAATCCTGATTTTTCCTTCCGTGACGAGGATCAATGTACATTATGCCATGGTATTTTTAAAAAATTTGACGATATTTACAGTCTTGTGATGAAAAAGGTGGGTGATGCACAGTTCAACACCTTTCTCGTAGGATCGGTATTCCCTGAAGATACTATAATGATGGAAGAGGAAATGCAGAAGAAATTCGGATCGTCTGGCGAAAGCATAAAGAAGGAATTCAACAGGGAGTTCGGGAAGTTTTTCTCGATGAAGACAGGCAGGGAATACAGGCAGGACGATCCTGATCTCTCTATCCTTGTCAATGCAGAGTATCTGTTTGCGGAGATAAAGCTGAGAAGCATTTACGTATATGGAAAATACAGGAAGTTCAGGAGGGATATGCCACAGACAAGATGGATACACAGACCAGACGGCGATACTGTAGAGAGCATAATAGGTTCCGTTATGATCAGTCATTCTGGAGGCACAAATTATTATCTCCACGGATCTGGAAGGGAGGATGTAGATGTCAGGATGCTTGGAAACGGGAGAGAATTTGTGCTTGAACTGGAGAATCCAGTGCGAAGGGAATTTGATCTGGATCAGGTAGCCAGAGAAGTGAACGAGTCCCACAGAGGGGTTGAAATATTTGATCTTTCATTCTCAGATAGGGATACAGTTTCAAGAATAAAACTTGAAAAACACAGAAAGGTGTATGATGCGCTTATCGTTTCTGACAGTCCCATCGATGAAGACAGGATCAGGAAGGCATGCGCCGAACTCAACGGAAAAAATATTTATCAGAGAACACCATTAAGAGTTGCCCAGCGCAGATCTGATCTGATAAGGACAAGACGCATAGATCGCATAGATCTCGTTGGAGTATCTGGAAACGAAGCGGAGATAGTCATTTCGGCTGATGCCGGAACGTATATCAAGGAGCTCGTAAGCGGGGACGATGGGCGAACAAGACCGTCTTTGAGCGAGATATACGGTGAGCCGCTGAATGTCAAGGAGTTGGATGTCATAAAGATCTGCAGAGGTGAATATTAATGGTTAAGATGTCGCATGGTCCGAGATCCGGATCACGAAGGAAGCTGACAAAATCGGCAGAAGAAAGGAAAAGATCACTGATCGGTAGGTTCATGCAGGAATTTGAACCAGGTGATCGCGTAGCAATAGATATAGAGCCATCCGTTCATTCTGGTATGCCATACCACAGGTTTCAAGGATACACTGGTATTGTTGAGGGAGAACAGGGTGATTGCTACAAGGTTGCGGTGAAGGTAGACAGCCTTACAAAATATGTGATTGCTTCGCCAGTTCACCTCAAAAAGATTAAAGGATGATCATGGAGAAGAGATACATTAGCATACCTGAGGTAATAGACCTTTTATCGAACAGGGAAGAACTTACGGATCTCGAAAAAGAAAATTTAAGCTATGCGGAAAAATTTGCCAGAATAGATCCGAAGGAGGTCAAGAAGGTCAAAGATGATATTTTATCTATAGTGGATATACCTGAGAAGGCTTTGGTGAAGATTCTTGATCTGAAGCCGGAAACTCCCGGTGAACTTACCGCCATTCTGTCGACCTATGGTGTGATGATAACCGACGAAAATTTAAATGCCCTTACCGACTACCTTAAGAAGCTAAGGTTCTGAAGGGAGTGATCTTTTGGAAGAGTATGCATATGTTTTGGATTATTTACCTCAGGGTAGACCTGATGACAGGTCATACAGATCCAGCCCCGTTGTTCTCGCCATAGGTGAGACGGAATTCAAACTTCTAGAGCTGATCCCAAAACCAAATGAGATCATAACGGTGGGCGAGAAGGTTTACATCGGCAAGAATCCTGAGATGAGGAAAAAGATACTCTCCGTCAGAAGGCGCATAATGTATAAGGACCTCACGAGCGCAGCGCAAAGCGAACTGCCTTATGTACTTGAAGATATTGTCTCAAAGCAGGAAGGCAGGTTCATAGAGTTTTTCAACAAGGCGGAGCCTATCAATGCGAGGCTTCACAGTCTTGAGCTTTTACCTGGTTTGGGTAATAAGACGATGTGGGCAATACTCGAAGAAAGAAAAAAGAAACCTTTTACTTCATTTGCCGATCTCACAGAAAGGGTGAAGAGCATCCACAATCCACAGAAGATGATCGTGAACAGGATCATCGATGAGCTGAAGGATAGATTCGAAAAATACAAGCTCTTTGTTGCAAAATGAGGTACAGCAAAAGGATGGGGCAGGTCTTCCTGCAGAGCAGGCGTATCGCCAGCTATGAGGTTGATCTGCTTGGAGAACCCGGAACGGTTCTTGAGATAGGTCCAGGTCATGGCGTACTGACCAAGATTCTGGTTGAACGCGGATTCAACGTCACGGCCGTGGAGAAGGATCGTTATATATACGGCGAGCTGCAGGCTCTGAAGGCAAACAATCTGAATCTGATAAACATGGATTTTCTTGATATGGCCCCTGGATCCTACGACTACATAATCGGCAACATCCCATACAGCATATCTTCACCGATAATATTCAAGCTCTATGAATTCAACTTTAGAAGATCAGTGATAATGGTTCAGAAGGAATTCGCTGAAAAGATAGCATTACCGGACGACATGTCAAGGCTCTATGTCAACGCTTACGTTAGATACCGGATTGAACTGAAGAGATACGTAAGCAAGAGAAATTTCAATCCGCAGCCGGAAGTGGATTCTGCCATACTTGTACTGGAAAAGAAAAAATACGAAGAGCCATATCCAATGGACTTTCTGGACGGTGTTCTTATAGAGATGTTCTCAAAGAAGAGGAAAAAATTATCGAACATTTTTGATGTTTATCCACCTGGAATGGGAGATAAGAGACCATCAAACCTTACTGTTTCTGAGATTCTTGATCTTGTCCGGCTGTTATATGAGTCCGGCTTTTCAGCACATCGTTGATGCCGAACATCGAGAATGTGGAACCCGCAACCGGAACCTCCGAAGGCACCATGATCATGGATGATTTACCCTCGAGGCCAACCTCGTATATGATCTGCATCCACCTCAACTGAAGCCCTATAGGATTTTCCACATACTGGCGAGAAGCCTCAACCATCTTCTGCGCTGCTTCAACCTCAGCCTGAGCAAGCGTAACTCTTGATCTGCGTTCCCTCTCGGCAGAAGCCTGTCTGGACATTGCCTCCTGAAGCTGCGATGGGACAAGTACGTCCCTGATCTCAACAGATGCGACCTTGACTCCCCAGGCCTCCGTCTTCTGATCTATGATCTCTCTGGCCGTTTCCCCTATCTTTTCCCTCTCAGACAGAAGTTCATCGAACATGGACTTTCCTATGACTTCCCTTAGAGTGGTCTGCGCAGCGTAATTTGTACCAACTGAATAGTTCTCTATGTTCAGCACAGCCTTCTGTGGATCGACAACCTGATAGTACATTATTGCATCCACATTTACTGGCACATTATCCCTTGTGAAGGTTGCCTCCGTCTTAAACTGAACAGGCTGAATACGAGTAGAAACATACATTCCTTTGCTGACTATAGGTGTTATGAATATTATCCCTGGGCCCCTGATACCTGTATATCTGCCCAGGGTCAAAACTATGGCTCTTTCCCACTCCTTGAGGACATGAATTCCGGAAAGGAGTATTATTAGCGCTATTAGAATTATTATGATCAGTAATATGTCTAATCCGGTCATGTGTTAGTATATTAAATGTAATATATAGACTTTCGTAATTTTTCAGTGATAATAAGATGCTTCATTATCTGTCCAGGCTCAAATTTATTAATACATTTATCATTCAGACGTTGGGGGGCCGTGGGGTAGCTTGGTATCCTACGGGCTTTGGGAGCCTGAGACTCCGGTTCAAATCCGGACGGCCCCATAAATAATTCGTTGAGAGGAGAAAGCAGTAAAGTAATGAAACCAAGAAGGAGATATAATAATATTATGTCATCACGAAAATTGAACGGTATTAAGATCGAATTCACATATCATAGATATGCTGGGTGTTTAAGAGTTATGATTAAGAAGAATCATGGCGTCCTCTCTTCAGGATTCTCTGCAATAGATAAGAGATTTACCGATGATATGGTCAAGGGATTTCCAGTAATACATTCAGATATTGTATTTGAAGGCCCTGGCTATGAGGCCATGTTTGGATGGTTCCAAGTAATATCGCACGATGTGGGCGGTGGTGAGACCGATTTTTCAGTTGACATTGCAAAACAATTCCAGGAATTCTCAAATCCATTCTGTTATTATGGATATAAACCAGAATTTTATGATGCACCTAGCATGAATGATCCACATATCATAAGATGGAACGCATATACCTTTCTTTGTCCTCTGGCACTATCAAACACTGAAGAATATAGGATGATCATACCATTAGCAGGCTTCAAATGGGGATACGCAATGTCAAGAGGAAGACCCTCCAGCATTATGAATCCAATGCCTGCCAGCAGAGACGATTGGAATTTAGTTCGAATGAAAGTCTATTCACAGTATCCGCAATGGCAATTTATGGATATGCCCAATATGAATCTTTGAAAATATAAAACGATGGATTAGATCGGATAAGAGTATTCATCATAGAAGAGGCTATAAGTCCTGTGTAATGATAATGTAAAAATTGAAAAAATAAGTTCGTGTCCGTGCCATTCTCGATCTGAAAATTCTTGTACAAGATCAGTATATCTTAGTCAGATGAAGACCTGGAGTGGGCATATAATCTTTGACGATAAATTCGAATGGAGCAAACTAGAAAAGGCTTTTCCCGATATTTATTCTATGGTTGTTGAAAATAAGAAAAACCCCGAAGATCAGCAGTTCGATCAGGTTATGCTTCAGTTGAATTTGGAGGAGATGCATAAGAACAAAAAGCCTCTGGGTTATATCAAGGACGATGCAAAGTATAAGCTGGTTTTTCCACTCGACAGGAAGGAAATGATACTTTATCGTGGTGTCGTGAGCGATGAAGTAAGGGAAAAAACAGAAGAAATAGAGAAAATATTGAAATCCAAAAAGATAAGATATACGGTGGATTACGACAAGATGATCCTGTATCAGATCAAGAAGGCTAAGAAATAAAGCCGTATAATTCGATAGAGTTAAATATTCATTTCTGATTTTATAGAAGATCGCTGATGGCGTCAGATAGGAAAACTGAGGGTTTTCAGTCCGGTGCTGGACTTATTAGATACTTTGAGGAGGAAGAGATAAAGGGTCCTGCACTTGATCCGAAGCTGGTTGTGTATATGGGTATAGCCGTTGCGATCATAGTTGAACTGGCAAAAATATTCTGGCCACCATGATCATGTCTTTGTCCATAGTAACAATCAGTATACGTCTTTGAAAAATTTTCATCTTGGATTTTGAAAAGATATGGACGATCATTGTCATCCTTTCATATACGAAATTAATATTGGTCAATCAAAAATTTAGAATTTGTTCATATTTATTCTTACTTTGAAGTGGAAGAGAGATCTGAAAGAATGCTCTCCTCACCCTGGCTCAGATTCAGTTTGTCATTAATGAGATTTCTCAGCGTATCATTCTTCTGATAGATCAGGCTATAGAACCAGAGATGATCCATCGTTCTCTCTGCGCTCATGTGAACCAGAAGTCCAAGCTTAAGTGCGAGAGAAGTCATGTTATGCCTCTTTTCCTTTGTTCTCGCTGATGTAAGACGGGCTTTGATATTTGACGTATTCATGTCTCATGTTCTCTATGTAGTATGCCACCCCACCAGCTATTTCCATTGGAAATGCCATCAGCTCATAATGTCTCCTTCTTTCCATTGCCCACAATATGTGATCAGCATAAGATATCAGATCATAGGCAGATGCAAGATCGTTCATATCCGCGGTCTTCATCGGCAAATTTTCATCTATCCAGCTTACATAATATGAATCATCGATATCAGATCCATAGATCGATCTAAGTGTTTCATCGTAATTTCTCTTGAAGGCCTTATCTACCATGTAATAAACTATCTCAGGTACATCCCTCGCACTCTGATCACTTATGTTTGTACCGGACACAGCGGAAGCCTCGAGATCATTTATCATGCTACGTATGTCAGGCATGTTTCTATCTATTATTCTGTCAACAACTTGATCTGGAAGTGTATATCTCTCATTCTTCAGTATGAACAGCAATCTTGCCTTTATGTTTCTGCGGAATTCATTGTAATTCCTATCGAGTCTTCTGGCGTACTGTTTCATCTCTATCACAAGGGAATTCGATACAACATCAGACGCATAGTTCTTCTTTCTGAATTCAAAGATATCATTCATCGTTATTACGATCGGATTCGCTGAATTCTTTATTATTCTGGAAAGTTCGTATATGCCTCCGGTATCGCCGCCTCTCTCGAACATGTTGTCTGCTTCATCTATCAGAATCACCTTTGATGGCCTCTTATCTGAGTCCACGAAAAGATCGCCGTAGAGAGAGGCCATGAGTGCGGTACTCTTCATGCTGTCTCTGTTTCTCTGATCAGATGCGTTCATCTCCACCACGGGAACACCCAGTGTACCCGCTATGGCATAGGCTGTTGTTGTCTTGCCAGTACCCTGAGATCCATAGAGTATCAGCGATCTCTTCTTCGGTATGCCCTCTTTCCAGGACTCTATCCAGTCTATTATCTGCTTTCTTATTTCAGAATTAAGTATCAGATCATCTATATTCCTGGGTCTATATTTATCTGCCCACGACATCAGGATACCTTCGATCCGGGTTTTACCTCGCCATCAACTGTCAGCAGTTTCACTCCTTCTTCGTTATCCACTGCCAGAAGCATACCCTGACTTTCAAGGCCCATGAACTTTGCTGGTTTTAAATTGTTCAGTATTATTATCGTCTTACCAACAAGATCTGATGGATTGTAGTAATCTGCTATGCTGGATATTATCTGCTTTTGCTCTCCCCCAAGATCGACGATCAGCCGAAGCAGGCTTCTGGATTTTTCCACCTTTTCAGCAGAAACAACCTTAACGGCCCTTATATCGAGCTGTCTGAAATAATTGATATCTATTTCCATTGTGCCCCTAATTTATTATCAATCTTAATTTTTGCTATGGTATATATGAGGCATATAGCATCAAGACAAATATCATCTATCAGCATTATTTAGAATAATCATATTGATATTGTAATAATTAAACTGCCAGCCTATACGTTTCATGTCGAATCAACATTCGGCAATTCTATATACAACCTGATGTTAGCATGATCATGGATATTGAACTAAGAGAGAAGATAGCAGGAGAAATAACGCTTTCTGATTCTCCAGCTGAGACGATCAGGAAATGGCGGGAAGAGTTTAAGATATCCCAGCATGAGCTTTCCAATTTTCTTCACCAGTCTCCATCGGTCATAAGTGATTATGAAACCGGAAGAAGAAAGTTCCCGAGCATCGCCTCGGTGAGGACGATAGTCGACGCCCTG
>ERZ1669250.357-NODE-357-length-21961-cov-12.562038_pt1 | contig 21961 bp, 23 predicted proteins | sample MGYA00579295_ERZ1669250 | MGnify/ENA primary metagenome ERZ1669250 (study PRJEB41166, sample SAMN08046056) | hot springs metagenome | biome: hot spring; feature: acid hot spring; material: thermophilic sediment; isolation source: thermophilic sediment from acid...
GTCTGGTTATAGCCAGGGGATAGTGTCTGTGGTTGTGCACTAGCTATGCTAACTTTTATTGTAGGCTTATTGATTTTTACTTCTACGCTCGCGTAGATAAGCCTGCTTACTGTTTGGTTTGTGTCTGTGGTATAGTTGAGCAGGAATGCAAGGCGGTGCTTTCCATTTGTTATGTTTCGCGAGACATAATATTGTGCTGACTCTTCCACTGTTGCAGAAGAGGGCATAGTGCCTAAACTAAAAGATTTGAGGCCCAACGGAGTAAAGTCCGTAGAGTTCAGCAAAGTCAAATGCACGTTCCTTGCATTTCCATAGCCCACGTTGCTTATTGTAATATCCGCTTGCGTCGTGCTACCTGGAAAGATCTGCATTGCCGCGTTGACAGTAATGTTTGGAAAATTATAGATGAATAGGGTTATTGGCATCACAGAGCTGCCTATTTCCTCGCCACCTCCTATTACCGGCGAGGCAGTTTCGTATGTAGCAACAAGATTAAGCGTATATGTGCCCTCTTGTGCGGTTTTCGGAATATGAAGGGTATAAGTGTAGATTCCTGAAACCCCCTGCCCTATGCTGCTTATCTCGTAAGTGCCAGATGGCGAATAGTTAAGGAGCGGGTAGGTGCCTTCCAGTTGCATGTTTATGTTTTTGAGCGAGTTGTCATATGAGTTATAGAGCTGGAATGCTATTGTTATGTTGCTTCCTGCTACTGCTGGATTTGGCGTGACCGCCAAGTTCGCTATTGAAAGTGCGCCGTTTATCTGTGCGCCGGCAATACCTATCAGTAAAGATAGAACAATCAGCGTAGTGAAGGGTTTCATGTTTACACCGGGTTTACATTTTTGAATAGGATCAGGCTTATTGCGATCGTTACCGCAGCAAAGCCTATCAATAGCGCTGAGTAATAAATTAGCGTTGAAAGAGGAAGGACGCCCTTCAGCATTACATCTCTGACAGCATTCACTGCATAGGTCATCGGGTTGTATGTGCTGAAAGGCTGCATAAATCTAGGTAGCGTGCTTGTAGGCAAGAACGCGCCTGAAAGAATCCACAAAGGCAGAGTGATAGCCATGCCTATTAGCGAATAAACTTCTATTTTGTTTATCCTTGTGCCGAGCGCCGTTGCAACGCCGCTGAAGCCTAGCGCACTCAGAAATGCAAACCATATAATTGGGACCAAGCCGGCGTAGCCGCTTGCTATGGTGCCACCGTAGAGCAAGCCGATGGCGAGTGCAAGCATGCCATTTATCATAGATTGTGATATGCCATATGTTATCTTACCCAAAAGTATTGATAGCTTGTGGACTGGCGTTGCCATAAATGCCTTAAGATTGCCTAACTGCCTGTCTGTTATCAGGGTAAAGCCACCGCTCCACATCGAGCCAAATGCTGCCACCATAATTACTATGCCCGCTATTAGAAAGCTTTTGTAGTTGCTGCCTGCTCCATATACATAATTTGTGTTGATTGCAACGCCCCTGTTGTATATGCTTGTCCTAGCCCCAAATCCTGCTGCTACTTGTTCTATGGCCGCATCCGCCTCTTGCGAAGCAATGGGCGAAGAGACATCGGTATAAATGTATATTTGGCCGTACCTGCTGAATCCTTGCGGTATTACTACTACAGAGATAACGTATCCATTCGCAAGCATCTGCATGGCTTGCTGCTGATTTGTCATTGCGTAAATTTGCAGAGCGCTCACGCTGTTAAGGTCGCTTATCAATTCCATAGCTTCTGGATTCTGTGCCAGGTTTACCACAGCAATCGGAGCATGGTTTACTGTAGTTCCGAGATTGCCGAGAAGGAGAATAAGAGTGAGAGGAAATATGATAGATCTTGCTACGCTTGTCTTCCAGTTTTTCTTGAATATAAGCATGTCCCTTATGTAAAGGCTGTATGCATCTTTTATTATGCCCAATCAATCACCTTCTCCTCATTAGCATTTCCCTTCGCGAGGCAAAACCCTCTTGCGAGGCAGTGTCTCTGAGAGAGGTGCCAGTCAGCTTCAAGAAAACATCATCTAGCGTTGGCTCGTGCATGCTTATGCCGTTTATTGGTATTTTGTTCCTTGACAGTTCGTTCATTATCTGCTCTGTTTTCTTTACAGCATCGCCGCTTATTGCAATGCTGGCCCGGTCTCCGGAAGTTGTTACCTTTTCGCCAGTTATCTTCTTTAGAATCTCCGCTACCTTGTCTAGCCACTGCCTTGATGTTGCAACTTCTACCACCACATTCTTTCCTATCTTGTGCTTGAGTTCTGTAGGGGTTCCGAGTGCGACGATTTTGCCATGATCTATTATTGCTATTCTGTTGCACATCTCGTCCGCTTCCTCCAGGTACTGCGTCGTCATTAGCACGGTCACTTCCTTTTCCTTGTTTATCTTTCTAATCAAGTCCCATACCTTTGTTCTGTTTTGTATGTCGAGCCCTGTTGTAGGTTCGTCAAGCACAAGAATCTTTGGGTCATGAATAAGGGATTTGACCGTTTCCAGTCTCCTTTTCATTCCGCCAGAGAAGGTGCCAGCATATGCATGCCTGAACTCTGTCAAGCCCGCTAGCTCTAACAAAAACGGTATTTTCTTTTCTATCTCCTCTTCACTCATGTGGTAAAGCCTGCCGAAAAGCCTAAGGTTTTGCTCTGCTGTAAGCTCCGGCTCGACTATTGTTTCCTGCATTACTAGGCCGATATCTTGCTTTATCTCGTTTAATTTTTTTCTTATGTCCTTGCCCTCTACTATTATTGTTCCGCTTGTCGGCTCTATAAGGCCTAGAAGCATATTTATGGTTGTGCTTTTGCCCGCGCCGTTAGGCCCGAGTAGGCCGAAGATCTCGCCCTTCTCTATTTTCAAGCTTATGTCATTTACTGCAGTGAAGTCCCCGAACTTTTTGGTAAGATGGTCTATTTCAATAGCATACTCTGCCATTAATTTCACCTGGTCAGCTTTTCAAGCCTCTTGCATATGTCTTGTAGCTGTTTTGCCTTTTCACGAAGCTCTTCCTTGTGGTCCTTGCTTATGTCCTCAAGATAGGATACGTATCCGTCGATTTCTGCTATCAGGCCATCAAGGCTTTCGCCTCTGGCATAAAACCTGCTCTCCCACGGGTAAATGACGTCCTTGCCTTCGCCTGTAAGCTCGTATTTGCCAGATTGTTTTTTCTTGATTAGTCCTTCCTTTTCAAGCTCGTAGAGTGTCGGATAGATTGAGCCTGGGCTCGGCCTCCACCAGCCGAAGCTGAGCCTCTCTATCTCGTCCATGATCTCGCTTCCGGTTTTGGGCGAGCGCCTGAGCAAAGCTATGATTATAGGCTTAAGCCATCCCCTCTTGCTTTTACCCCAAACCTTCTGCATGCTATCTATCGGTTAATCGATATCTATTATCCGATAAAATTAATATAGCTATCGTATGCCCTTCCATGCTCTCTGCTGCTAGCAAAATTAAATAATGTTTTCGTTGTAACTTTATCAGGGGATTTGCGTGTTTGAAATAAAGATAGATGATGCAAAATATTGGAGGGACTGTGTTGAAGCCATTGTCAGTTTGATAGACGAAGGCTCATTTGTCATAAGCAAGGATGGCATCTCTCTCAAGGCCATGGATCCATCTGGCATAAGCATGGTATCATTTTTCATGCCAAGCAAGGCGTTTTCCCAATATGATGTGGAGAAGAATGTGAACGTTGGGGTTAATCTAGACAGCCTGAGCAAGATCCTATCAAGAACAAGGGACAACGAAAGCCTCGTGCTCAAAGATCTTGACAACAAGCTGCTTCTCGAATTTTCAGGAGGCAAGAGCAAAAGGAGATACAAACTTCAGCTTATAGACATAAAGAGCAAGGAAGAGAAGGAGCCAAAGGTAGAGTTCGATGCGAACGTTGAAGTAGATGGAGAGCATCTTAAGGACATACTCAAAGATGCAAGCCTAATCTCGTCTTATGTTGCTTTCAAGGCAAGCAAAGATTCTTTTGCAATAACGGCGAAGGGGGACTCTGGCGAGCTGGAAGAGGTGCATGAGATTGACGGGTCGGAAGTCAAGAAGGTAGAGGCGAGCAAGGACGCAACAGCAACCTTCAACCTGGAGTTTCTTGAGAATATGGTGAAGTCAAGCCCTGTAGGCGGCTCGGTTGTTTTGTCGCTCAAGACCAACCAGCCTCTCAAGCTAAGCTACAAAATCGGCGAGGCTTCGATAACTTACTATCTTGCTCCTTACGTCGAGGAGTAGAAAAGTGGTAAACTTAACTGTTTGCTTTTATTGTAATTCGCCCTTCTTCAAATTTTTCAAGCTTTTCCAGGTCTTCTTTGCCAAAATCTCTTTCTAATCCTTTTCTTATTAATGGCATCAGGTCGTCTAGTGATATAAAGCATGTTTCAAGCTTATGAAGTTTGTGAGTTCTGTTTCCGTGCTCTGCAGAAACGGTAGTAAAGCCCCTCATTGACTGATTTGTTGATATGCCTATCTGGTTGACAAAGTGGGTAATCGGCGAAGAAGAAGCGCCTGTTATTTTCGAAATCATGTGCCCGCCCAGATCGGTTTCTACATCAACTATATGCTGATGCTTATCCGCGCCTAGCGCCAATACCGTTTCGTTGGGAAATCGTAGCCCATTAGGCAAACTATGTGCAACAAAAATGGCAGTACCATCGTCAAGTCTTATCGCTCCAACTCCTTTGTCTCCGCCTGGCACTGCAATAATGTCTTTTTCGCCTACGCCGTATTTGGAAGCAATAGGCAGCAACACATCCCTTATTGCAGTGGCTTCATCTACTGTTTTGTCAGAGTAGGTCTTGTTAGTGTGTTGGCCTGAAACAAGCAGTATTGTTTTAGCAGGTCTTAGCAACGGCTTTATGTCGTTTACCAGCTCTGCGATTTGGTCATTCGTGCTCGGTATGGGCTGATGCTCTTGCAGCCAAGCTTCGTATTTAATCCTTAAGGCGCCTTTCAGCTGATGTATACCACGTATGTCGCGCTCTTCGTACTTCTCATATTTTATAGCCTTATAAGCACCTTCGATGTTATCTCCTCCAAAGAAAAGCAGATAAGGATTGAAACCTGCTTTCTTTAGCTTTTCCGGCAAAGCATTGAGCATGCGCGGAGTAGTAACCTCGCCGAGGCCTGCAGTGCCGATATGTGTATCGTTTATCATTAAAACATCCAGACGCCGTGTTTCTTCCCGCTCATAATTGGGTAGCTCCAGTGCGTTAGGGAAATATTTTTTGGCCAACTGAATTAGGCGCTTATTCATCTCTTCAGGCAACTTGTTATAAATCTGAATAATGTCTTCTATACTCGGCTTTTCTGTAATATTGTTGCCATTGCTCCTTAGCAATCTACTCAAAACATCCTTTTGTATATTGTATTCCTCGCCTGCCTTTTGATGCAAGAATTCATATGAATAATACGTTGTCTTTATGCCATTGCTATCAAAGGTTACCTCCACAAATCCTGTAGTTAATCCTTTGCCTTTCTTTATAACCTTTGTAAGCGGAGTATTAATGCCCGATCTCCAAGCATCTATAACTTTTTCTCCGTCTATAATGGGCGGCACTGCAACCTCATATACTACTCCCGTATTTTTCCTCACATCATTATATGGCGGAACCGTGTCAACATGGTAAGAGGCTGTGTGCGCCATAGTGACTATCGTTGTGCCTGTTAGCCCTTGCACTAGAGGCTTGAAATTGGTCTGTACAGAAAGATATTCTCTTGATGTTTCAGAAGGCAGGTCAGAGACCCTGAAAGAGTGCCCTTTTATAGATATGTCATTTACCAGCTCAGGAAGTATTTCAACATTTGTTCTTCTTCCGAAAGCGTTTCGTATGTTGAGCACGATATAAGCCTTGGCTATTTCAAATGCAAGCGTATCTAGCTCTTTGGATCCTGCGTAGTGGCCTGTGTAAAGCTCTCCAGGCCTCTCCCTTTTAAATACGCCTTCTTCAGCCTTCTGCTTAGTTTTTCTAATATCTTTGTACGTTCCTTTCTTGAGCTCGTTGTTGAGCTTTTTTATTTCTTCATCTAGCTGTCTATATTTTTCAGGCTCCTTTTCCTTGTCGGTCTTCTCTAGCTCCCTAGTCAATTCCTCTATTTTCTTCTCTATTTCGCTTTTCTCAGTGCCTCTTCCTCTAATTTCGTTGACAATCCTAGAGATATTCCCTTTCTCTTCAGGATTCAAAGATTTGTCTTGCTCCTCTTCATCCGGATGTTCTTCTAGCCAGAGCCCTACAAGCTCAATATAAAGCTGATCAAGCTTCTCAAAGTCTTCATTTTCCTCCTTTAGCTGCCTAATCTTTTCTTGCATGTTTTGGATCTTGCTTGTGTTCTGTGTGCTTTTTTCAAGCTCCTTTTTCATTATTTTTTCTGTAGTTTCGATTATTTTGTTATTCGCTCTAATTTTTTCCCTTATGCTTACAATCATTTGCAGCAAGTCTTTCGGAGAGTTGGTATAGATCCGCACCAGCATGTCGTGTTCTCTAGCAATATTGTCTCTGTCGCTCGGACCCATTACGTAGTATATTTCGATTCCTTTCTCTTTTGCCAGTTTTGCTATCCTTGATAAGTGTGGCTTTACTTGCACTACAGCCAAATCCAGGCTGTTTATGTGCTCTTGCAGAGGCTGGCTCTTACTGTAGCCGCCTTTAGTTATGTATTTGGGCAAAGCTGGCAATGCTTCGCCATGAAAAATTATTGCAGCAGGCGCATCATTTGTCAGTATTCTCTCTTTCAAAATATGGTATAGGCCAACCCAATTGTCCTTGTCAAACCAAACTAACCCGCCGCCAGCTTCTCCTACAAGAAACACAGAAGTTTTTTCTTCAGTTGCAGCGTTATCTGTGGCTTTTTCTGCGGAGTCTAAGCCACTAGCCAATTCCCCACCTCTGTTTTATTTTTCGACTTCTATTTTAAAATACTTTTCACAATCCAAGGGGAAGGCAAATAAACAACACGGCATTTGCAACATTTAAATAACTGTTTAAATCAATCTAATAGGGGAAGCATGGAAGCAGCAATTGCCAGAGAGTATGAGGATAGGCTCCTCGAGTTTCTCAATACCTACTATTCCGAGCAGATTAAAAACTTGCTTATTGTTTACCCACAGAAAAGGTCTCTTTATGTAGACATTGTAGACCTAGAGAGGTTTGACCATGAGCTTGCGCAGGAACTGCTAAACAACCCAGATCCTGTTATTCTCGCTGCAAACGAAGCCCTTGCCAAGCTCAATCCTGCACCTAATCCTGCAAAGCCCATGTATGTGAGGTTCTTTAACTCAGACCCCTCTGCGGCGCCGCTCTTGCAGGATGTTGGCTCTGACGAAATAGGCAAGCTCCTTACCATAGACTCTCTAATTACAAAGCGCTCAGAAATAATGCCAAAGGTTCACGTTGGCGTATTTCGCTGCAGTGTGTGCGGAGCAGTAGTAAAGCTCGATATAGAGCACGAGGAGGTGCCTGAGGTTTGCCCACAATGCAAGCACAGATCGCTAAAGCAAGTTACCGAAGAGTCGCAATTTATAGACTTGCAGAAGCTGGAAATACAAGACCCTCTAGAAAAGCTTAAGGGCAATGTGCCTAACCTCCATATGGAAATTTGGCTTCAAGATGATCTTGTAAACAGCGTCTTGCCTGGCGATAGGGCAGATATTACTGGAATTTTACGCATAAGGCCCAGAATTACAAGCAGGGGCAAGCAGGAAAAGTCTGTATTTACTATGTTTTTAGATGCTGTATCTGTTAAGCCAAAACAGAAAGAATTTGCCGAACTTGAAATAACGCCAGAGGAGGAAGCCAAGATAATAGAGCTTGCCAAGGATCCGCTCATATTTGACAAGCTGGCCAAGTCTATTGCCCCTTCAATTTATGGCTATGATGAGATAAAGAAGGCAATAGTGCTGCAGCTTTTTGGCGGAACCCCCGACAAGCGCCTTGTTGACGGCGGGCTCATAAGAAGCGACATACATATTCTTCTCATTGGCGATCCTGGAACAGCCAAGACAAGGCTTTTGCAAGCGGTTTCCAGCATAGTGCCAAAGGGAATCTATGTAAGCGGCAAGTCTGTAAGCTCGGCAGGCCTTACAGCTACTGCAGAGAGAGATGAGCTTTCAGAAGGCGGCTGGACGCTCAAAGCTGGGGCGCTCGTTTTAGGGTCTGGAGGTACCGTATGCATAGACGAGTTTGATAAGATAAGCGACGAGGACAAAGCAGGTCTTCTCGAAGCAATGGAGTCGCAAACTATTAGCGTGGCAAAGGCGGGCATAGTTGCAAGGTTCAATGCAAAAACCTCGATTCTAGCTTCAGCAAACCCGAAGTTTGGAAGGTTTGAAAAGAACATTTATCCGTCTGAACAGTTTGATATACCTCCAGCATTGCTTTCAAGATTTGACCTGATCTTCCCAATAGCAGATCTTATGGATGAGGAGCTTGACAGAAATATAGCAAAACACATACTTGTTCAGCACGAAGCAGCAGGCGCACAGCTCGAGCAAGTCGAGGCATACGAACAAGTCGCAGCCCCGCCTATAGATCCAGAGCTGTTGAGAAAATACATAGCCTACGCAAGGAAAAACATAAAGCCTAGGCTGCTTAGGGAGGCGAGCGATAGAATAGCAAACTATTACATAGAACTTAGGAAGCTTGGGCTAAAGCAAGGCGTAACGCCAATAACGCCTAGGCAGATAGAAGGTCTTGTTAGACTTGCAGAGGCCAGCGCTAAAGCAAGGCTTTCGCCTGTGGTTACAAGCAGAGACGCAGACGTTGCCATATCTTTGTTCGAGTACATGCTTAACACGCTTGCTGTTGATAGAAGCGGAAGGAGGGACATTGACATTTTGCAAACAGGCATGCCGAAAGAGAAAGTAGACAAGATCAACGCGTTGATGAACATCATAAAGGAGCTTGAGGAGAAGGAGAAAACAGCAAAGGTTACTACTGTGCTCGAAGAAGCCGAAAAGATGGGAATAGATAGGCAAACGGCAATAAAATATCTTGACGAGCTCGAGAGGAGCGGAGACGTTTATATGCCAAAACCAGGAGAGCTCAAGATTGTAAAGCACGAGGCAGAGTAATGGAGAGAATAATAGAATACAGGCAGCTTGTTTACATCATATCCCTTTTCCTCTTAGTCCAGTTTCTTGGTTTGCTGATCGTATTCTTCTTTTTGCCGCCGGTAGCTGTAGCGCCCACGCAGCAGGCTTCATCCTTCGATGCACTTTGGTTCTTTCTTTATGTGCTAGCCGGAACTGTATTCCTTTTGCTAATTTTCAAGTTTTACCATGGTGCGGCGATCTACGCGATTATTGAAGGCGTAATAGTGGTAATTGCTTCATTTTACCTTTTCCTAATAATCCTTGGCAGCATATTCCCGCAACAGGCATATGTGCCAGAGGTAGTAGCAGCTTCGATAGCCTTGCCTATTCTGCTTATGATTGCGAAATATAGGAAGCCTTGGCTGAGAAACGAGGTTGCGATAATCGCCAGCTTGGGCGCAGGGATAGTGCTCGGCTTCCTTCCTTTTACTGTGGCCTTCGCCTTTATGATGATAATAGCTGCCTATGACTATGTGGCTGTTTTTGTAACAAAGCACATGCTTGCATTGGGCAAACAGGCAGTGGACAGGAATATGGCTTTGCTTGTAGGCTCTTCAGAGGTAGAGCTGGTGCCCAAGGCTTATCTCAGCAAAAGAAGCATCAAAGAGCTCAAGAAGCTGCTAGCCAAGGCAAAAATAAGGAACAAACAAATAAAGCAGGCAATAAGGCAAGGTGCTTTGCCAGTCCCTACGCAAACCGCCTTAGGTACTGGCGATTTGACAATGCCGCTCATGCTTGCAGTTAGCGCTTACTTTTCATTTGCAAGCTACTTCTTCGCTGTGGTGATAGCGGTAGGCGCATCGCTGGGCCTTGTATTTACTATGTATCTGCTCAAGACATACAAAATAGGCTTGCCCGCAATACCTCCTCTCTTTTCCTTTATAGCCATCGCTTTGGGGCTTAGCCTTGTTGCCAAGAACACATACTTTGGTTCATTGTTAGTGTTGCTAGGTTTTCTCATAGCAATTTTGATGATTATTACTGCAAGGCGTGTAGCAAAGAAGCAAGGTAGGAGCATCTTCTAGGCTAGAAGAATGGCCTTTTCTTTTCCCTCAAATTCTTGAAATCTTCAAGCAGTTTCCTTTCATTTGGTGTGAGGCTTTTTGGTATCTCTACATTCAGCGTTACTATCTCATCTCCGCTTCCACTCGATTTAAAATGCTTTATTCCTGCGTTTGGAATTCTTATCTTTGTGCCTGGCTGGGTCCCTGGAGGTATTACGATTCTCTTTACGCCATCGAGCGTTGGCACCTCTATTTCGCCTCCTAGTGCAGCGGTATAGAAAGGAATAGTTACTGTTACTAGCAGATCATCTCCACTTCTTTCGAACACTTTGCTTTTGCTGATATGAATTTCAAGGTATAGGTCGCCGCTTCTGCCGTTGGCATAGTCCCCCATACCACTAAGCCTTAGCCGCATTCCATCCATTACTCCTGGCGGTATTTCAACCTTAATTTTGTCTTCTCCTACTACGCCGCCCTTTCCATGGCATACGCTGCACTTCTTTTCAGGTATTCTGCCACTTCCTCCGCACTTGTCACACACAGTGACAGTCTGCAGCCTGCCAAAGAATGTGTTCCTAAAACTGACAAGCCTACCAGTGCCTCCACATTTGTCGCAAGTAACGTAGCCATATCCAGGCTCTACACCTGTTCCATTGCAGTGCGGACATTTCTTCACATGCCTGATTGTTAGCTCCTTTTCCGCCCCTTTTGCAGCTTCTTCAAAAGTAAGATTGAGCTTGTAAAGAATGTCGCTTCCCCTAGGCTGCTCGCCGCCAAAACCTTCTCTGCCAAATCCTGGAAACAGGTCAAAATCGAAGTCAAAATTCAAACCAAGATCTTTGAAGATGCTTTCTATGTCAAACCCTCTGAATATGTCTTCTGGGCCATACTCCTGGCTGAACTGTTCCGACCCGAGCATGTCGTAGCGTCTACGCTTTTCAGGGTCGCTGAGTACTGCATATGCCTCATTTATTTCCCGCATCTTTTCTTCCGCTTCCTTGCTTTTGTTCACGTCCGGGTGGTATTTCATTACAAGCTGCCTATAGGCTCTCTTTATCTCGTCTAGTGTGGCATTTCTTGGTACGCCGAGTATTTCGTAATAGTCCTTTGCCATTACTTCTCAACCCTGAAATTTACATCAGAGTCGCTTGATCCAGCGCCTGCGCCTGAATCAGAGGAGCCTGGGCCTGCCCCCGGCCCGAAGCTGCCTCCTGCCTGTGCACCGTACAGGCTTGCTCCTATGGCCTCTGCTTCTTTCTTCAACTCCTCTATTTTCTGCCTGATCTCAGCGGCATCGTTGCCTTTCATTGCCTCTTCCAGGTTTTTGATTGCTGCCTCAACTCTGTCTGCTATATCCTTGGGTATCTTGTCCTTGTAGTCTTTGAGTGTCCTATTTGTTGCATAAATCAGGGATTCTGCGTCATTTTTTGCTTCTATGAGCTCTAGTTCTGCCTTGTCCTGTGCAGCGTGCATCTCTGCCTCTTTTATCTTCTGCTCAATCTCTTCCCTGCTCATCTTGTTAGGTGCGACTACGCGCATGCTCTGCTCCTTGCCCGTTGCTTTGTCCTTGGCGCTTACGTGCAATATGCCATTTGCATCGATGTCGAATGTTACCTCTATTTGTGGAGTGCCTCTCGGCGCTGGAGGTATGCCTGTAAGTGTAAATGTGCCTAGCAGTGTATTGTCCTTTGCCAGCGGCCTTTCACCTTGCAATATTCTTATCTCCACTGCTGTCTGGCCGTCTTCAGCAGTGGTGAATATTTGTGACTTCCTTATAGGTATTGTAGTGTTTCTGGGTATAAGCACAGTCATTACCCCGCCAAGGGTTTCGATGCCTAGAGAAAGCGGAGTGACATCTAGCAGCACTATGTCCTTTACCTCGCCTGTTAGTACGCCTGCCTGTATTGCTGCTCCAAAAGCCACTGCTTCCATTGGGTCAACGCCCCTTTCTATTTTCTTGCCCAGTAGTTGCTCTACAAATCTCTGTACTATAGGCATTCTCGTTGGGCCGCCTACTAGTATTACCTTGTCTATGTCCTTTGGCTCTAGCTTTGCGTCTTTTAATGCCTGCATCATTGGAATTCTTGTTCTTTCTACGATAGGCAAGACTATCTCTTCCAGCTTGGCTCTAGTAAGATCATATGTAAAGTTTATTGGCTTGCCGTCCTTGCCCATTGCTAGGAATGGCAGGTTTATCTGCGTTGTCAGCGTATTGGAGAGCTCTATCTTTGCCTTCTCAGCCGCTTCCCTTAGCCTCTGCATCGCTTGTGCATCTGTGCTTATGTCTATGCCGTACTGCTTGTTTATTTCTCCCTGCAAGAAGCTTACTATTGCATTATCCATGTCAGTACCGCCTAGCTGGGTATCACCGCTAGTCGCCTTTACCTCAAACACTCCACCTCCGAATTCCATGATAGTTACATCGAGCGTGCCGCCTCCAAAATCATATACTAGTATTTTCTGCTCAGTGTTGGCCTTGTCTATACCATAAGCTAAGCACGCAGCAGTAGGCTCGTTTACAAGCCTCACTACTTCAAGCCCCGCTATTTCTGCAGCATCCTTTGTTGCCTGCCTCTGGTTGTCGTTGAAATATGCTGGCACTGTGATTACTGCCTGCTTCACTTCTTCTCCGAGGAAAGCCTCTGCGTCTTTCTTTATCTTCTGCAAAAGCAGAGCAGCAAGCTCTTGCGGCCTGTATTCCTTGCCATAGATCTTGTACTTATAGTCTGTACCCATTTTTCTCTTGAATGCCGTTACTGTGCCTTCTGGGTTAGCCACTGCCTGCCTTCTTGCCGGCTCGCCTACTAGCACTTGGCCGTCTTTGGTGAAGGCCACATAGCTAGGGAACGCTTTGCCGTATAGCGTCACCCCTTCCGCACTTGGTATTAGAACAGGTCTGCCTCCTTGTAGTACTGCAGCTGCGCTATTTGATGTCCCCAAATCAATTCCTATTATCTTTGCCATAATATCACCTCATTCTTTCTTTCCATTTGATACGATTACGCTCGCAGGTCTTAACAGGATGCCTTTGAAAGCATAACCTTTCCTTACTACCTCTATTACGCTGCCTTCAGGCTTTTCGCTGGGCTTTGTAAGCAGAACTTCCTGTGTATACGGGTCAAATTTTCCTTTGACTTCCACTTCTTGCATTCCTTCGCTTTTAAGGGTTTCATAGAGCTCGCTGAAGATGAGCTCGAAGCCCTTGGTTACTTCTTTTTGCTGCTCACTGAGCGATGAGGAGTAAAGTGCTATCTCGAAGGCATCTATAACAGGCAAGAGCTTTGAAATGAGCTCTGCCTTGCCAACATCTTTTGCCGACTGCACGTCGCTTGCGATTTTCTTCTTATAGTTGTCGAATTCTGCTGCAAGCCTCAGAAGCCTGTCTTTGAGTTCTGCGATTTCCTTGTCCTTCTTTTCAAGCTCATTTTCTTGCTGTTGCTGCTCGTTGCCCTGTGCCTTGTTCTCTTGTTGTTTGGCCTCGGTATTGCTGTTCGCATTGTCCTCATTCAGCTTCTGCTCTTTCTTGTTTGTGTCATTGCCCTTTTCTTCATTTGCCATAAAGCTCACTCTCTATCAATTTGTCAAGCTTCGAAGCAAGCTTAAGCAACCTATCGAAAGTGCTTTCTACCTCTGCCTCGAGCTGCTGTATTGTTTCCTCCATATTGCTTCCCCTTAGGAAGTATTGCCTACCTTTCCTTACTACAAGGCCGCTTTCTATGAAATAATTGAGCTTGTATATTACTGTGCTTCTTGGAAGCTTTAGCTCTTTGCTGAGCGCTTTGCTTGTTACTCCTACTCCCCTAAGGCTTTTTTCTACAATCTCCTTGAAGACCTTCTTATCCTCAGTTTTGTTTGCTATGCCCAACGCGCTGCAAAGCATGTCTGTAAGCTCTGAAGCGCTCTCGCCCTTCTGCTGTGGCGTATTGAGTAGTAAGGTCCTGCGAGGCATGCTTTATTTAACGCCATTCAGATATATAAATTTTTGCTTTTTTCCAATATTTTTTGTAAAATAACATAAAAATTTGTTAAAAATATCAAAAGCTAAAACAGCTTTCACCAAAGCAGAAACAAAAGTGGTTACTCATTTATATTTTTTGCATTAGCAGTCTAAATTATGAAGCTTTTGCCTTTGTTGTTTGCCTTCGCCTCAATAGTGTTTGCCAATGCAACATACCTTAGCTTGACTTATCCTGTGCAGGCAACGCTCCACAATGGCAGCAGCCTTTATATAGGCAAGGTAGGGCCTGGCGAAAGCTTCTATATTGATGCGTCTGCAGACACTACTAACGCAAATGGCATGCTGATAAACATAGGCTGGGATACGCTGCAAGCAATAGGCTTGCCTTCTGGATGGACGTCTCAGCCCTCACCGCTTTACGCCAATCCAATGAAGCTCAAGATAACAGTAGCTCAGAATGCGCCGAATGGTACTTATGCCATAGTGGCGAGAGCTGTTAACATAGGAAATTATTCTGGCCTTGGCAACCTTACCTTTACTGCCTTTATCAATGTCACGCCCAATGTGCTAATAGCTAATGCCTCGCCATTGGTTTTGCACAGCGGCGTGGGCCAGCCTGTAAACCTCCACGTTTTCATAAACAACACAGGGGCTTCCGACGATCCTTTCTTGCTATATACCCAGGGCCTTCCTGCCTTTGCCGAAAGCTATGAGGTAATAGCAAAGAAAGATGCCCCTACAATATTCTATTTGCCAGTGTATGAGAACGAGCCTGGCATTTATCATTTCAAGCTTTTTGTAGCCTCAGCCACAAGCTCGCTTGTTAAAAAGGTCTTTCCTGAAACTCTTATAGTCAACGTAAGTGTGGGAAACGACTATGCCGCATTGAGCCAGGGTATTTTGATATCGCCAATCATCTACGAACCAGCCTATGCTCTTATGCAATTGCTAAGGCTGATAAGCAGGTGAGCATATGGTCCAGGCAAACAGGCTCTTGCTGCTAAAAGCTAAAAGCATTAACGACATATGCAGGCGGGCGTGCAGTGTAGACAAGAGCAACCTTCTTTTTCTATACAAAAGGAATGGCAGCAATTTACTGGTAGCTTTGGGCGAGAAGCTCGATAGCACAGTTCTGGCTTATTATTTTCCTGTTGAACAGGCAAAGAAATATCTTGTTTACTCTTTAGATAAGAGCGGAGAAGCGGTAGAGATGGTTGATAGGATTGAAGACGTTGCAGCTATTGCGTCAGATACACGTTGCTCGCTAGCAGTGGTTAGTGCAGATTTTAGCAAGCTTGAGGCAAAAGCACGAACTATAAGCGTTCCTACTGTTGGCCTAGAGAGTTTGCTCGATATGGCAAAGCTTTTTGTCAAAAAAACAGTTCAGGAGGAAGTTTTGCCAATCGCATATGTTGTCAAGGATGGCAACAAAAACGTGTTTGGCGCATTCAACCTTCTTGGTGAGCTTGAAAATGATGTGCCTACTTTCTACTACACCTTTGCTGATGACGATGGCAAGAGCGCTTTTCTTAGGTATGATTACAAGGAAGATGCAGTAAGCCTGACAAATGATGTAGAGTCACATGCGTTCTTCTATGTAAAGCTTGTCAGGCTGGGCGATAAGCTTCCTGTGGCTTTGAAGAAGGCTTAGCATTCAGTGGATCCAGCCCCTTACTTTCATAGTAGCCACTACCCTGCTCACTGCCACTATGTATGCAGCAGTTCTCGGGCTTATCTTCTTTCCTTTATCAGCATACTGCTTCTGAGTGCTTATTACGTCGTTGAATGACCTTGTGATTATGGTATCTAATCTCTTGTAGACCTCATCTGCTGTCCAGTAGTATGCCTGCAGGTTCTGCACCCACTCAAAATAAGAAACAATTACTCCTCCTGAATTGACTAAAAAGTCAGGAAGGTCAAGCACGCCCTTCTCCCATAATATGGCATCGGCTGCAGGTGTAACTGGCCCGTTTGCTAGTTCTAGCACGATCTTTGCGTTTATCTTGTCCGCATTATCGCCTGTTATTTGGTTTTCTATTGCTGCAGGTATGAGCACGTCAACGTCAGACTCAAGCAGTTCTTCATTGCTTATCTTCCTTACATTATTGCCTTCATAGTTCTGTACGCTGCCACTTTTCGCCTTGACTTCTTTCAGCTTTTCAAAATCAAGTCCATCCTCGCAGTAAACGCCACCCTTTGAATCACTTATCGCCACTACTTTCGAGCCAAACAGTTTCGTAACAAGATCCATTGCGAACATCCCTGCATTGCCAAAGCCCTGGATTGCTACCTTAGCCTTCTTAAGGTCTATGCCCTTTAGCTTTGCCGCCTCTCTGAGCACATACATGCCTCCCATGGCTGTGGAGTCAAACCTGCCTTCTGAACCCCAGACCTCTAGAGGCTTGCCCGTTATGACCGCAAATTCGTTGGCGCCTTTTAGCTTGCTGTACTCGTCCATTATCCACGCCATTATCTGGGGAGTAGTATAGACATCAGGCGCCGGCACATCCACATTTGGCCCTATGAAGTTTGCTATTGCGCGTATATATCCTCTTGACAAGTTCTCAAGCTCTTTGTCGTTTAGCTGCTTAGGGTCGCATATAACTCCGCCCTTGGCGCCACCATACGGCAAGTTGGCTAGCGAAGTTTTCCAAGTCATCCATGCAGCTAGGGCTTTAACAGTGTCCAAATTCTCCTCAGGGTGGTATCTTATGCCTCCTTTGCCTGGGCCCCTTGCATTGTTATAAAGCACCCTAAAACCGGTAAAGGTCTTTACTGTGCCATCTCTCATCTCTACAGGGAAATTCACAATCACTGTTTGCTGAGGCTCCTTTAGAAGCTCAAGTGCCTGCTTATCGAGTTGCATTATTTCAGCAGCATCTTCAAGCTGCTTTTGTGCTATTTTGAACGGGTTCAGCTCTTCTGCCATTTTATCACTCTTTTATTTTAGCATTAAAAATTTATAATCCTGTTATATATTGCTGCCTAGTTCGGCGCACAAAGCATCGATCTTTTTCGAAACAGCTTCTTCATCTCCTGTCTTCTCTATAGTGTCGACTATTTCGTCGATTTGCTTTTCGCTGCTTGCTACCTTGTTTGCCAACTCCTTTATGTGATTTGACACATTGCCGTTTATGTACTTGCTAACCTCTGCCTGAGCAATTCCGAGATATTTAGCAATTTTTACCTGAGAAATTCCTTTTGCAGCGGCCTTTCTAGTAACCGCAAGCCTTACTGCAGGCAGGATTAGCTTGACAATCTTTTTGCAATTCTCCATCAAACGATTCCTAGTGCGTTTTTAATCTTTCCCAATATTCCTTTTCCCTCCTCTTTCTGCTGTTCTTCCACTTCCTCCTCTTTGCTTGTCTGTTGTGCTTGTTGTTGCCTGGGTTTGGCCTGCTGAGGTTGCTGTGCCTGTTGCTGCCTTTGTTGCTTGCCTAAGCTCAGTTGGAATTTCGGGAACTGTAGGGAAAAGAATCTCTTGGAATAGCCTAAGCCAGATATTGCATTTATGATTTCAACGTTTTGCTGATTTTTGCTTTTAAGTATAAAGACATTGGCATTGTTCGCCTTTCCCAAGCTTACATCCTCAGGATTATTGCAAACAGCAGCAAAAACGCCGGTGAGCTTGTTCAACAATATGCCTGTACCTACGGGATCCTTTGCCACAACTACGCACACATCATAGCCTTTTCCAAGCTCACTTGCAACTGCATCTACGAGCTCCTGCGTTTGCATAGGCATTTCCTTTGCCACTATGTTGTGGCCTTTAAGCGAATCTACGACTTGATCCAAAGCCTTTGGCACATTGCTGATGACAAGGATTCTCATGTGAGCACTTTATTAAACTTAATAGACAAAATAATATAAAGGTAGTTTCAAAAGGCAATAGTATGAGAGGAAGAGAAGAACTTGTGACATGCGACAACTGCGGAAGGAAAGTGCCAAGAAGCAAGGCAGTAGCTTACGAGAAGGTAGTTTCTTTCTCTACAGACTTGCACACATCCAACGATGTGAGGTTCTTTGAGAGAAAGAAAGTCTATTATTGCATAAGCTGTGCAAAGCACCTTGGCATATTTGAAAAGAAGAAGGCCTTGGCCAATAGGAAGAGGCTCGGCGTTTGATGCCTGTAGATGTAAACGACATAATGATATTCAAGGCAAGGGGCATGACAACCCAGAAGCAGGCCCCACAGGCTGAGAAGCCAAAACAGCCCCAACAGCAGCCGCAGCCAAAGTTTCAGGCTAAGTCTACATCGCCAAAGCCCCAAGAAGAAGTAACTCCTCAAGAAAAGGAGCTTGAAATTGCGAGAGAAATAGAGGAGGAAGTTAGAGAGCAGATAGAGAGGCAGAAGGCAGAAGAGGCAGGCATAGAGGTTACTGCGTACCCGCCGCCTAGTGCACCAAAACCTAGCAAAGTCGCACTGACCACAATAAGCCTTGTTGCAGGCCTTATTCTTCTTTTTGACGCCGCTGCTTTTGGATTCTTTACCTTCTCTCAGTATAGTCTTCTTTTCAGCTATATGCAAAAGGTCGGCTTCTTCGGCTTTCTAAACAGTGCCAACTATGCTTATGGTATGAGCTTCCTAAATTTCATAATGCTTCTAGCCCTTGCCGTTTCTGGCGTGCTGATGCTTCTTAAGCTTGGTAGGGTATACATCGCATCTGGCTCTGTGGCCGTTGCTATGCTTATCATATCCAGCTTCGAGTACTTGAATACAAATGCAACATATTTTGCAGTAATAGCAGTAATAACCCTCTTTTCTATTCTTGCCGTAGTTTATAGCAGGATAAGTGCAGTGGAGATTGCTGAAGAGATGAGCAGCGAACAAGAAGAGATTGTGTGGCCTAGGATTGAGACATTCTGAGCGCAGCTTGTGCTTTTGCTATTTTTCTGTCATGGAGCGATACAGCTATAGAGGCAATAATGCCAAACACGAAGCTAAAAAGTATGAAGAAAAGCTGGTAGCTCATCTTTATTGAAAAGAAGCTGACAGTACCGTGAAAAGCCAGAGGAAGTAGCAGGTAATACAGAATTACGAAAATGGGTAAGATTACTAGCATAGGCTTGAACTGCATCTTCATTGTTTCGTTCAGAAGCGGCATAAGCTCTTTCTGCTTTTGTGCAAGCACCTCTGCGCCAGCATTGCTTTTGCTAAGTTCGTTGAGCTCCTTTGTCTTTGCTTTTATCGTTTCCTGGACTTCGCGAAGCCTGGCAGGGTTTACCAGCTTTCTTTGCAAATATACTGAAAACACCACGTATAGCGCCGCAATAGCGATCAAAGCAATAGCAATGAGCATCATACCAAGCCTTCTAGCACTTTAGCAAGCTGTTTCCTAGTTTCTTCTAGCTTACCCTCTCTGTTATGTATTACGTAAAGGGGTATATTAAGGTATGCTGAAAACAGTGAGCACATTGCCAGGTTGATAGACCTTTGAAGGTCTATATCTTCAGGTGTTTCTTGCTCCCTTTTCCTTGTAGTGTCGCGTTGCCTCCTAGCAATTATTTCCTCTGTTGAAGCATCTATGTATACAATCGCTTTTGCGCTGCCTTTTAGCAGATCGAGGTCGCTAAAGCTTAATCCAGGGCTAAGCCTGCTTTCTGATTTTATGCTTGCGTGAGTATCAACTAGCACAAGACCTTCTTGCCTCGCTATGCTTTCCAATATTTCCTGTCTCCATCTCTCTGAGATTTCTGCATAGTTGTTGATCTTTCTCATTGCATCCCTGTCAGTAATGCCAAATTCCTTCTGCGCAAGCTTTAGCATTTCATCCCCTATGTTCACCTTTGCCGCCTTGCCATTCGCAATATTTTCAAGCTCGCTAAGTGTGCTCGATTTCCCTGCTCCAGGAGTGCCAAAAACAAAAACAACATTCGCCATGAAAACAATTCCATGCTTTAGCAATATCAATCTTTCGATTTGCCTATACCCTATGCCCTGCTTGCTTTTGCTAACCTCTCAAAAAGTATTTATTTCTTAGCAGCGTCTTTATATCAGGCGACTAGATAAGTGGATGTTATGGCTGAAGGTTTCACCTCTCCCGATGACGAAGAATTGCTTAAATTCATAGAGGCTGCAAAGCCAAAGATATACATTGTAGGCGCAGGCGGCAGCGGCTCCAACACGATCTCGCGAATGTTCGAGATGAACATAGAGGGCGCAACGCTCATAGCGGCAAACACCGACGCCCACCATCTCGCCATAACCAAGGCGCACCGAAAGCTATTGCTTGGCAAAAAGACAACTAGGGGCTTGGGAGCAGGCAGTGATCCAAAGCTCGGAGAAGAAGCCGCATTAGAAAGCAAGGAAGAAATAAGGCACATGCTTAGCGACGCACAGCTTGTTTTTGTCACCTGCGGGCTCGGCGGCGGCACAGGCACAGGCTCAGCTCCTGTGATAGCGCACGAGGCAAAGGAAAACGGCGCGCTAACAGTCGGCATAGTCACCTTGCCTTTCTCCAGCGAAGGAAGGCTAAGAATGCACAACGCCCTGGAGGGCTTGGCAAAGCTAAAGCGCATGACCGATACCACAATAATAATACCAAACGACAAGCTTCTTGGCGTTGCGCCAGACCTTCCGCTTAACATGGCCTTCAAGGTAAGCGACGAAGTGCTTGCAAATGCAACAAAGGGAATAGTAGAGATGGTTACAAAACCCGGCATGGTCAACTTGGATTTTGCAGATTTGAGGAGCGTGCTTAAGGATTCAGGCTATGCAGTAATAGGCTTGGGAGAGAGCAATGGAGTGGAAACAAAAGATAGGGCATTAATAGCGGTAGAAAACACATTAAAGAGTCCGCTTCTGGATGTGGACCTTAGCACTGCGCAGAGGGCATTGGTAAACATAACCGGAGGGCCAGACCTTACTCTGAGGGAGGCTGAGAGCATATTCCAGGAAGTAGCAAGTAGAATAAGCAAGGATGCGCTGCTGAAGTGGGGAGCCAAGATAGAACCTCAGTTGCAGAAGAACACAGTCAAGGTAATGGTAGTTATGGGTGGCGTTCAATATGCTGAGTACACTGAAGAGGGAATAAAGAAAAAGGCAGACGAAATGCTGCACGGAAGCACAGACTTAGATGATATTTTCGGCTAACTTGCATTTTGCAAAGAATGCCAAAAGAACCTGCTTTATGTTGTCCAAAGTATCTAGCTTTTCTATTTCCTCTTTTGAAAACCATCCTATGTCTGTTGCTTCATCCTTTGCCAACCTAAGCTCCCCCGATACTGGCTTTGCTGCGTAGATCAGGTCAAAATGCAAGTGGGCACCGGTTTGATATGGCACATATTCCTGCAAAATCGTGAAAGGCATAGGCAGGGAAATCGCATCATTGGTTCTTATTGTTATGTCGCCGCAAGAAACCAGCTCCACCTTTAAGCCTGTTTCCTCGAGCGCCTCTCTTTGTGCAGCGTCATGCGGATGTTCGCCTGGGTCCACATGGCCACCAGGATAAATCCAAATGCCTAGCTTTTTGTGGTGCACTAGCACCACTTTGCCCTCCTTGTAAATTATGCAGCTAGCAGTTATACATTTCTTTATTTCGCTCATGTTACACACTTAGATCGGCATTAGCATTTGAATCAAAAAGCTTATTAAAGAAAACAGGAAAATAAAAGCATGAATCTTAACCCAATCACTGGCATAAAGCGTTTTTACGAGGAGTCAAAGCACATAATGAGCGTAAGCTACAAGCCAACGCACGACGAGTTCATGCGAACGCTCAAAATCGTGCTTCTGGGAATAGTAATTCTTGGCGTAATGGGCTTCATCATAGCGCTGATCCTTCAGCTGATTGTCTGATTTTGCTTGCAGGTCAATAAAATATTATTAAGCATGCTAGCAATAGAATTATTGGGCCAGGATGGCAGATCGGCTATGCGGCCGCCTGCAGAGCGGCAAAGAGGGGTTCGACTCCCCTTCCTGGCT
>ERZ1669250.358-NODE-358-length-21897-cov-4.426014_pt1 | contig 21897 bp, 19 predicted proteins | sample MGYA00579295_ERZ1669250 | MGnify/ENA primary metagenome ERZ1669250 (study PRJEB41166, sample SAMN08046056) | hot springs metagenome | biome: hot spring; feature: acid hot spring; material: thermophilic sediment; isolation source: thermophilic sediment from acid...
GCTGAGTGAGGCATGGCCCAAGACGCAATGAGTAAGCTAAAGCTATGCTAATAACTTGGCCAGTATTCCTAAGCGTTGTCATCATACCGGATCCTACGCCGTAATACCCCCTTGGAGTAGACGACATGACAGCACTGGCATTAGGCGAAAAAAATAGTCCGCTGCCCACTCCCATAATGCCAAGGCCTGCTGCGATTAAAAAATACGGCGATAATACCGTTAAACCCGATAAGATATATAGCGCAAATGCCTGAATTATTATCCCGATTGTAGCGGGTATCCTGGCGCCCACTTTGTCGGAAATAGCGCCCCCTACGGGTGCTAACACGCTCGAAAGTAATGGCATTGGTATCAATAAAATAGATGATTCTATTATGCTGTAACCTTTAACGCCTTCAAGGTAAAAAATCACTAGAAACATTATCGCAAACATTGCTAATGATTGCAAAAATGAAGCCCCCGTCGAGGCGAAGTATACCCGATTTTTAAATAAATTAAACTTGAATACAGGGGAATTTACTTTAGTCTCTACAAAAAAGAAGGTAAATAGTACTAAAAACGACGCAAATAATATAGCGCTATTTAGAAAATCCCATCCAACCCCTATGCTCATAGTTATAGCGATGAGCAATAATGATATAAAAATCGTGAATAGCGCCGCGCCCAAAATATCAAAAGTCTCTTTCTTCTTAACCTCCACAAACCCTTTCAAACGAAAACGCGCCCAAAGGACGGCAAATAATCCGATTGGTACGTTTACGTAAAATATGTAGCGCCAACCTAAGTACGTTATTATTACGCCCCCTATTATGGGGGCGACTACGCCTCCTACACCCCAAGCGATAGAGTTTATACCGAATGCTTTGCCCCGCTCATTTTCGGGAAAAGCTTCTGATATTAAAGCCCACGAATTACCTATCATCATCGCACCTCCTATTCCTTGCACAAATCTGAAGGTCACCAGCTCCGCGCCATTAAAAGATAAACCGGATAAAGCAGAGCCAAGCGTAAAAACTAAGAATCCCATCTCATAGACCTTTATTCTGCCATAATTATCTCCGATCCTCCCTATCGCAAGAACCAGCGAAGTGCTCATCAAAATATACCCCATAATTACCCAAGCCATTTCGATTAAATTGGCGTGAATTGATTGCATGATTAACGGGATTCCTAGTATAACAATAGTAGAGTCTATTGCGCTCATCAAAGTTCCAAGAGTAGTTACGGAAACTACGGTCCATCTCCTGGAATAATTAAAGGACATCTAAAGTAAAATTATGAATAATATTTAAAGGTGATCTTGCGCGCACAATTACGCGTAAGAAATAGCCGTTACTACTTTAATGAGACCCCGGAAACCCTCCTTCGCCAAGAAAAATTTTGCCTATCACTTAACTTCTTCCGCATTAATGAGCGCCCAATTATTCGCCCACGAAATACTGTTCTGCGAGCTTAAGGAGAGAGATGGTGATATCATCGCCCATGAGCCACCTTGAATTCCGTAGTTTGATAACCCCGAGTAATAATAGACCCGAGTCAGATTTGGAACTTGAACCAAAAGCTCGTAAGAGTACTCGCTGGGATTTATCTTATTATTAATTAGTGCTATTGCGACGTTTACATGTTCAATGCGCAAGAGCGTAGCAGCCAACTCGCATACTTCAAGCTGATTTACGTTACCGCCAACTAACACTTCTAACGGCGAAAGTAACTGGCCACCAGTCGTGTTAGAGTACGGTAAAGCCGAAGTAATGCTAAGCACGTTTTTCAATGCTTGGCTGTAATTCCCCGCTTCTATTGAAAGCACGGATATATCGTAAGCGGTTAAGACGGGAGTGGACCAACTAGATATGTTGCTAAACAAAGCCAAGTTCTGAGCGTAACTACCCGATCCAGCATAAGCGGTTGCCAAGGCAGCCCAACTGGCGTTGCCGGCATCTATAGAGGATAAAATAACCGCTGAGGCTAGTGAGGCTTGTGAATAACTAGAAACCCCAGATGGCATTAAAGATAAAGCATAACCATACCAACCTACTAGCTTAGGCGGCAAGCCCAACGCTTTCCACTCATAATAATGATCTAATGCTTGGTCAACCTGAACCTCTGACAGTATGAGCTGCTTCAAATGCGCATTGGCCTTCTGCGATTGCCAATATTCATTTAAGGCGTAATAATAACTTTGGTTTATGCTGGCTACCTGATTCTTTAAATTAATTATTTCTTGATTATTTTGATTTATTAATCCGTAAAGCCCCTGGTTTACTTCTTTTAAATTAGTATCAGATCTTAATAGGGGCCTATAATACACGTAGTAATACGTGCCCATACCTGCCCCAAAACCCACAAGTAAAATTATCAAAAGGGCAAAAAAACCCACGCTTACGCTGATTCTCACGGTAACAACACTTTCGTGCCAAATAAAAAGGTTATGTTGAACATTTTCACACAAATTCATCTTTACGTTTTTTCGGCAAGCCCTAACATCCTTAAACGTTTAACGCCTAACATGATTTATGATAACGCTTTAATGCGCTTAACGGAGCGATGTAGCTCAAAAAGCTTAAAGCGAGTAAACACATTAACGTGTTAAGTTGCCAAAATATAGACAAACAGAGGAAATATTAAATTTAATGGAAAATAAGGAGCAAATAAGAAATATCGGGGTAATTGCCCACGTTGATCACGGAAAGACAACCATGAGCGACAGCTTACTTATGGCTGCTGGCATTTTATCCCCTAAAGTAGCGGGCACAGCACTAGCAATGGACTATTTAGAAATTGAGCAAAAAAGGCAAATGACGGTTAAGGCAGCTAACGTAAGCCTTCTGCACGAAAGAAACGGTAAGAGTTATGTGGTTAACCTTATAGATACTCCTGGGCACGTAGACTTTACAGGAAAGGTCACCCGTTCGCTAAGGGTAATGGATGGAGCGGTTGTAGTTGTTGATTGCGTAGAGGGGGTAATGACCCAAACTGAAACGGTAGTAAGGCAGGCGCTTGAAGAAAAAGTAAAACCTGTTTTATACATTAATAAACTTGATAGGTTAGTCAAAGAATTAAGGCTTTCCCCCCAAGAGGTCCAAAATAGGCTATTGGCAATCATACAAGATTTTAATAAACTAATAGAGGAGTACGCTGAGCCCGAGTATAAAGAAGCGTGGAAAGTCAATGCAAATAAAGGACAGGTAGCTTTCGGCGCTGCGAAGGATAAATGGGGCTTCACTTTACCTATGGCCATGGAAAGAGGAGTTAAATTCTCTGACGTTGTTACTGCTTACACAACTGGCTCCCCTGACTTCTTGGTGCAAAAAGTTCCTCTCTACGAGGCAATACTAAACATGGTAGTAGACCACTTGCCATCTCCGATAGAGGCACAAAAGTATAGGATACCTAAAATCTGGCAGGGAAAAGCGGATTCGCCTTTGACAAAATCGCTTATTGAATGTGACGAAAATGGTCCTACCGTAATTGCTGTAAACAACGTGGTAGTTGATCCGCACGCTGGCCTAGTAGCTACGGGAAGAATTTTCTCGGGTACGATCAAAACGGGGGACCAATTGTATTTAATAAACGCAGGGACGACCCAAACAGTTCTGCAGGTAGGTATATTCATGGGCCAAACTAGAGAAGTAGCCGATAAGATCCCAGCGGGCAATATGGTTGCCCTGCTAGGATTAGAGCAGGCTAGGGCGGGTGAGACCGCTCTCGACCCCAATTTCCAAAAAGAGGGAGTATTTGAAAAAATGGCATACATAAGCGAGCCCGTGGTGACAGTTGCTATCGAGCCTAAAACCACGAGCGATCTGCCAAAATTCATAGATACCCTTCACAAGATGAGTATCGAAGACCCGAACTTGCAAGTAAAAGTCAGAGAAGATACAGGTGAGTATTTGTTAAGCGGGATGGGGCAGCTACACCTAGAAATTGCTCTATGGGATTTGCAGCAAAGGGGGTTTGACGTCGTAACTAGCCCCCCGCTGGTAGTTTATAGGGAATCCATTCAAGCAAACGGAGGCCCCACGGAGGGAAAATCCCCTAACAAGCACAACAGATTTTACGTAGCAGTTGAGCCTTTATCAGAAAAAACGCTTCAATTAATTCAAGAGGGAAAAGTTTACGACACCCAAGACTTCCGCGAAAGGGCAAAAATACTTAGGGAAGAGGCGGGATGGGACACGGATGAGGCAAGGAGCATATGGACAATAGATGAAAGGATGAACATATTCGTTGATAGGACAAAAGGCCTTCAACACCTTAGAGAAATCAAGGAAACTATAATACAAGCATTTATGTGGAGCACGGAGGCAGGCCCACTAGCCCAAGAGCCCATGAGAGGAGTAAAAGCAGCCCTTGTGGACGCTTTAATTCACGAGGACCCAGCGCATAGAGGCCCCGCTCAAGTTATGCCCGCTATAAAAAACGCTACAATGGCTGCTTTCTTAACGGCAAATCCGACGCTATTAGAGCCGTGGCAGAAAGTCGATATAAGGGTTAGCACAGAATACATGGCCCCACTGAACAGAATAATGAATCAAAAGAGGGGAAGAGTATTAGAAGTCATACCGTCAGCTTCTGGAAATAATATGCAGATAATAGCGGAAATACCAGTTTCGGAATCGTTTGATCTTAGCAATGAAATAAGGAGTGCTACTGCTGGTAAGGCTCTCTGGGGAGCTCAATTTAGTCACTGGGCGCCAGTACCTCCCTCTTTGCTAAACGACCTTATACTAAAGATAAGATCGAGGAAAGGCCTTCCACAAGTAATTCCTAAGCCCGAAGACTACATAGAAGCGTAAACTAGCCCAGCCCTTTAGGATGGGATAACCTATTTCTGGGAGCCACCACCAGATGCATACCAAACGGAGGTCTCGCGTGAGGTCTCTACGGATGGATCTGGTTGGTCAGTCCAGCTCACTTGATTATATTTATGGCCGCATTCCAATCCTTCAATAGTTTAGGCTTTTCAGCCGTCCGCGTAGTCGGACGGCATCAGGCACTGTGCCTATAGCAAATTTAAGGAAGATAAGTACATGATCGCTTTTTTACCCTAAAACCGTACAATGATACAGCCATTGCCTTTTTCATACGGTAGTCGTTCCCCGAAATTTCCATTACTTTCAAAGCTTTCAGCATTATGGTGTCGTGCCGCCTAGCAGTTTATTGGGAAAGCCATCGCGCTTGTTCCTGGACCCCTCTCCCTTTTTCGGAACCCTTACGTTTTACCCGTTATTTCGGTACAGATTTGGCGAGGGCTAGTATTGTTTATAAAATATTAAATAATTATAGGGATTTCAACTTGAAAAGACCCACATCTTTTTTATTTTCTTGGAACTATATATTTCTAAACCAGCGCAAGAGAGCTTTCGGCCCACAAGTTAAATTTTCAAATGGGCAATTTCTGCCCCTCCCCTCAACCTCTTGGCTTAAAGGAAAGTGGGAAGTAGGCACGGCTATATTTAACGTAGCGCTTGGCGCTACATCCGCCCTTACGGCCTTTCTCATAATTTTCCTCAAAGGGAACCTAATAGACGTGGGCGCGTTTTTCACGGTTTTCTCTGGAGTTTCTGTACCATCGCTTTTTTTCTGGGGCAAGTTATCAGATAAATACGCCGATAGAGGCGATTTGTTGGCTGTAAGCTACGCATTTTCTGGAATCTCACTGCTCGTAATGGCAATTTCCAACAATTTATACTTATTATTCTTAGCTGGGTCTTCTCTATCGTTTTTTTCCTCCGCTATGGCTCCTGTTACTAGTATGATGGCAGTTGAAGAAGTCCCAGAGTACTTATGGAACAAGCGCGTCGGTATAGTTAATGCATACATAAATTACGGGTATGGTTTAGGTCTTCTTTTAGATGTAGCTTTTGTTGGATACCAAGGAGCTAAAAATGCGTTCATTCTAGCTTCGGCGCTTTGCATGATAGGGGGATTCTTAGTATATGAAAGCATGAAACAAATCACGTTAAGAAAAATTGAAAGGCAGTCATTTCACAAAATAAAAGTAGCCCGTTCAGGAATCCTTGAGAGGCATGGCCTGCACAACACTATAATTTTCCACCTCCCAAGCCTTAAATTAATCATTAAAATGTTAAAACAAAAAAATGAGCGCTTAGCTTTACTAGTGATCTTAAGCGCTTCGCTTTTCGTGGCAGCTTCAAGTTTGGCCTGGACTCCTATACCAATTTTTATAGAAAGAATTGTTGTCGATGAAAGACTGGTATTCGTCCTTATGTTCATGAATTCGTTCGCAACGGCTCTTTTCTTCGAATTAGAGGGAAAAAGAGTATCTTTTGATCGCGAAGAAAAAGTTTACGTAGAGAGTCTCGGCTTAAGGGCGTTTATTTATTTAGCTTATATCGCTGCTATATTTTTTTCCCCGCTAAAATTCTTGATTTTGGTTTTTTCGCTTTCTTTATCTGGAATGATTTGGTCCACGTATTCGCTTTCATTAACAGGCCTTTTGGCAAAAAGCACTACAACCGAAAACAGGGGAACAGCTTTTGGTACCTTAAACTCGATGACGGGACTAGCTTCTCTACTGGCTTCTTACGCCTCAGGCTGGGTGGCTTCGGCCTTAGGGTTTTCAGCGCTGTTCTTATTTGCAACTATAGTTACCCTCGCTGCATTTATAACGGGTTACTCCATGAAATGGTATGGAAAAAGTTAAGGGTACGCGTATAATTAAATTTGAGGAATGAAAGAAGAAAGCGATAACGGCAATGTGGAGTATAAACTAAGGATAGCCCCGACAGACCATGATCGGTTTCTTGAACTGGCCACTCAAATGCTTTATAGGCTGAATGAAGGGGGTGGAGAAGCTTTTTATGAATTAGGATTATCGAATGAGGGGGAGCCAATAGGGTTACCACCCGAAGAATTAAAAAAAAGCCTTGAAAACTTTAAAAATCTTTGTGAGTTTATTGGATCCAATTATCACATAGTTAACGTGGAAAAAGGGGCAAAGGGCAATGTACTTGAAATTCACCTTACAAGAAAAAGAAAGGACGAAGACCCAATTTGCGTCAACGTCGCGTTATTGGGAAACGTTGACGCGGGAAAGTCTACTCTTAAAGGAGTACTGATATCTAACGAATTAGACGACGGAAATGGAAAAGCAATGGAAAAAGTTGCGCGTTACCTACACGAAATAAAAAGCAGGAGGACTTCTTCCGTTACTGTCCACGCGCTCGGTTTTGATACGGATGGAAAAGCCGTAAACGAATCGCTCTCACATTATAACGAGGCTGAGGTATTCCTTAGATCACGGAAGCTCGTCTTTTTAATAGACCTAGCAGGTCACGAACGCTACATAAAGACGACGCTTGCAGGTCTTATGGGGCATTCTCCAGATTACGCAGCTATCATAATAGCCGCCAACGCTGGGACCGTGGGCACTTTTAAGGAGCACCTAGGTATAGCGCTCGCGCTTAATTTGCCAGTTTTTGCGGTTATAACAAAAATAGATTTGTCGCCGCACGAAATCACAGAAAAAACTCTTAATGAAGTTGAACGCTACCTAAAATTACCGGGAATCAGCAAAATACCCTTTATAATCAAAAATACAAGCGACGTAGTAATAGCAGCCAAAAACATGCCTTACTCTAGAGTGACACCTATTTTTATGATTTCAAACGTCGATGGAACAGGAATAGCACTTTTGAAGAGTTTTTTGGATTTGCTCCCGCCTAGGATTAGGTGGGTCGAAAGGGGAAATTACCCTTTTATGGCCTATATTGATGAGAAATTCAACGTAAGCGGAGTCGGATTAGTTGTAAGTGGTCTCGTCGAACAGGGAAGGGTAAAAAGCGAAAGTACACTAGACATGGGCCCATTTTCAGATGGCACTTTCAGAAAGGTACGCGTAAAGTCTATTCAAACTAACAGAGTTTTTGCCGAAGAAGCTTACGCTGGCAGCGATGCTGCTTTTGCTTTAGCCGGGGTTGGCTATGATGAAGTAAGAAAAGGGATGATCTTAGCCGATGCTTCTTTATCGCCTAGGGCTAGCCTGGGGTTCGTTGCGAAAATTAGAGTCCTACATCACCCAACCACGATAAGGGTGGGTTATACACCAGTTGTACACGTACATACAATAAGGCAAGCCTGCAAAATAATACGCATGAATAAGGAGACCCTCAGAAGTGGTGACGTTGATGAGGTAGAAATGATGTTTACGATGCGGCCTGAGTTCGTTAGAACGGGAGATACTTTTATATTTAGGGAGGGACGCGCTAGGGGGCTTGGCGTAATATTATCGCTTATACCGCCTTCTTCCCAACAAACGATTTAAACATTAAGTCTCGGCGCTTTCTCACTCATCGTCAGCAGATTGATAGATAAGAAAAGCTTAATCTTTTTACAGCGCCTCAAAAGCGATGCTGCCCTTAATCTGGAAAGGCAATTAAAGCCTAGCCACAAGGGTAAGATCCTCTGATTACTTATTGATAAATTGACCAATATTTACCGCATACTTAACGTTATGATCAATCCGCCCCCATTTTTCCCTTTGAGGGCAAACGCAGCCCAATTTAGTACTAAGATTTTAACTAGAAAACCCCATACCTTTTAAGGTTAGAAACGTTTCAATTAGTAAAGCCATGAGGGCCGGACAACACTTTTTAGTTGATCGCGAGTACATAATGAAGGAGCTGCAAGCACTTTCCCCATCCAAGTCTGATTCCGTATTAGAAATCGGAAGCGGAGAAGGTCATATAACTAGGCTAATAGCAGAAAAAGCGAAAAAGGTCATTGCCATCGAAAAAGATCCAATGCTAATGATCGTAGCTAAAACAAATAGCCCGCCTAACATAATTTGGAAACTTGAAGACGCCCTTAAATTAAATTTCGAGAGCGTAGACCTAGTGTTCTCTAACGTACCTTATTACATATCTTCTCCTCTTCTTCTAAAAATAATAAAGTGGGGCGAGTTCAAAAGGGCAATATTATCATTTCAAAAGGAATTTGCTCAAAGATTAATAGCACTGCCTTCTTCCAAAGAGTACGGGAGGATATCCGTAATATTTAAATTATTAGCTAATGCAGAACCGCTTTTCGATATACCTCCTTGGGCTTTTAAACCAAGGCCCAAAATATGGTCTTCTGTAATAGAGGTAAAGCCAAGGGAAAAAAGACCAGTAAGCGAATTAGGTAAATTAGAACCCTTCACATCAGCTTTGTTTTCACAAAAAAATAGGTTAATCCCTAAGGCGTTATGTAAATTAAAAATGTTTGACTCCCAGGCGGAAGCCATTAAGGCAATCGATGATTATTCAATCGCTAAAAAAAGGGTAAGAGAATTAACTCCTGAAGAGGTTTTGTTCCTTTCAAAAAAATTGGGGGAAAAGCGTGAAATTGCCGATTTATCCACCATCGGATGACACTTTTCTATTAATAGATTCGCTACCTAGGTCGCTTCATAATAAGAGCGTGTTAGAGGTTGGAACGGGTTCCGGTACTGTAGCAAAAACCGCGCTTAAAAAAGGGGCCTCAAGCGTTTTAGCAACCGATGCTTCACTAGATGCTGCTAACGCGGCAAAAAAGCTTGGTCTCGAGGTAATCGTAGGCGACCTGGTCACTTTTTTAAACAAAAATGCAAAGTTCGACCTAATCCTTTTTAACCCGCCTTACCTAGCGAGCGACCGCGCCGATTCCATTCGTTGGACTGGGGGCAAGGGTGGATGGGAAATTTCATATAAATTCGTATTGCAATGTAAGAGCCACGTAAAAAAGGGGGGTAGGATAATTTTAGTGGCTTCTTCTTTAACAAACAAAGCTTTAGTTAAAAATATTAAGCGCTCCGGATTATCAATCTCTACAATAAAGAAAAAATCATTCTTCTTTGAAACGCTTTATACGTATTCTATTAGGTTGGCTTCCAACCGAAACTTTTTTTAGAGCCGCCTAAAAGCGGGCTCATTGGCCTGGCAGTCAATCAAAAATGCCCTTTGCGAGCAGCCCAAAAATCGATAAACGTTAGGATAATAAAACATAAAATGCAAGCCTTATATCAAAACAGGTTCCGATGAAAGATCTTAATAATGTTTACGTCTTGCTAGTCCAGCCAACTGGGGAGTTTAACGTAGGCCTTGCTGCAAGAGCGGCTGCCAATTTTGGGGTGGCGGGTTTGAGGTTAATAAATGTCCCGCTGGGAATTGCCTCTGCATCGTTACATTACTCTTCCGGCGGAAGGGAGCTTCTCTTAAATGCCCAATTTTATAGGCGTTTAGATGACGCTATTGCAGATTTGGATTACTCGATAGCTACCACGGCAAGAACTGGAGGGAGGACCAACGTTCTTAGAGAGACTTATCGCCCAGCGTCGATATTACCTTTTGTAAATAGCGGGAAAAAAATAGGAATCGTATTTGGAAGAGAAGATCGTGGCCTTACGAATGAAGAATTAATGAAATGCGATTTTTCCGTTACTATAGATACTTACGAGAAATATCGCGTCCTGAATCTTTCTCACGCGGTAGCGGTATTATTACACTATATCTTCATAAACGTGAACCAGGAAAGAGCCAGTCAACACGAACCGCTTATTCGGTTAAGGGAAGTTTTCCTACAAGAATTTTCCGAATTGATGAAAAAATCAGGGTATCCCGAGAGAAAATGGCAGGAGACCTGGCTTACCATGAGAAGATTGTTAGTAAGAAGCGATCCAGAAGAATGGGAACTAGCCCTGATTACGGGATCGCTTCGGGCGGCCAACAGAGCCTTGAATTTGGCCGCCGACCAGAAGAAAGATCAATAAGAGAACGGGTTAGTGAACAAAATTCCATGCTCTCCCGAGAATTCACGCACTTTCTTTACTACTTTGGCATAGGCTAATTGGGACTCGTATTCTAAATCGCCATGAAAAAAATTACCCATAATTTCAGTCAATTCCTTTCTTAAACCCGGTCTAAACCTTAATTTATCGACACTCAACTCCTTGACACCTATATCTCTAAGCTCTGCGAGCAAATACTCAAGGTCAATATCCGTCCACGCGGGTATAACGGGTCCCAAAAAAGCGAATACATAAATGCCGCGGTCTGCGAGGTAAGCCATAGCTTTTATCCTTGAATTCACGCTTGGCGCATTGGGCTCTAAGGCGTCTTTTACGTTTCCATCCAAACCCAAGACCGTGAATCCTACCTGTACGTTTTTAGCATTATACTTTAATAAATTTAAATCCTTTAGCACTAAAGGCGACTTTGTCTGTATAACTACCTTCATGCCGTTTGCAAGCAACTGCTGTAATGCATCAGAAGTTAACCCGTACTTGGATTCAATTGGTTGGTATGGATCCGTCAAAGACGATAAAAAAAAGCTCGATCCCTTTTTTATTCTTGGATTCGTAAGCTCTTTTGCTAATGTTACATGCAGATTCACTTTTACCTTGACCTTGCTTTTCCACTCGGGATTTTTAGTAATTTTGGGAACGTAGCAGTAAGCGCATTGATGCTGACATCCAATGTAAGGGTTTATGGAATAATCACCTAAAGCTGATCTTGAAATGCACCTATCGCAGCGCGTTTCTTCATATAGCATATTTTACTCGCCGTTGCAACGCGGCTTCTACAGCTACTTCCACAACTATTTGCTTGGCCAAAAATTCAGAGCTTGCCCCACATATAAATATGATTTCGTCGCTACTTGGCCCAATATCCAATAATTTTTTATTATCCTCAGCCGAAACGTGGCTCAAAGGGATACCATCGGGAGGTATTACAATTTCGTTTTCGTGCATCACCAGAGTAGTCATACCTGTGGCGCCTTTACGCACGGCAATATCCCTTAATTTAATTGGATTTACTTGGCCAACCATACTAGAGCTAGCTAATGCAACGGCATTGTAATCGCCCATATTTAAATAACTTAATTTCAGTATCGCTAATTTAAATAGATATTTATGTAGGCCAAAAACCAAATCCCTTCCTTTTTCGGTTAACCTGTTTCCATTCCGTTTAGTCTCAATAAGTTCGCTATTCCTCAAAGTAATAACTAAAGTTTTAATTGCGCCGCCTCCTAAGCCCAGCTCTTCTGCCAATTTATCGCGGCTTATTTCTTGCCGATCAAAAAGGTAAAACAGGGCTAAGATCAAATGGCCGTAGCTGAAGCTGCGTGGGGGGCCCAGCTTCTTATGCGATAAGCGGTTAATTTCTTCAAGAGCCGAAATCGCTGAAATAGGCGCCTTCCCTTGCATCTCCATAAGTTATAGAAAAAGTTATATATAAGGGATTGATCTAGTTGGCTCAAGGGGCAACCAGAAAAACTCTTTATTTATAAAGCAATGCAAAGTAACACCTGAAATGGACGATAAAACTCTTGAAGGATATTTAAAAGCTGGAAAAGCATTAGCCCGTACCAGAGAGAAGACCAAAAACTGGGTCAAAGCTGGAGTTAAGTATACGGACCTCGTAAAACAGGTAGAAGACGACCTAGTATCAAATGGAGTGCTTCCTTCTTTCCCCACCAACGTAGACGTAAATGAAGTAGCTGCTCATTATACACCTTCATTAAACGATGATTCTACGATCCCTGAGGATTCTATCGTGAAAATCGATCTAGGCTCTCATGATAATGGGCTTATAGCCGATTCAGCAGTAACGGTGTCACTTTCCGATAAATATGCCGATCTAGTCTATGCTGCTGAAGATGCCGTTGATAAGGCCCTCAAAATAGTAATGCCAGGGACGCCAATAAGTGAGGTGGGAAAAGTGGTCAGTAGGGTGCTAAAGAATTACGGCTTTCAAGCGGTAGCCAATTTAACTGGCCACTCTATAGAGTACTACGAATTACATGGGGACGTAAGCATACCAAATGTGCCCATCGACTGGGATATGGGCAAATTTGAAGAGGGCAAAGTATATGCCATAGAACCTTTCGTTACTTTTGAGGGCAGACCTTCAAAAGTAGTGGATTCGAAACCGGGAGGTATATATATAATAAATAAGTATAAAAGAATTAAAGATCCAGATGCGAATTTATTACTGACCGAAATAAATAATAGATTTAAGGGTTTGCCGTTTGCAGAAAGATGGCTTTTAGATGTACTATCGGTTGATAAATTAAATTTAGCTATGTCTAAACTTTTGCACGAAAAAGCTATTTACCAATACCCCTCGCTTTTGGAAGTCGACGGAAGGCCCGTGGCACAGGCAGAGCACACGTTCGTAGTAACTAAGGACGGAGCTTTAGTCACAACCGAGTGACATTTGTATTAAATTTAGTGTCAGCATAAATCCATATACTCCATACAAATTCAAGCTTACTAATACCCATCCGACTTGCTACTTCTTCAACGGCCTGCATTACTTCAATTTGATTTCTAAATTTTTTGTTGAGAAATTTCGATAAGAAATCGCTAATAACCCTATCTGGAATAGCTACATCTAAACCCACCTGCCCTCTAAGATATTGTATTGTAAAAACGCCAAGCCCCTTAGTTGCCGAAAACTGATCGGCCCTTTTCAACGGATCTGCTTTAATAGCCCAATTTTTGATCCTGGTGAATTCTTCATCTAGCGTATCCCCATTTACTGAAAAATTTTTAATGGCTGAAAGTACGATACCTCTACACCTTTCAGAGACGCAATACCAGTTCTTGTTTTGAAACAGAGGGGCCGATTTCGCCAGCGTAAGTTCATCGCTTAACGTGCCCTGAAATTTTCTAACCCTTGGCTCAACAAAATTAAAATAGCTAAATCCCGTTGACGTAAGCGATGTATCAAGAATTATTAAAAGTGGATTACCCCCCCACCGCCTTCCGTTCAAGCACTCTTCGGCATATTTGCTACCTAAAGCCATGTATGGATGTAGAAACTTTTTAATACGCGCGATCATTACGTATACCTATACTATTTTTAAGGCTAAAATTTAGGATCTTGGCCTGTTTTGTACATAAAGAAGCGGCTTCTGTGTTTGCCATACTTCCGATCTACTCGCCGGGAAGTCGAAAGCTCCAGGTTCAATGACGCGCCGCTGGTATCAGCGAACTACCCCGCCCTCTGGATGGGGCTTCCCGCTTCAACGGCCGTGCGTTCCCGCACGGGTATATAGTACAGGCCCGACGCTGGGAACTTTCGTTCGCTCGAAAGGCGGGTTAAGGCGTTTATTCACGGCAAATCGGGCGTGCCCACCCTACCGCTACCGGTCATAAAATTATTAATAAACCTATAGGGGAGGTCCGCGTATCCCATCGCTGAAGCTTGATTTGTTTCCTCAAGCTCCTAGCATTAGCTTTAAACTCTTAGATTCATCAAAGTTTAGCCTTTCTCCTGAAAACTTTTATAAAAATTAAACAAACTATACTTTATTGGGCTTGGCTTTTCAAGAAATCTTCGTAAATCTTTTTAACTTTTTCCGCCGTAGGTCCGACCCCCGAGACTCCCCTACCAGTAACCCTTACCCTGTCCGCAACTATTATCAGAGAACCTCCCTCGTCTACTTTTACCATTCTAGGGAAAGTTTTTTCCAAAATGTCGGCTAAAGCGCGTAAATCAATATTTTTTTCTTCGATTATTATTTGCTCTACAGTATTACCTGGTATGAAGACGACCGGAAAAGATTCCCCTTTTTCGTTTTTAGCATCTTCTAAATAAACGTGCATTTTATCGGGATCTACTGACTTCATCGTGCCCTCGAATTGTCTGCCAGTAATAGTGATGACCTTTACCTTGCGATCTTGAAAGCCCATAACGTCAGAAGCAAACTTGTGAGCCGTGATAAAACTCATACTATCCACCTTAAAACTTTATAGCCCATGCTTATAAGGGATTATCCTTACAAATTAAGTTGAAGTTTGACCTAATTGTAAGGCAAACCGCCGAATCCATAAATGGCGTTAAAAAAATTACTTTAGAGGGAAAAAATGGATTCGTAACTATGGATGAACCTGAAAAATTATTTTCATTAAAAATAGGTGATCAGGTATTTCTAAACGTAAACGAGGGAGAAGAGGGGTTTTACGCCGCTTCGTATCTGCCAGTATATAAAAGGCAGGAGGGAGACCGTATAAGTTATCTTTATTCTGCGTATGGCCTTCTAATAAAGTTCGAGGGAGATTTTAACCTCCCATATGAGACAATAAAAGTTACGTTAACTAAACAGTAACACGCTTCTAGCCAGAGGGATTATTGGCGCCCTCTAGTCCCTTCGGCGCTTTCCTGATCATGATTCAGTGATCGCAATAAGTACCAATAGCTTACTGATTGTGAGCAAGAAGGCTCCGAGTAGGAGGAGATGATTTGTGAATAGTATATAAAAACGTTGGGATTGCGTATTGAAGCGCAAAAATAGGGATGGTTCAACCCGAATTCACGCCTGCGGAGATTCCTCTGGCGGAATACCTGAAACGCCAGGGTATTACCCATATGTCGCTGAAGCGGGAACCTTAACCTTTAGGGATGAGGGAATGCCAGAATAAGTACCAGTAGCGCCCTAAAGACAGCTCCTTACACGCCACAAGCACTAAGCGCGAGAAGCTCCCGAAACGCAACTAAATCCCGCCAAACATTTTGTTTCCAAACAGCGGTGCTAGGTGCACCCTAGATAAGGGCGTAGGTATCGAGTCGCTAGTGATTACATCCGCAACTCCCAAAGACTTTATTTGAGCTAGCGAATCGCCCGCAAAGATGCCGTGCGTACAAGCTACAAAAATCCTAGATGGGTTTTCCTGCTTCAGCATCTTTACCGCGTTTATAACGGTACTCCCGGTACTAATTTCGTCATCAACCAAAATAACATCTTTATCCTGAACGCCAATTTTCCTCTTATCAGTACGGACCTCGCCAGTTACGCTGTCCCTTTCTTTTATGAGCGTGGTATAATAACTTGCTCCCGCCCCCTCAGCGGCTTCTTTTGCCCTAATTAAATATTTTTCGCTCATAGATTTTGAGCCTGGAAGAATTACAACTGGCTCCTGCAACTTATACGTTTTTTTTACGTATTCGCCCAACGCCTTAGATACTCTTATGTTATAAGCCTTCAGCTGTATAAGCCTAAGAGTATCTGGGTTATGGTAATCGGCTATATAAATTTCGTTTAGTCCAACTGACAACAGTGCCTGAAAAGTAGCTTGCGCGCTTACGGCTTCTCCCTCTCTCTGCACCCGGTCTTGCCTTCCATAGGCCATGTAAGTAATTGCCGCCTTAATACTTTTTGCCCCCCCACGTTTAGCGGCATCGACCGCTAAAAGTAACTCCATAAACCGATCATTCGGCTGAGGGTAACTCGTACCCGCAAGTATAACATCATCATTTTTCACATCTTCGGTTAATCTGATGTAGATTTCATTATTTGGAAAGATTTTCTTTTCTATTTCGATGGGCTTCTGGCCATTAAATTCAGCTAATTCTGATGCGAAGCCCGAGTTGCTTCCTAAGTCAAAAAGCTTCACAAACACCACCAACTAAAGATGAGCCACCATTATATAGGCATCTTCCCCATCCGAATAATAATTAGAGTTGACGTCTTTAATTTGATAAGATAATCCTTTATAAAGAGAAATCGCGCCTTCATTATTTACCCTGACCTCGAGATAAATTTCGGTAGCGCCATACTCCTTGGCTCCTTCGTGAGCTTTGCGCATTAAAGCCGTCCCGATACCCCTATTTCTGTATTGAGGTAATACAGCCAAAGATATTATATGCGCTTTAGTTACCCATTTCATTCCGAAGAACGAAAAGCCTTTTTCAACCCGCGTCATGACGTACCCTACAATCTTTCCTTCCGTTTCAGCTACTATAAAAGCCTTAGGAAAATTTATTAGATGTTCTACGAAGAAAGAACGGGGATAATTCTCTGGCAAGCAAATCTCATTTATTTTTATTACTTCATCGACGTCTTCTGGCCTGCAGCTTCTGAGCGTTACAGGAGATTGTTCCGTCATTTCGTGTTTGGAATAATTACACAAATATACGTTTTACGCGATGGGATATTTCGCGCTTTTAAATCGGCTGCGAGATCGTTGTACGTAAGAAACACCCTTATGTACGCACAACTATTATAAACCGCTGTTTGACTATATACTTACCATGGAAAAATCAGTTAAACTTACCGATACAGCCTTGAAAATTCTTGAGGCTAGATATCTAATAAAAGACGAAAACGGGAATCTCAAAGAAACCCCGGAAGAAATGTTCAGAAGAGTGGCAAATTACGTCGCTAATGCCGAAAAATTATATGGAAAAACTGACGAGGAAATAAAAACGCTCGCAAACGCGTTTTATGATATAATGGCTTCGCTTGACTTTATACCTAATTCTCCAACGCTAATGAACGCGGGAACGCCGCTTGGCCAACTCTCCGCGTGTTTCGTGTTGCCCGTTCCCGATTCAATAGATGGCATATTTGATGCCCTAAAATATACGGCAATAATACACAAGAGTGGAGGGGGTACTGGTTTTTCCTTCTCTAAAATAAGGCCGAAAAACGATATTGTAAAGAGTACAATGGGAGTTGCAAGTGGTCCCGTATCCTTCATGAAAATATTCGACGCGGCAACCGAGCAGATAAAACAGGGAGGCAGGAGAAGGGGTGCAAATATGGGCATCCTTAGGGTAGACCACCCAGATATCGAGGAATTCATATCGTGCAAATCTGATATGAAGACTCTTCAAAACTTCAATATAAGCGTGGGAATTACTGGAGAATATATAAATTCGCTAAAAAACAATTCTAATTATAAGCTGATTAATCCGCGCAATAAAGAAGCCGTCGCGGAACTAAACGCTAAAAAGATATTTGATGAAATATGCCAACAAGCGTGGAAAACTGGAGATCCTGGGATGATATTTTTAGACCACATAAATCAATATAACCCAACGCCACAACTTGGTGAAATCGAGAGCACTAATCCCTGCGGTGAACAGCCTCTATTACCGTACGAGTCCTGCAACCTAGGGAGCATAAATTTGGGCCATTTTGTAAGCGGTTACCCAGAATCCCCAAAAATAGAATGGGATAATCTCGCTTCAACTGTACGGTTAGCGGTTAGATTTTTGGACGATATAATTGATACTAACGCCTTCCCATTAAAAGAGATCGAGAAAATGACGAAAGCTACGAGAAAAATCGGGCTTGGCGTTATGGGATGGGCGGATATGTTGATAAAACTTGGGATACCTTATGACTCTGAGGAAGGATTATACTTAGCCTCAAGCGTTTCAGAGTTTATAAATTATCAGTCAAAGCTGGCTAGCGTTGATCTAGCTAAAGAAAGGGGAGCTTTTCCCGCCTTTAAGGGAAGCATTTATGATGGCCCTTCTCCAGAGCTACCTTTTTCGGGAAAAACCTTCGGAAAAGCCATTAAAATAGATAGACCGAGGCTAGACTGGGAAATCATAAAATCTAGCATAAGAGAATACGGAATAAGAAATGCCGACACCATAACTATAGCGCCAACGGGGACTATTTCTATGATAGGAGGGGCATCCTCTGGAATAGAGCCATTATTCGCAGTTGCCTATGTAAAAAAAGTCAGCGTTGGTGAGTTTCCAGAGGTAAATCCGCTATTCGAAGAAACGGCTAAGAGGCTAGGTTTTCATTCAGATGAATTAATGCAAAAAATTTCAAAATCGGGTAAAGTAGGTGATGCAGAAGAGGTCCCCGAAAACACTAGAAAATTGTTTAAGACGGCTTTAGAAATTGATGTCCATTATCACGTTGCCATGCAGGCCGCCTGGCAGGCTTTCGTGGACAATGCAGTCAGCAAGACGATTAACCTGAAGAATTCAGCCACAGTAGATGATGTATCAAAAGCTTACCTAGAGGCTTATGAATTAGGTTGCAAGGGTATAACTATATATAGAGACGGGAGCAGAAACGAACAAGTCCTCTATACTGGTACTAGCGCTAATGCTGAAAAGAAGGAGACAAACCCCCCGGTAGGAATAGTACCCGAGGCGAGGCCAGCCGTACTTACTGGGATTACGATTAAAATGAAGACGGATTCTGGAAACCTTTACGTAACCATAAATGAAAAAAATGGGCGCATGTTCGAAGTGTTTACTACGCTGGGAAAGAGCGGCGCAGCAACCGCAGCTTTTACCGAAGCGATAGGAAGGATGATCTCACTGGCCTTAAGAATAGGCGCCGATCCGAATTCTATAGTCAAAGAGCTAGTGGGCATAAGGGGCGGAGAGCCAGTATGGCAAGAGGGAGAAAGAGTACTTTCGGTACCTGATGCAATAGGAAAGGCTATAAACAAATACCTTGCGATGAAATCTGGTACAAGCGAAGAACAAAAACCCTTATTCGCAGTAAGCGACTCAAAAAAAAATACAAGCAATGAAAGCGCACAAGACTCCTGGGGATATGGAAATCCGACCTGCCCTGAATGCGGAAGCCCCCTGATAGTTTCCGAGGGATGCATGACCTGCCCCGTTTGCGGCTGGAGCAAATGCGATTAAATCTCTTATTTTTTTACGTAAAAGTCCCATAAATCTTTAGCTAAATAGCTATTTTGAAATTCTTTCTTAACTTCTAACTCTATTTGCGCTAGTTGAGATACGGCCTTACCCCCGAAATTAAATAATATTAGCTGGCTTACCCCGGCTTCCTTAGCTTCCTTCACCGCGTCGTACCAAGTAGAGTGCCCGAATTCATGGGCCGCTGCTTCGTCGCCTTTCGGAAAAGCCGCATCATGCACTAAACAATCAGTGCCTCTAGCCTGCCTAATTATTTCTTCGGATGGTGACGCATCACCCGTGTAAACGAACTTTACACCTGGCCTTGCAGGACCTAAGACCTGCCCCGGCGTAAATTCAATGCCATTAATGTAAACTTTTTTTCCGCGCTGCAATTGGCCCCATAATGGACCTTTTGGTATACCCAATTCTTTTGCTGCTTCTTCATTGAACTTACCTGGCTTATCTGCTTCTTCTATTTTTAGCCCGTAAGCCTCTACTCTATGCTGGACCCTAAACGGCTTTACATTTAAATCCCCTACAGTAAACTCGGAATTATTAGCGTAAAAATCAAACTTATCCAGTATTTGCGTTCCAGATAGTGTTGCCTCCAAAGTAAATTCAACTAACTCCCTGATCCTTTCCGGCCCATAGATACGTATTCTTCCTTCCCAATTAAGCAACGACAAAGACATCAAAAAGCCCGGAAGGCCGAGTACGTGATCCCCGTGCATATGCGTTATGAAAATAGCGCTTAAACCTCTAAGGCCCTCTTTACTTCTAAAAAATTGGTGTTGTATACCCTCTCCGCAATCAACAAGCATTTTTTTACCGTCTTTTTCTACTAAAACCGAAGCTGGAAAAAGCCCAGATACAGGTGTTCCAGAGGCAGTTCCCAAAAATTTTAGCTTAATTATTTTCATCTCCCTCCTTTATGTACCACCTGACCATTTCGCCGAATACGGTAAGGCCAAAACTACCATTACTTTCATACAGTATACCCATTTTCTTTAATTCTTCTTTTTCACTAGGCATTAAAAATGATCCCCTCTCTATATCCTTACCTAGACGGCTATACCTTATTTTTTCTGCGCATAATAAAGCGCGCTTCTTCACCTCCCTTATAGTGATCTCGCCCAAACGCGTTAACCCATAATAAGTGTGGTGTTTGTGGACTTCGTGAGACCTCTTAAAAGCATCATCAGACCTCTTAATTGATGATGAACCCTTCTTTTCAACCAAGCCCATACGCATCAATTCTTCAAGTAAGGCCTCGACCTCGCCAATTTCAATTCCATTAATTTTTGCGATAGAATAGGGATAATCGATACCGGCCTTTAGAAGGTGCATAGCAACAATGAGGCTCTGCTCATGCGTTAGAAGATATTTAAATCCATTGTCAGACAGTTTTTCTGCACCTCAAAGCGTACCTGATAAAAGACTTATGAACGCGCATAGGAACTACTCCTAAAAGTTCGATCCCAGCTATACGCCAAGGTAAAATTTCTGGAGCTAAATCCTGAGGGAGAAGAAAGGATAGGCCACCGCGGGGTTTTAGCAATTGGCCTGCGCTAATTAAAAACGCAGAAAAAAAGCTCTCTTTCTTATCTTGCCCTATAATTTTTTTTAAGCGGCCAAAAGGAGGGTCTGTGGCTATAGAGGAAAAACTATTTGATGCAAATGGAGGATGAAGGGCATCGGCCCTCAATACGTCCCATTTACCATTACTAAGTCTAAGGTTATTCGTACCACCGAACACCGCTTCAGCGTCCAATTCGCCTCCTACTGCATAAGCCCCAACGGAAACTGCCTCTATTGGTATTGACATGGAACCCGCGAAAGGATCAAGTAACAGATCCCCTTCTTTGACCATGGATAAATTTACCATAAAGCGGGCCAGTTGCGGATGCAACGCACTTATTTCAAAGAAAACCCGATTTTTCTTTCTTTCCCAAAACCCTTTATTGAGCATTTTTTTTGACGTAAAAATGATTATCTTGTCCTTGAAGGGCATAAGCACTACAATGGTTTTAGGGTTTTCTAGGTCAACCCTACCTTTACATAAGTCTTTGATCCACTCTCCTACACGCCTTTCTAAGCCTAATCCAGACAGATCAATTACCTTAAAGCCGTCCAATTCCATCTTCCCACATTCAACAAACCGTTCACCTTGGGCTGTTACCCATTCTCCGACGACCTGACCTGCATAACGGGTAAAGGCTGCCCTTTGAATTATTTTACTTATAGCTTGTTCGTTGCTCTGGAAAAGAACTGCCCTTCCTTGGATTGCTAGAATTGAGCTACTTTCATCGTAAATGGCAAGTAAAGCCTTCAGTTCTTCGGTTGCCATATATACGTTTCCACCCCACAAGTAGGCTGCAGCCTTCAAATCATATCAATAAAACGGTTTTTCACGCATTTAAGGAATTTACCCGGAAATTTTATTATCTATGCTTCAATATTTGCCATTTTTCAATCAACGCTTTTACCAGCGCCCTTTAAAATT
>ERZ1669250.359-NODE-359-length-21896-cov-12.288631_pt1 | contig 21896 bp, 24 predicted proteins | sample MGYA00579295_ERZ1669250 | MGnify/ENA primary metagenome ERZ1669250 (study PRJEB41166, sample SAMN08046056) | hot springs metagenome | biome: hot spring; feature: acid hot spring; material: thermophilic sediment; isolation source: thermophilic sediment from acid...
CAAACCCCTAACATCCCTTAAAGTTTTTCAAAAACAGACTGGAATATGAGCGATAAAGTTATAAAGAGTTATTCTTAAGAAGAATTGGTTGATAAAAATGGATTACGTATATGCCGCGTTGTTTTTACATAGCGCAGGAAAAGAGATTAACGAGGATAACTTAAAGAAGCTTTCAGAATCAGTAGGAGCACCGGTAGATGAAATAAAGATAAAGGCTTTAGTAGCAGCTTTAAAGCAAGTAAACATAGATGAAATTCTAAAGAGCGCAGTAGCAGCTCCAGTATCACCAGCACCAGCTGCACAGCAACAGGCACCTGCTCAGCAGGCTGCACAGCCAAAGGAAGAAAAGAAAGAAGAAGAGGAAAAGAAAGGAGAAGCTTTAGAAGGGCTAGCCGCTCTTTTCGGTTAGAAAATCTTTCGCATCTTTTTCAGAGTAAAAATTTATTATTATCTTGACTTCTTTATCTCCATCCAGTTCTAAACTACCCTGAACAAACTTTTGTTTGTCAAGCCTTATGTATAGAGAGTTACGGTCAAGCCCTTTTAAAATTTCGTTCAGGATATAGCCGCTTTCAAAAGCTCTTAGTTTGGAGAGAAGCTTTTTCAAAGCTCCTTCTGCCTCTAACTTGGACAGAGTAAAGATCATCCTCTTTATTTCATCGCCATAATGTCCCTGAAGTGTTTCAACCTTTAAGTCGCCTTCCCCAAATTCCTGCTTTATCCTGTTTTTAAAAGCGTCATCGTTTTCAGTCGCATGCACGTTTATGTTAACAGTAAGCTTTCTAACTTTTCCCCTCATCCTTCAACACTACTAGAAAAGAAGGCTTGCTTAAATGTCTTCTTGCCTTTGGAGGCACGTCATAAAAACCGGGCTGTATATTCCGTTTCTCAGGTTCAAACACTTTTTCAGCGTTCTTTAACCTGTGTTTGCATCTCGGACACTGGTATCCTTTACCTTTGCCTTCAGACTTCATTCTGGTTCCGCAGACCGGGCAAATGGGGTTCATGAGCTTTCCGTATTCAGCTAAACTTATTATTTTCAGTTTTTCAAGGTTTATCGTCTCCGGCTCATTTTTTCTCGGCTTGTAAGATCCCCAGACCTGAACAGAATCGCCAGGTCTGAGGTTCATCAGAACGTTTCTAAAGTTTCTCGTAGGTTCATATGCCGCCACCCTTATCCTATCAGAACCGTCAGTTATTTCAACAAAAACGTGGCCGCCTTTTATTTGCCTGGGCAGGCTTGCAACATTCCCTTTAATGCTAACGCTCGTAAGAGGTTCTATGTCCTTTATTCTTTCCAGGTTTATGATATGATCATCTGTTGCCTGATTTGTCTTGTAAACCATATACCCTTCTACCGGTTCTTCTATTTTTAAAAGATCGAACGCTTTTTTTATGCATTTTACATCAAGGCCCCTTATACCTAGCAGAACAGGGCACGGGGTGTGCGGAGTTATTTTTACCTCTCTGTTTTCAGCATCAACGTTGTCAAAAGTGCATCCGCGCGTTGCCGCGTCGGCTTCAAAAACAGATGTTGGATCTATCAAGCGCTTCTTTCCCCTCATTTCTTTTACCCTGTAAGCTATCAGCTCATACGTGTAGCCCGAAGGAAAGTCGTAAGCTGCCGCTGCCAGAGCGCCAACCAATCCTCTTGAACCGTTAAAACCGAAAGAAAATGCAGCGTAACTTTTAATCAGAACCAACGCTTCGTTTAGCTCAACAACCCTTTTTACAGCGTTCCTTGAAAAATCTACCAGCTTATTATTTATGTTTTTTCTTTCAAAAATTACGAAAGCCGGGTTTGTGTTTTTTTCTTTAATTTCTGAAAGCTCAAAAATGGTATCGAGCAGCATATTTTTTAAATCAGAGATTTTGTTCTGATCTACCCTGATGTCGACGCCAAGGGCTGCGTTTCCCCTGGTCTTAAAAGGACATGCAGGGTTTAACCTCACGAGCCTGGGCATGCCTATTATTTCAAAACCTTCGGCCACCGCCCTGTTGATGAACCTATACATTACGTAAGTTGTGCACATGCCTTTGGGAGAATCCGTATCGTCAATACCAACGCTGACCTCAACGTTCTTATTCACTCTGAGAATTTTTTGTAATAGATGTTAAAAACCTTTTTCGATTTTTATGTTAAACGGCTATTGGAATACACTTACTCCATACGAAAGAGGGAATGAACAAAAGCTTTTCCTCTTTAGAGCGGAAAGGAGATCATCGATAATAAGTTTAAATATTAACCAAAAAATATGTTTGGCATGGGACAGCCAAAAGTTCCTATTTCGGTAACTGATCTGAAATTCTCGATAGAGGATATTGAGGACTACCTGAGTGCTCCGCCAAACCCAAGGTTCCAGGTACCGTACACTCCCAAATTGTGGAAGACAAAAGAAGGAGAAACTGTGGTAGTTAGAGAGGCCAAAAAAGAAGAAGCAGAAGTTATACTCGATACGCTGAAACAGCTCATCGACCACAAGTACGACAAAGACTTCTACCATCTCGTTGGTGTAAGGACATACTCAGAGATACTAGCATGGGTTCAGAACAGGATAAAGGACTCTTATGCTCTGGTTGTGACTTCTGAAAGCGGGGAGTTGCTGGCTCTCGTTAACCACAGGTTCTGGGATGAAAACGTTGCGATAAGTCTGCACACAATGACGTTCAGAAGGAAGTCAAACCTTGGCATAATGGCATATGCATCAAAAATCGAGCACGCTTTCGACTTCGTTGGCGTTAACGAGTGGTGGGCAACATTTGAAAGCCCCTTCGGGTTCAGGATGGGATTCAGGTACGTTCATCAGACAAAACAGTGGCCACAGTACCAGCACGAACTGGGCGGTAGCAGAGTTTACTACATAACAAAGGAGATGTGGGAAACAACGGTAAAACCAAAGCTAAAGGCAAGAGATCTATTCGGCACAAGGCCTGTACCAGAAGACTTGCTGAAGAAGACATACCCGCTAAGACCACCAGAAAAGTTAGAGATAGAGCTCTAAATATAGCCAAGAGACTTTGCAAGAAGTATTAAACTTATTGTTTTTGAATCTATAATTTTTCCGTTCTTTATCATTTCTATTGCTTCTTCAGGTTTCATTATAACTGTCTGGATGATTTCGTCTCTGTCAAGATTGGTCTGGCTTACGTTCTGCTTTACGCGGGCAACAAAAAGATAGATCTGTTCATCGACATACCCCGGGCTCATCAGTATCCTGGTTATGTAATCAAGCGTTTCAGCGACGAACCCTGTCTCTTCTGTAAGCTCTCGCTTTGCACAGCTTTCTGGTTCTTCTTTTTCTTCAAGTGTACCCGCAGGAACTTCGTATATAAAATCTCTGATCGAATACCGGTACTGTTTTTCGAGCACAATTCTGCCGTCAGGAAGTACCGGGAGAATGGCCACAGCGCCCCTGTGCCTCACAACCTCTATAACGGTCTCCCCTTTTTCCGTCATAAAAATTTCCTTGTATACAGTGAATACCCGCCCCCTGTAGATCATTTCTGAGCTTAAAAGCTTTGGCAGATCCATACAGGTGCTAAGCAATCTTCGTTATTTAAGATTATGGGGTCATACAAAAGAGTAAATGGTTGGAACCCTTTGTCTTCTAAGACTGGGATGATATCAGACAGCAGAAAAGTAATTTTCAGTATGAAAGGAAAAGTTCTACAAACTTTCTACCCTTCTGGGTAAGTTCATAGAGCTTGCTTGTCCGCCCTTCTTTTTTTATCTCTTTTACTTCTATCAGTCCTTCTTTTTGAAGATTTTTAAGCGCAACGTATACGTCAGGCAACGTTTTTTCAACTCCAAACTCCCTCAGTTTTTTCCATATGTAGTAGCCATAAGCTGGAGAGACGTAGAGTATGTTGAGAATAGCCTTTTTTGTGTCGCTCATGCTGGTGATAACTTCTTCTGACCCGCCCCTGTCTTTGATGCCTAAAAAAGTCCCGATTACCACAGGATCTTTTAGGCCTGTTCCTGTCAGTATGTACAGGATCTTGCTTCCCTTATTCAAAAGGTTCCAGTCTGCAGCCTTTATAAGGCCGGCCAGAGCAACCGAAGCTGATGGTTCTGCAAAGAGCCCTTCGGCTCTTGCTAGCAGCTTTTCTGCTTCTATAACTTCTTTATCTTCAACCTTTATCTTGAACCCATTGGTCACCTTGATAGCAAAATCAGCGAGCGCTGAGTGTATGCCACCTGTTGCGAGGTCATCTACAACGTTGCTCCTGTTAGTAAGATAAACGCCAACCAGCGAGGGAATCCTGGTTCTGTAGAGCTCAAACAGATCCTGAAAGCCAGCAAAGAGCATAGAAATACCCCCTCCTTCACCCACGCTCATGAATATATAATCAAACATGTCCTTCGCTTTTTCAAATATTTCGTAAGAAAGCGTTTTCATACCCGTAAGAAAATAAGAGTCAGATTCTCCGCTTAGGTGGACACTGTTTTCAACGTTTTCGGGCACGCTCCCCTTTATAGCCTTTGCCCCATAGGCGAGCGTCTGGTAAAGTTTGCCAAGGCTCCTTATCTCGCTGTAATAAAGAGAACAGTATATTCCGGCCCTTACAGAATAAGCAGCTAAAGATGCCCCTATGTTGCCGTTGGATTCGCATGCAACCTCTTTCTTCCCAGCAGAAACTGCATAGCTGACAGCTATCGCAGATCCCCTGTCCAGGTAAGAGCCTGTGGGATTTACCGATTCGTTCTTTATGTAGAGCTCAACTCCGAGGCTCTGGCTTAGCCTGTATGCTTTCAGCAAAGGCGTCTGCCCTTCACCGAGGGTGATCTTTTGCCTGAAGCTTGGAAGCAGAGAAGAGTACCTCCATATGCCTTCCTGAGAAACATCAGCTATCTCCTTTCCTGAAATATCGCTGAAGTTATCAGGCACGTAAGCTGTTGTCGAGCCGCACACCTCACATCTTCCAGGATCTCTCTGTTTGTGGCCGCATTTGTAGCATTTGAACATATTTTATGTATAAAATAAATAAATTTACGTTTATCTATATTTTGCTGCCCCGCAGTTTTTACGTGAACGGAGAAGCTGAGCGTAAGTGCGTTTACAGCTATGTTTAAATAAAAACAATACTAAATAGATAGCATGAACAGAGAAGAACTTGCTAAATTTATAGACCACACACAGCTGAATCCCTTTGCAACTGAAGACGACATAAAGAAGCTTGCGGAAGAAGCTAAGAAGTATCATTTCTACTCTGTAGTCGTAAATCCGTATTATGTAAAGCTCTCAAAACAGCTTGTGAAAGGAACAGATATAAAAGTTGTGAGCGTTGTCGGTTTCCCCTTTGGGGTAACTTACAAAGAAGTCAAAGCTTACGAAGCGGAGCTCGCAATAAAGGACGGTGCAGATGAAATAGACATGGTCATGAACATATCTGCAGCCAAGTCAGGCAGATGGGACGTTGTCAGGGATGACATAAAGGCGGTAAACGACGCTGTAAAAAAACACGGAAAGATTCTGAAGGTTATACTTGAAACGGGTTACCTCACTGATGATGAAAAGGTAAAGGCATGTGAAGTTGCCGTAGAAGCGGGAGCGGACTTCGTAAAGACGAGCACAGGTTTTGGTAAGGGCGGGGCAACAGTGCATGACGTTGAACTCATGTACAGGACGGTTAAAGGCAAAGCTCAGGTCAAGGCTGCAGGAGGAATTCACAGCGCAGATGATGCGCTTGCGATGATAAAGGCAGGAGCTACGAGGATCGGGGCTAGCCACAGCGTTCAGATAATCGAATCGCTCAAGCAGTAAGCTTCTATTTTTTATTTCAATTTCGAAGACTACTTTATGGTTTAAAGCAGTTTCAGTAAAAATTTTTTAACGTTCTTATGTAAGCTTTTACGTTGCAGAACATAGCTGTAATAAAGATCGGCACTTCAGTACTATCAAGCAACGGTAAGCTTGATAAGGGAGTTTTAAAGGGCATAGTTGACGAAATAAGCCGCGTTAAGAATATGGGTTTCCCGGTTACGCTGGTTACAAGCGGAGCAATCTTGACAGGCATAGAAGCGCTCGGTATCAGCAAAAAACCAAGCGCTTTGAGCCTGAGAGAAAAACAGGTTTCTGCGGCAGTAGGCCAACCTCTACTTATGAAAGAATATGTAGATCTGTTCGCAGAACGCGGGATAAAGGTAGCACAGATACTTGTAACGGAAGAGGATTTTTCGATAAAGACCTGTTTTAACAACTTTATAAGAACTACACGCGCTCTGATACAGAGCGGCATAATCCCCGTAATAAACGAAAACGACGCAATATCAGTTAAAGAGCTCGTCAACGTTCTGAACGTAAGCAACCTCGTTAGGTTCGGCGATAACGACAGGCTTTCAGCTATAATTTCTTCTAACCTAAAGGCTTCCAGGCTTGTGATCATGACTGATGTTGACGGAGTTCTTGATCAGAAAGGAAGGGTCATCGATAAATTAAGAAGCAAAGAAATAGAAAGCCTGATAAAAAAGCTTAGGGGTATGAGCGAATACGGTAGAGGTGGTATAAGGTCCAAGCTGGAAGCGGCCCTCCTGGCTTCTTCTAACGGCGTTACAGTGAACATAATAAACGGTAAAAAACGCGGGCTTCTGCTTCAAATTTTTGAAGGAAAGGAAGCCGGAACCGTTATAGCGCCTTAAGTTCGCTAAGCAGATCTTTCTTTTTCAGCAATCAGCACTTTCATTCAGCAAAAACGTTTTAAATGGCAAAATCAACCCCTATAACGAGAGAAAATGGCTGTATACGATTTACACGGTAAGGACCTGATATCGACGCAGGAGTGGTCGAGGGAAGAGCTTCAGTTTGCTATAGAATTTGCAAAGGACATAAAAAGATGGAAGTACGCAGGCTATGTACCAGAACTTTTCAAGAACAGGACATTCTTTATGCTATTTTACAACACGAGCACAAGGACCAGGGCTTCTTTTGAAGCTGCGGCAACGCTCTTGGGAGGCCATGCGCAGTTCATAGACTTTAAAACGACAAGGGGTTCTGAAGGGGAGGCCATAGCTGACATTGCTCACATGTACGAAAGGTTAGGGCACGCTTTAGGTGTAAGGATCCTCGAAGATGCGGTTGACTACGTCTACGGCGCAGGCAACAAGGTCATAAGGGAATACGCTGAACACGCAAAGATACCGGTTATAAACATGGCTGACGACATGTACCATCCGACGCAGGCTCTGGCTGACATGATGACCGTTGATGAAAAGTTCTTTGGAAACTATGAAAAGAAAAAGTACGTGATAATGTGGGCTTACAGCACGCATGCAAGAAGCTGGGGAAGCGTTCAGGACGAAATGCTGATAGCAACCAAGTTTGGTATGGACGTAACGCTGGCATATCCTCCAGGGTTTGAGCTAGACGAGAACCTGGTGAACCAGGCTAAGGAAAACGCCAAAGAAAGCGGCGGAGCCCTTGAAATATCTCACGACCTGAAGTCTGCGCTTGAAGGTGCACACGTAGTATTTCCCAGAAACTGGGTTAGCCATGCTGCTGTAATGACAGGGCTAAACAGGTTCGGAAAAGATAAAGAAATCGAGCTCCACAACAAGTACAAGGACTGGAAGCTAACCAAGTCGCTCGTTGACATAATGGACAGGAAGGCAATAGTTACTCACGTGCTTCCTGTGTTCAGGGGAGAAGAAGCAGACAACGAAGTAATGGACGGTCCGCACAGCGTTATACTCGACCAGGCTGAGAACCTGCTCTACGTAAGGGCAGCTGTCCTGGCGCTCCTTGCAGGAAACAGGTACTAAATTTATAAGTTTTTATTTTTCTTTTTTATTTGATTTTTTATGGAGAAAGTTAGAGCGTTTATAGTGAACATAGGCACAGAATTGCTCATAGGCAGGACAATCAACGGCAACCTCCAGTGGCTCGGCTCTAGAATCTACTCTACAGGGGGGGAAGTTTTAGGATCCATAACCGTGCACGACAGGAAAGACCAGATAGCTTTTGCGTTAAAATGCGCGATCAGCTCTGGGGCAGGGTTTATAATAACCACGGGCGGTCTTGGTCCTACGTATGACGACATAACTATGGAAGCTGTAGCTGAATGGCTTGGTAAGAAGCTTGTGCTTAACGAAAACGCTCTTAGCTTCATGATAAAGCTGAGAAAGCCGATGACTGAAGAATCTAAAAAGGCTTATGAAAAGATGGCCACGCTGCCCGAGGGTTCCATGCCCCTTTTTAACTACGTAGGCACAGCGCCTGGTGCCATGCTGTTTACAGGTGAGAAAAGGCTTTTCGTGCTTCCCGGAGTTCCACGGGAGATGAAGGACATGTTTGAAAGGTACGTTGAGCCCTTTATAGGGTACAGCGTAAGCAGGGGGATCGTAACAAGGGTTGAAGGCATATTTGAAGCCCAGATATCGCCCCTCATAACTGAGCTTACAAAGTCTTTTCCAGCTGTATACGTGAAATCACACCCATCAATGGAGTACGGCAAGAGCGTCCTCAGGATAGAGGCATGGACCCAGGACAGCTCTGTAGACATCATGGAGATTTACAGGGAACTGGAAAACTTCGTCAAAGCTCACGGCGGTAAAATAGCTCTTGAAAATCAACCCTAAACTTTCAAGAAAAGCCCCTCATTCTTAATCCCAAGCTTTTTTGCCTTTTCATTTTCTTCCTCCGGGTTCCTGAGCCCGTCAGGCAGGAGTTCCGGTACAGTGTCCAGTATAGGGTACCATCTCCTGCATTTTTCACACACAAGGTATCCTTCTATTATCTTGCTTTCATAGCAGTCAGAGCACGGAGCCTCTTTTATATCCTTGACGTACATGTCGAGATATCCGCAGTAAATTTCGCATTTGGGCTTTTCGTACTTCTTTGCTTCTTTCTTCTCTTCTTTTACAACGTAAAGCTTTAAGGGGAAATGCTTGCAGACTGGGCACGCAAGCACGTCCATAAGCCTGTATCTCATACATTAACAGGTTTATTCGGGGTTAAAAAGTTTTAATATAGAGCTTTGCAAAAGATTGTATGCAAAGAGAAAGCACTGTAGCTGTGTACGGGTTGGGAAGGGTCGGCGCTTCTGTGGCCGCAGTGATGCTAAGGCACGGCTTCAGCGTTATAGGAGTTGACGTTGACAGAGAAAAGGTCGACAGGATCAACTCTAAAGAAAAGATTTTTTCGCTTGAGCCGCATGTAGATGAATCGTTTGTAAAGGGAATAGAAGAGGGAGCATTCAGGGCAACAGTCGACCTCAAGTGGGCAAGCGAAGCTTCAAGGTACAAGATCATAACGGTCCCTGTACCGCTTGTCCTTAAGACCCCGGATTTTGCCAGCATTAAACAGGCTTCTGAAGCAATAGGCAAAGGGATCAAGAAAGGAGATGTGCTGGTAGTAGAATCGAGCGTCCCCCCGGGAACGACCAGACAGGTCGTAGCTAAAACTGTGAGCGATGCATCTGGCCTCAAGCCGGAGGATGATTATTTACTAGGTTACAGCCCCGAAAGAATTTATGAGGGCAGGGCAGTTTACGATATAGAAGAGAACTACCCCAAGGTTGTATCAGGTTACGGGAAAAACAGCCTTGAAGAGATAGCGCAGCTTTATTCTAAGGTTGCGAAGAAAGGGGTCATAAAGATGTCCAGCATCGAAGCTGCTGAGCTTGAAAAGCTCGCAGAGGGCCTTTACAGAGACACAAACATCGCGTTGGCAAACGAACTCGCCCTTTTTGCTCAAAGGCTTAACGTTGACTTCTGGGAAGTCAGAAACGCGGCAAACTCTCAACCGTACTCAAACATTCACAGGCCCGGAGCTGGCGTTGGAGGGAACTGCATACCCGTATACCCTTATTATGTTCTGCACGCAGCTAACAGGCTGGGTTTCCATTTCAGGCTCGTAGAGTCTGCCAGATGGGTCAACGAGAGGATGCCGCTTGTTGTTGTAAGTAACTTTGTCGAGCTGTTCATACTGAACAAAAAGTCTCTCAGAACCGCGGCGCTCCTCGGGTTAGCTTTCAGGGGCGATACAGACGATGACAGGTTAAGTCCTTCTTACGACATAATAGACAGGCTCAGGGCTTTAAACGTAACAGTAAAGGTGCACGACCCCTACGTCAAAAAGCCGTCGAGGAGCGACGTTCAGGTTTCAGACAACCTCGGGGAAACTCTGGCTAAAGCAGATGGCATCATCATAGCTACTGACCACTCTGTTTATAAAGATCTGGATTATGATAAGGTTGCTAAGATGAGCGGCAACGATCCAATAATATACGATGCAAGGGGCATACTTTACGGCAAACCAAAAATATATGTCCTAGGTACAGGTTATAAGGGCCCGTAGCTCAGCCAGGATAGAGCGTCGGCCTGCGGAGCCGGAGGCCGCGGGTTCGAATCCCGCCGGGCCCGTTAGTGGGCCTGAAACATAATGTACGATGTTTTGATCGTTGGCGGAGGGGTTTCTGGACTAACTCTAGCTTACGAACTGAAAAAACTTTCAAAGTCAGTATGCCTGGTTGAAAGCGAAAGCCTCGGGGGGAAGATTGCCACGGGAATGCTTGAAGGTAAGGTAATAGAGGAAGGGCCAGAAGAGATCGTGAGCTCAAAAAGCTTATTGCAGTTTGTTGAAGAGCTCGGGCTCCTCGACCAGGTGGTCCGTCCAAAAAACGGGAGGTTTGCTCTTTTAAGAAACGAAAAGCTTTACACGGTTCCTGAAGGGATAGCTGGCGGCGTCCTTAGGGTTAACGCTGAGCTTTTTCGCTCTTTACTGAACGGGCTTTTCAGCTTCAGAACGATCGCAAGGATGATGCTCGAGCCATTTCACAAACTGAACGTCGATGGCGATATATCAGTGAATGATCTTTTTTCAGAAATCTACGGAAGGAGCTTCGTAGACGAGTTCTTCAAACCTCTTGCAGGAGGTATTTACGGAGGGGATATAGGCCTTATGAGCTCCTCAGTTTATTTTCCTTACATCGTTGATATAAAGAAAAAAGGTAAAAGCGTTATCGAGAGCTTCCTGGGAAAGAAGATAAATTTTGACCTGATATCTTTTAAAAAAGGGCTGGGCTCGCTTATACCAAGGATAGTTGAAAAGTTGGAAGGCGTTGATATAATGACCGGAAAAACCGTAAGGAGCGTAAATAATGAAGGGGACAGATTTTCGGTTAATGTTGGATCAGAAAAGTTAGAAAGCAGGACAGTTTCAGTAATGGTTTCTCCTTATACAGCTCCCGTTTTTAAAAACATGGATGACTACATAGTTAAAAAGGCCAGGCTTTACGTTAAAATTTCCAGGATAGCTGTGATAAACGCAGTTTACGATAAAAAGTTTGAATCCTATGACAAATACTCTGGCATACTGACTTATCCAGACGTTTACGGCGTTAGCGGAGCTACCTTTTTTGACAGCAAATGGCCAATCAACGACGATTCAGGGCTTTATGTTATAAAGTATTTTGTCCCGTTTGAAAGCTACATTGATGAGACGAGAGCCATAAAGATTGCAGAAAAATTCAGCAGAGAACATTTTCATACAGAAAAACCTGTTTCGTACAGGGTAAGGATCTGGAACGAAGCTCTTCCGGTGTACGCCGTTGGGGCTGATCTGCTTAAACAGGAAGCAGAGGCTTACATGGAAAAGGGGGTTTACTTTGGAGGTTCTTTTATCAATTCCACGGGCATATATTCATCTGTAATGAGGTCCAAGAGCATGGCCAAGCGCATAGAAAGCTACCTGGAAACCAGCACGCACGCCGGGTCAGAGCCCAGGGGGTCCTTGTAGTAATAATATGCCCTTGACCTGCTTCCCCCGCAGTTGAACCTGAAATCGCAGCTCCCACAGTAACCGTTAAACTCCCTCTTCCTGAACTTTTTAAGCATATCGTTTTCACGATAGAGCTTAACTATGTCGTCATTCCTTACGTTGCCTATTGGAACGTTAAGGAGGCCGCTCGGATAAACGCTTCCGTTGTAAGAAATAAAAATGACTCCATCACCGTCTAGGGTTCCATACTGATTTATGGTTGAAGAGCGTGAAGGGCTGTAACCGAAAAGCGAGCTCTTCAGCTCAAGGTAAAGGTTGTCATCCTTTGACCTGTTAAACCCACGGGTTCTTTCAAGGTAGACCCTTCTTATAAAAGGGCACTCAACTGTCCTTATGTTGATTCCGTAGAAAGAAGCGTCATACAGGAAGTTGCAAACAGCTTCGTATTCTGAAGGGCTCATCTCAAGATTAGCGTATGCTCTCCCGACAGCCACGATAAAGAATACTTCCCATGTTTTAACTCCAAGATCTTTGATGATCTTAAAAACGCCTCCAACTTCCCTTTTATTTAGCGACATGACAGCCGTGTTTACCTGAACATCAAACCCGTAAGACAGAGCTTCTCGGAGCGCTTTCAGGGTAGCTTCAAAATGCCCTTTTTCCCCTCTTATGAGCTCATGCGTTTCAGGTTTTGCGCCATCAAGACTTATCGAAATGTATTTCACGCCTGCGTCTTTTAATTCTTTTAGAGATTCAGAATTAAGCCTCTTTGAAACTGTAGGAGCAAGGGCGGGAGTGAGGCCCAGGCTTCTTGCGTAGCTAATCAGCTCGTAAATGTCTTCCCGGATCATGGGGTTGCCGCCCGTAAAAACTATTACAGGCTTTTTTTCGAACCCGGAAAGGTTTTCGAGCAGCTTTTTACCTTCTTCAGTGTTCAGCTCTTCAGGATTCCTTTCCCATATTGATGAAGCCCTGCAGTGGAGGCACTTAAGCTCGCAGGCCTGAGTAGTTTCCCAGAAAACTATAACGGGGAACCTGTCGAACACAACACCTTTATAGAGTTTGAATATATTAACGTGCTTAGAGTTTTTTTATTTTTTAATAAAGATAATAAACTATCGTTCGTAAATACTTGCGTTGATAGCGATACCCGGGGAAAAGCTTGGCGTTATAGAAGCCTTTGAGCCAAAAGGAGATTTTATCATAAAGGACGGCAACATATACGCAACGAGGCTATCAGAAGTTAAGGTAGATAAAAAGCACAAAATAATCGAAATAAAGCCGATCAGAAAAGGCTTTGTAAGCGTTGGCGATACAGTAGTTGGCAGGGTAGATTACATTCAGAGGCCTTTTGCTTTTGTTACGATAGTTTCTGCGCTCAACGAGGACTTGGCCGCAGACATGAAAGGGATGATCTACGTGGACCCTGAGTACGATTACGCGCCTGTAATAGAAGGCTCGATAGTTAGGGCAAAAGTCATAGGAACGAGCGCGGGCATACTCATGCTGAGCCTTGATGAGCCAGGGCTTGGGGTACTTGAATCTTACTGTAACTACTGCGGTGGACCACTCGTTGTAAGGGGCAGAAACAGCGCAAGGTGTATCTGGTGCGGCAGAGTCCTGAGGTTAAGGCTGGCTCCAGACTTTAAGTCAAAAGCGCTTCCTCACAGGGTAATTCTGGAGTAAATCCTTAGATAGACTTAATAAAAGTTTTACGAAATGTTTGGTAATGAGCGAAAAGGAACAGCAGGATCGAGACGTCGTTCTAAAGTTTTTAAGCAGCGTAAAAGATCCGGTGCTCAAGAAGGATATAGTTTCTCTCGGGTTTGTTAAGGATTTACAGGTTGATGGAAAACAGGTAAAGATAAAGCTTTCACTTACATCTCCCGGATGCCCTCACAAAGACGAGATACTTTCCGATATAGTCAGAAGCCTAGAAGGTTACTCAGTGATCGTGGAAGTCACTCACAACGTGCTCAGCGGTTCTCTCGTAAGAAAAGAGGGGACTAGCAAAGTTAAAAACATAATAGCTGTGGGCAGCGGGAAGGGTGGCGTGGGGAAATCAACTGTATCGATACTCCTCGCTTATGCGCTAAAGAAGCTGGGGGCAAAGGTCGGTATAATAGACCTTGACTTTTACGGAGCAACAATACCCAGCATGCTGGGTTCGAGCTTTGTCCAGAACGTTAACGAAGCTGGCCTCCTGATCCCCCCAATCCATCAGGGGATAAAGATAATCTCGCTTGCATACTTTGTTCCTCAGAACTCAAGCGTGATATGGAGGGGACCGATGCTTAGCAAAGCCGTTCATGACTTTATGGAAAAGGTTGACTGGGGAGAGCTCGATTACCTCATAGCTGACCTGCCTCCTGGTACCGGTGACGTTCCGATAACTCTCGGGCAGGACAGGCTGATAAACGCCGCGGTAATAGTTTCAACACCACAACCAGCTGCAGTCAACGTCGCATTAAAGCTCGTCGACACGTTCAAGAAGCTCAACGTCCCTGTGCTTGGAGGGCTTGAAAACATGAGCTACTTTATCTGCCCTAACAGCAAAGAAAAAGTAGAGCTGTTCGGAAGCAGGTACTTTAAGGATAAGCTGGAAGAGACCGGGCTGCCGTTCCTTGGTGCGCTGCCATTTGTTCCGCAGCTCAGGGAGCTCGAGGACGTGGGTGTTAAGGAGGAAAACATTTCTTACATAATAGACGACATAATACCTGTGGCCCAGGAGCTCACTTGCAGGCTCAGCCTGCTTAACTCTCAGGTCAGCGAAAGGCCTTTCTTCCTTAACGTGCCGAAAAAGAAATAAAGGCATAATCGCTAATCAGTAGTGCGATGATGATTCAGAGTTTATCTTGACTCATGAAATGAAGGCATTTGTCTGAGCGCGTTAAGCTTTTAATCCACATGTGTACAATATGTTTGTGAAGCGAACCGTACATCTTCCAAAGGGTTTGCTTGAGTTTTACATACTGAGCCTTTTAAGTACATACCCCGCGCGCGGCATAGAACTCATAGAGGCTATCAGGAAAAACACTCAGGGAATGTGGTCACCCAGCCCCGGCTCTCTTTATCCTCTCCTTAAGAAGCTTGAGAAGGACGGTTTGATATACAGCGTTAGCAGCGACGGCAGGTTTGTTATAACGCAAAAGGGCAAAGAAAAGCTCGAGGAGCTAAGAGCTGAAACCGATATTATATACAGAATAATGGAGAGCATTATCAAAGAAGCTAAGCCCTGAGCAGGCGCTTTGCAACAAACCTTCTTATGATGTAAAAGGCAACGACCCAGATCGCAAGTATAAACAGACCTATAAGGTCCCTTATGAGCTCTATAGTTATTCCCCTTAGATCATCGGTCAGAAGGAGCGCCTGTTTCATAAGGAAAAAGCTCAGCAGCAGTAGAACCCAGGCGCCTATCAGCGTAATTGACAAAAGCGTTACAGATGAAACCTTCAAATATAATACACCACCATCGTTATAAAGCTCAGAGCTGTCGAAATAACGCTTAGCAGCATTATTCTGTTTGCGAGCTCTTTCTCGCTCATCGGTCTCTGAGACGCTATAAGCCTTGCAAGCGTGACAGGTGCCTTTGGATCCCTGTTGGCGATCATCCTGTAGTCATCAAGAACCATCAAAGGTCTCATAAGCTCCGAATGTTCCTTGAACCCTCCTATTGACGAGAGTATGAAAAAACCGTTGAATATAAGCGGAAGAGTAGCAATTATGCCTATCACTTCAGCTCTAGATATTATCATCAGAGCAACTATTCCTGCTCCCATAAGCATAGAACCGCTGTCCCCAGGAAAGATCCTTGAAGGATACCTGTGCCTCAGGTAAAAAGCCACAAGAGACGCTTCAAAAGCTATTCCAAGGTATGTGCCAGCAACGTTTCCCCTGATAAAATCATAAGCCAGGAAAGGGAGCACAGAGATTGCAGTAACGCCGGTTACAACGCCGTTAAATATGTCTATCATGTTGGTTGCGTTCGTGTATATTGGAAAGCCTGCTAGCACGAGAAGCGGATAAAGGATCTTTATCGTTACGTTTCCAACATAAGGCAGGTATGGGGTGGATGAATATGCGTGCAGGAATATCACAGGCAGAGCGGCCAGTATTGCCAGGAGAGGTTTTTCAGGCCCGCCAAACTTCTTTATGTCATCTGCAAGCCCTATCAAAAACGCTATGAACAGGGAAAGGATGAAGGCTAAAGCGTACGAATTTCTTACAAAAAGAAGAGCGATAAGCGTGCCGGCCAACACAGCAAAGCCGCCAGGCCTCGGTATTAGCGGTTTATCCTTTTTGTGCGCATCCGGCACCGTCATCTTTTTGTTCCTGAGAACCCTCTCTAGATAAAGCGTTATCGTTAAGGTAACGAAAAATGATGCTACAAACTCAATCGTTATGTCTATCCAGTTCATTGTCCTCGCTCATCAGCTTATACTTGTTTTTATTTAAATAATCTATCGTCTTACATACCTGGCATAGTTCGTTCTTTGAAGGCCAGCCGCACTTCTTGCAGTACTGTCCTCCAACCTTGAACTCCTTCGAGTAAAAGCTCATAAAGGTGTCAAGAAGCTGGTACTTGATGCCTGCGTGCCTTTCCTCCAGCCTGTTCAGGAAGTCCCTTATCTCAGACCTTATGCCCTGCTGCATGTAAGGGCACGTAACTGTCTGAAAATCAAAACCCTTGAGCATGGCGAACATAGCGAGCTCCTTTTCGTATATCCTGAAAAACGGATGAACCTTTCTTATACCAAAGGCTTCAGAGCTTTCCACAGCAGGGTTAAAGCTTTTTAACCTTTCAGTATCCCCGTTAGTCAGAAGTATAAAGTAGCTCTGCAGTATGTCGTCAAGGTTATGAGCCGTTGCCAGAACCTGAGCCCCCAACTCTTTTGCGGCTACGTCAAGGGCCCTTCTTCTGAATATGCCACAGACTGTGCACGATGAGTGCTTACCTTTGTATTCCTGAATATCATCAATGGTATAGCTGAACAGCTCTCTGTAAGAATAAACAACGTGTTTCACGTTAAGCTGTGAAGCAACCTTCGAGGCTATTTCAATTCCCTCTTCTCTGTAGCCCTTTATTCCTTCATCCACAGTAACAGCAATTATCTCGTTGCTCTTGAAGAACTTTGCGAGAACATAAAGCAGAGAAACGCTGTCCTTACCCCCTGAAACTCCAACAGCTACTTTTTCTCCGTACTTTATCATTTCATGCTTTCTTACTGTTTCCAGCGTTATATCGTAGACAGATGTAACGAAGCAACCCCTGCAAAGGTATTCCCCTGAATAAGGTCTGTAATAAAAAGACGGTCTACCGCACTTTGTGCAAGGCTTTACCTGCAATTTTAATTATCGTTTATTATTCCTTTATGTGTGTGCAGAACAACAGCGCTTACGGTGCTCTTTACGCCAGGTATCTTCAGTATCTTATCCTTCAGTATGTGCCTGAACTCTTCTATATCCCTGCACTTGATGATTGAAATTATATCAAACTCTCCTGTAACTTCATAAAGCCCAACGACTTCATCAAGCCCGTTCAGGTTCTGAAGGACAGTGTCCATCATAGGCGAATCAACGAATATGTTTACGAATACGAGCATAGCTATAGCAGATCAGTGGTGCTATTAAATTTAACTGAAACATCTTTTAACCAAATATGAAGATGGCTAAAGTTTCCTTTGAGCGTTTTTATAAGATCATACATAACGTAAAACTTGAGATTAAAAAATCAAGAGAAAAGCTATTTTGAACTTTAGCTTTTGCAAAAAATTAGCATCTTGTGCATTTTTATAGAAAAATGTGCTTCTAAAGCAAATGTGATTTTTATAAGATGCATATTAGAAAATTAAAAGTGTTAATTACGAAAAAGCAGGACAGCTGAAAAGCAATTTAAACACGCGCTTGGTTCACAGGTTCGTGCATAACGCTTAATAGCTTAAATTGAGTTTTTTTAACTTATGAAAGCGATGGTTCTTCATAAACCGGCTCCTGTTGAAACAGTTCCTTTAAAGTATGAGGATTATCCAACACCAAGACCTGGGAGGGGCGAAGTTCTGATAAAAGTTATTTCTTGCGGCGTATGTCATTCTAACCTTCATATGATAGAAGGGGACTGGGTCAGGATGGGCGTTCCGGCAAAGCTGCCAATAATACCTGGGCATGAAATAATAGGGAAGATAACTGAGCTGGGAGAAGGTGTTGAAAGCTTTAGAGAAGGCGAGATAGTGGGCGCACAGCCTCTGTGGTCAGCTTGCGGTCATTGCGATTACTGCATAACCGGCAATGAGCACCTTTGCAACAGCGTTCAGATAACTGGCGAAACCGTTGATGGTGGCTACGCAGAGTATTTTCTAGCCAAGGCAGACTACATTTACCGGATACCTGAGAACGTCGATCCTGAAATAAACTCGCCGCTCTTCTGCCCGGGGGTTACTGCTTACAGGGCTTCAAAGCTCGCTAACCTTGGTCCTAACAAAAAAGTATACGTAATAGGCATTGGCGGCGTAGGACATGTTGCGCTGCAGACTTCAAAGCTTTTTGGAAGCGAAGTCATAGCTGTGTCAACCAGCGAGGCTCACGCAAAGCTTGCAGAAGAAATGGGAGCTGACGGTGTCGTGATGGCTAAAAGGGATTATTCAAACCTTTCAGAACATTTTGGTAAAGGCGATTCAGTTATAATATTTTCGCCAAACCAGAAAGCTATAGATGCGGCTGTAAATATAGTCAAGAAACAGGGCACTCTCGTTGTAGGAGTTTTCGGAAACATAAACGATTTCAGGTTTACAAAGGAAATAAACGTCAGGGGGAGCGTTATAGGACCAAGAAAGGACATGAAAGAAGTGCTCGAGCTGGCTTCAAAGGGGCTTATAAGGCTTAAGGTTACAAAGTACAAACTGCAGGAAGCAAACGAAGTGCTCAGGAAGCTGAAAGATGGAGAAATAATAGGCAGAGCCGTGCTGCTTCCATAGGATAAATGGACAGGCTTAAGTTTGAGCTTTACGTTTATGTAATAAGGGAGCTTGGTATAGATCCAGCAAGCGACTGGAAAGCAACTTTAATGCTGAACGAGCTTCTCAGAAACAAACCTGTAGGGCTGGCGCTCGATAAAGCAAGCGTACTTCTAAAACAAAAAAAGGCTCTTGTTGTAGGTGCGGGCCCCTACGTGCTTGAGGATCTAGAGTATGCAAAAAGGAAAGGCATACTGAAAGGCTCAACGGTGCTTGCTGCGGACGGCGCCTCTCTAGCTTACAGAGAGTTCACAGGAAAACATCCAGAAATCATAGTAACAGACCTCGATGGGTACCCTGAGGCAGAGGTTGAAATGATAAACGAGAATTCTGTAGCGTTTGTGCACGCACACGGGGATAACGTCGATAAGCTTCTAAAGTACGTACCGCAGATGAAATGGGCTGCCGGAACAACTCAGACTTTTGAAACAGAGCTGGTGAAAAATTACGGAGGGTTTACCGACGGCGACAGGGCAGCTTTTATAGCTGAAAGTTTTGGGGCAAAAGAAATATTTTTAGCAGGTATGGACTTTAACCTTTCGATAGGAAAGTATTCGAACCTTGAAAAGTTTAATGGTGACTACGAGAGAAAGAGAAAAAAGCTCGCAATTGGAACAATGATGCTGGAAGCTCTTGCCTCGATCAGCAAGGCGCCCTTGATAAACCTGAGCAAAGGAGCAGTTAAAATTAAAGGCATAAATAACATAGCATGATAAACAACAAATGATATTTATAGTATCATGAAAAATTTTTTTTATGAATACAGCTTACGATGAAGAGGAAATTATTGAGCACGATATAACCGATACATATTATTATAAATATACTTTTGAAAAGGTGACGGGCCGCTATAAGTACGCCGGCGATTACTATTTAAATGGCATGCTTTATGGAGCCGTCCTGAGAGCAGGCGTACCGCATGCTGTAATAGATTACATAGATGTTTCAGACGCCTATAAGGTTCCCGGCGTTAAAGCGGTGATAACCTACAGGGATGTTCCCGGGCTTAACGCTTTCGGGTATTATAAACCCAACCAGCCCGTTCTGTGCAAGGAAAGGGTCAGGTACGTGGGGGACGCCATAGCTGCTGTTGCAGCCGAAACACAGGAAGCAGCTGAAGAAGCCGCAAGATCGATCAAGGTCAGGCTGATAAAGCTTGACGGGGTTTATTCCATGGACGACGCTTTAAAGTCAGAGGTTATCTTGGGAGAACAGGATAACATAGCATACAGGATATCTTATGAAAAGGGCAGCTATGAGAAAGCTCAGGGGGAAGAATACGAAGGCACTTACGAAGTTGGATCAATAAAGCAAATGTACATAGAACCTGAATCAGCCCTTGCGTGGATCGAAGACGGCAACCTTAAGATAATAACTACGACGCAAAGCCCAGATCACGACATAGAACAGATTTCAGTTAACGTCAACGTCCCGAAGGACAGGATAAAGCTCATCTTCCCCGATCCGGGAGGGGCTTTTGGAGGTAAAGAAGAAATACATGCGCAAATACTCGCTTCATTGCTTTCATTAAAAACAGGGAAGCCAGTGAAACTTACGTTTTCGAGAGAAGAGTCCAATGTGGCTACAACAAGAAGGATTTCAATGAGGTTTCATATAAAAAGCAAAACAAATGAAGATATGAAATTGAATGGACTATATGTAAACGTGTTAGCCGAGACAGGAGCATACCTGTCTCACGCGCCTATAATTCTTGAAGTTGCCGGTTCTCATGCACCCGGTCCCTATTATATCCCGAACGTGAAGTTTGAAGGAGCTTTGGTGTACACAAACTATCCGCCGGTTGGGGGAATGCGAGGCTATGGTGCAAGCGAAGTTAATTTTGCTTTAGAAAGACATCTGGATGAGGTAATAAGGAAAAACGGCTGGGATCCGTTTGATTTCAGGCTTGTCAACGCGCTTAAAAAAGGACAGCCATATGGCACTGGTTTGGTTCCAGTATCAGAAATTACGTTAAAAGAGACTGTTTTACAGGCAAAAAAAAGCTCGCTTTTAAAAAGCAAGAAATCCAACTGGCCTTTTATAAAGGTTGGCGTAGGGGTAGCCAGTGGCATGAAAAGCACCAGTTATGGTCAGGGCGGAGATCATGCGTCTGTAAAGCTTGTGCTGAACGGGCACGGTCTTAAGTTGTTGTTCACAACCCCGGACATGGGCACAGGAATAAGGTTTGGGTTAGCTAAGCTTTTGAGCAAGCGGCTAAATGTTCCTGAAACCATGATTGAAATCGAAAACCACAGCTCAGACAACCCGCATTCAGGAACTTCAAACGCATCAAGAGTTCTTTTTATGATTGGCAACGCTTCCCTGGATGCAGCTAACAAGCTTGAAAAGGAATTAATAAGAAAATACGGAAACTCAGACCTGTTATATGCTATGAAAAAATTAAACGATGAATTGATTGAGGTTTCAGGTGAGTATGATTTACCTAAAGTAGAAGGAGGAATTTATAAAAAGAGCGATACTATTTTTAGTTTCATTACAGCTATAGCCCGCGTCGAAGTTGATACGTTAACGGGATTTATTAAAGTTACAGATATTGACGTTTATACAGAGGCCGGAAAAATAATCTTTCCACTGGGATATTACTCGCAGATTGAAGGAGGTGCGGTCATGTCTTTGGGTTATGCTATATTTGAGGATCTTAAACTAAAAGAAGGTCAGGTGCTCGGAAAAAACTTCACCACATACATTTTGCCCGTAATGAAAGACATACCAAAAATAAACGTTCATGCAATAGAAATTCCAGATCCGCTTGGTCCTCTTGGAGCCAAGGGGGTTGGCGAACTCCCTCTTACTGCCATAACGCCGGCAATAGTTAACGCGGTTGTGGACGCTACCGGCATAGAATTTAGAGAAATCCCTTTAAAAAGAGAAAAAATCGTAAACCCTTAATGTTTAGATAATTTAAACTTTATTAAAGCAGGTATGTTTCCCCTGTGCTCTTCCAGTAAAACCTTGGAGGATCAAACAGCGCTTCATTTGGATCTGATACGTAGAGCTCCTTTCCATTGAGCTTTATGTGTTTTAATGTGGGTCTTGCATCTCTTCCATGGATAGCTGCTATCTTTCCATCGACCATTACCATCGCCGTCCCGATTAAATCTCCATTTTCTATAGCTCCAAGAGCATCGGTTCCAACGCTTCCAGGCGG
>ERZ1669250.360-NODE-360-length-21876-cov-8.928097_pt1 | contig 21876 bp, 23 predicted proteins | sample MGYA00579295_ERZ1669250 | MGnify/ENA primary metagenome ERZ1669250 (study PRJEB41166, sample SAMN08046056) | hot springs metagenome | biome: hot spring; feature: acid hot spring; material: thermophilic sediment; isolation source: thermophilic sediment from acid...
CCACACCTCTAGTTAAGTCAATGGGCCGCGCTTAAATCACGATCGCAGATTAAACACAGGCCTCCAGCGACGAAATAATAACTGTGACTCCCAAGCATAGCGTTTACCGAACATCGCAAGCAGAGGCATTCTTGCTCATTTCATTGTTCTCTTTAGCCCGTTCAAAGGCGTTTCGCATCATAAACAAGGTCTCATGTTAGAAGTGCAAATACCTGGTCGACATAAGTGTAAAACTCAAACGATTTCTTATCCCTTGGCCGGTTCAACAGGATGTCGATCTCACCCACGACGTGAGCGGGACGAGGAGAGAGGACGACCACCTTATCGGAGAGTTCTATGACCTCCTCAACATTGTGACTTACCATTATGACGGAGCGTATCGGAGATTGAGGGTTAATGAGGTAAGAGTATACCTCATTTCTCAAGTGGTCGGCAGTTAATGGATCGAGCGCGCTGAAGGGCTCGTCCATAAGCAAAATCTCGGGTTCGAGGACAAGCGCACGCGCTATGGCCACCCTTTGTTTCATCCCGCCGCTAAGCTCGCCCGGATAAGCGTTCTCAAAGCCGCTCAGCCCAACCGCCGTCAGGGCCTTCAGCGCTTTTTCTCTCTTCTCCTTGGCGGACAGCTGATCATTAGAATAAAGCGCTATCTCCACGTTCTCGAGAGCGGTTTTCCACGGTAACAAAGCGTAATTTTGGAACATCATCGATATGTTCTTAATCGGGCGAGCTACTTCTTGATCGCGATAATAAACATGGCCGCTAGTAGGGCGCACAAGACCCGCAATTATCCTCAACAGCGTCGACTTGCCAGCCCCGGATGGACCTATGATTGAGACGAACTGCCCATCGTTAACCGAGAAGCTTATGTCCTTAAGGACGTCCAGCACGCGTTTTTCAAGCTGCACACTATAGGATATGGACTTAACCGTAAGAAGAACTGCGCTCGTTTCCTCCTGTGGCTGGCCTTCATCCTGTGTGGCCTCCTCATACATTGTAGCTGAACCTCTTGGTCGTGTAATTATAAGCCCACCGCCAGAAAGTCAAGTTTATGGCAACAATCAACAGCGACATGGAGATAATTGACAACCCGAGCAAGGGTAAGTTTCCTGAGTACGTAGCGATGTCAAGCAGTTTTCCTATGCCCTGGCCGACCTGGGTCAATACCACCGATCCAGAACTGGATGAAACGGCGAAATACTCAGCTACCATAAGGGTGTTCCAAGCACCTCCTATAAATGTTATAGAACCCGTGACTAACGATGGCATTACGGCAGGTATATAAATATCTTTCCAGCGCCTAAGTCCCCTAATTCCGTAGAGGTCAGCGGCTTCTAGCATGGGCTTCGGTATGGTGCGAGCTGAACCTAGGACGTTGAAGAATATGTACCAAAAGCTTCCGAGAAAGATTACTATAGCAGCGACAAGCTCTCCCCTGAAAGGTAGCGTCAACAACGCAACCACCATTGCCGGAAGGAGTACTGGACCAGGTATCGAAGATATTATCTGAGTCGCTGTTGACACTGGCTCGTAAAGCTTCTCCGAAAGGGCGGCTTTTATTGCCAGAGGTACGCCTATCACAAGGGATACCGCGTAAACGCCCCATACGCGAATAAAGGAGTAAGCTAATGCCACGATGACCTTCCTCTCGAGATGGGCTAAGTAAAGCCAGAATGAGAGCTGAAAAATCGGATGGAACGCCACTATGCCCAAGAATATGGTATGAATAATCAGGGCCAGCACGAAAAGAGAAAATACAATGACAGCCAGCTTGCCGACAAAAGTGGACCTAGTTCCAAGGCGCCTGTTAATAGACCTAGCCGCCCTTGAAAAAGGCTTGAATATTAGTCCGATTCCCTGAAGGTTATAAAAGACCTTTGCCTTTGCTTTTTCGCCTATCCATCTGTAGCTTCTATACACCACGTCCGGACGCTCCGCCCTGGCCTCTTCGGCAGTCTTGAATTTCTCCGACCACAATGCCCATGGCCGTAGGAAAAGCGCGCGCGTGATCACAAGCACAACTAGCAAAAGTGCAATTGCTTCTGAATATGCGATGTAGTTTCCCTGCGCTGCGTACGTTGCTATGGCAACGCCGATTCCATGACTGACCGAGTAACTAGAATTGCCAAGCGTTATTATCTCGCTCGAGACTAGGAAGAAAAGACCCACATCCCATGACACCAGGGCGTTGTAAGCAAGCTTTGGCCAAGAGGCGGGGATGTACAGGTGGCGAAGCTTTCCTAGCGCTGACATCCCTATGTCGTTGGTCATCTCTACGAATTCTCTCGGTATCGCCTTCACGGCCTCGTACACGGCAAAAGCCATGTTCCATGCCATGCTTGTGAATATCAGGAACACAACCGCAAGTTCGATCCCTGGCTTTCCTGGCAAAACTGCAATTATGGCAAAAATCATGACGGGGAAAAAGCCGAGTATAGGCACCGATTGCAGTACGTCGAGAGTCGGAAGGATTATCTTTTCGGCGGTTTTGTTTGTGGCTGCTGTCACGCCGACCGCCCAACTGAATATAATGGAGAGCAGAAGGGCGGCTAACATACGCCACCATGAATAACCTATGTCAACGAGTATAGGTATAACGTAGGCCAGGGGGCTAGTCATTACTTTGAGCTACCCTTGCCCTTTAGGTTTTTTCAATGGGATTGTCAGATTAGATTGGGCTATGTTAACGTGCCGAGCTGATAGTTGAGCCGCGTCGCCGAGTCCCTAAGGATTGCCTTCGTCTCGAGGGGAAAGTGTGCCAGCGAAAAGTCAAGAATCTTCTTCCTGGCATTCCGCCTGGGTCCGTCACTAAGCCTACCTAAGTATGCGTACAGCGATGAGCGAGGCAAGCCCAGTTGACTTGACAGCGCAACACCACCAATGCGATCAACCAAGAAGGATAGGAGTATCTTTGAGGCAGCCGGGGATATTAGGTCAACTAATTCAAAAGACCCCCACCCCTCCATTTCCGATGGAACGGCCTGTTTGTTTTTGTTTCTATGCGAACGTATTTTCTTTCTTACCATTTTCAGCTTTCCAGTAGAAGAATACGGGTGGGGGATATGTATTTCTACCTGCAGACCACTGCCTTAATCGATAACGTGAGCATATTGCCTTTTCATGGTATTAATGTGCGGGTAAGTAGATCTATTCAAAGCCTCTTATATTCAAATTTAATCGGTTTCTTGTTACATAGATGCCCTTATTTTTTCAAGTCATGCAGGGTATCGATCAAGGTGGTACCTTGCGAGGAAGACTCTGTTAAAAAGGAGGGAAGAACGCCTACCCCTTGACAGTTGATACGCATGTGCCTCATAAAAATATAAATTATGCTGCGAAAATCCGCTATATCGGTTAAATATTCGGTTTACGTTCTTTTAAGCCCCTTAACTTGCTAAGCGAGCCTATACTCTCTGTGAACGCGGTTACCGCGACATACGAGCTTGCCGCTCTCTTTCATTCTACTCAGGTAAGTAGATACAACAGGCAGCGGCACATCTCTGTTGAGTTGTTCACGCAATATGTCCCTTGCCCTCTTGCTGTCGAACCACTCCGTGCCGAAATATTGTACTGCGCTGTACAGCAAATCCATTAGGGTGCCCCTTTCCTCTTGCGAAGCGTATTCCGCGTATTGGTCTTGCCCCTCGCCAATTATTGCCATTATCTTGTTGAGCTTTTCCGCGTCAAACTTACCACTCATAATTATGGTCAGTTTCGACCCACTGCCATCCTTAACCTCAACCTTGACCTGGGGCTTCACGGTCAAGAGTTGACCCGTTAACAGTGCATATACGTTTTTTGTTGAAAATGATAACGTGTTAATCAGTTAACGCGCTCAAAGATCAGCCGTTAAACATCTTCTTGCGCTCGTGGATTTCCAAGCGCTCCAGTGGAAATACAGGGGTACTTTTGCCGGAGGGAGCGCGCAAACAGTTTAAAACTGTTAAAGCGAGCTTGGGTGCGCTCTTGTAGAAAGCCGGTAAACAGTACAACTAAAAGAGTTGACCTGGCATCGTGTACATCGGTTAACCGGTTAAAGTTTCGGTGATAGCAACTTGAGTTCTAACCGCACCAGATATAACGCGAACTACCAAACAGGCAACGCTTATATCCGTCCGTATCGCTAAAAAATAGCGAGGTAGAGAAGCCAGGTTATCTCGCAGGGCTCATAACCCTGAGATCCGAGGTTCAAATCCTCGCCTCGCTACCAATTATTAGTTCTCATCAAAAATTGAGCTCCTTAATTAAGTGTCCATTATTTTAGACGCCATTATGTGCGGAGATTATTCGATTTTTACGTTAAGTAGGCCATAAACGGGTAGTACAGCCGCGCCGCCATATAAGGCATGAGAGACCCCACGGTGAAAGTCTTTGAATGGGTATTATCTGAAAAGTACTGAATGATTTTCTTTTGAGACCGCCTTGCCGGATTGAGCAGCAATAATGAGCAAATAGACCAGGTAGCGAGCTAAGGACCGGTTTTTATGTGCGCCCGGTTAGATTAATATGACATCTAAACCCTAGGTGCAAGACGAAGCGATTTTTGATCTGCGCGTTTCTTTCAGTTCATTTATGATCATACTATTTTATGAGAGAACGGATTCGATCTCTTGAGGAATCCGAATTGGCCTGCGGCCTGCAGGTTTCATAAGGTGCTTAAATGCCGATGCCGATGGTTGATATATCCTATTAACTATGATATCCCGCTTAAGGCGGAACCGTGCCCTGCCTATGGCCTGAACCTTGCATGTGTCGCATATGTAACGCCCAGCGTTGACTTCCCTCATTTTTCTATGGCAAAAAGGACAAGAGGGAACTTCATCATAAAGGATTTTTGGTGCGATCAGCACGAGCCCTTGCCCGTTGATGACCTTGTGTTGGGCCTCCGGCCGCATACCACCCCACACGCGCACAAGGTCACCTTTCATGAGTCTTCTAGCCACACGGTTCAAATTTCCCGTCTGCCTATAGAAAACTGCCTGCCCAGAATTCCCATCTCTGTCAACCATATCTATTACGACGTGTCCCCCAGGTGTTATGACCGGATTTGAGGCTACGCGCGCCTCTATGGACGCGGTCGTGTACGGATATGCCCATGCAAAGCCATTAACATCGACTACGTGCTCGTTCGTTCCTTGGTTGGTCTTGAAGACCATCCAAAGCGAGCAGCTGTTCCCTAGTATCGTCATTGCTGCTTTTAGTACTTTCGGGTCTTCTCCTCTTATGCCGAATAAGACCGGGTCTGGGCCATGCGGATATATTAACGGCTTTCCCATCTCCCTGTCGAAGTTCGCGAAGGTGACTGGAGCGGTTAGCGAATCCATCCAAAGTACGTCGTCACGAAATTCTGGACGTTCATAGTTCTGGTCGTCACGATAAGCTATCAATTCGTAAGTTGCATCAGACCATGGGTGGTTGATAGCCGCTATGCAGCCTATTAACCCCCGCATCTTGCCCGGTTTTTTTAGAAAGTACCTAGAGGTAGGGCCTATCTTTGCCAGGGTGCGCTCTAGCTCCCTTTTCGTAACTACATCTCTAACGGCTTTAATTGCGAACCTTTCCTGCCTTTCACGTCCCCAACTTATAAGAAGAGAGGGGTTTGTTTTTCCCTCATCGCGCGCGGTAGCCATTACAAACGAAGCGACCTCTTCCACCTCCTTGTCAGTCAAAGAAGAAAGCCCTATTGCCAGAGCTCCATTTCCACGGGTTTTCCAAGGTATTTCGGGATTAAGCCTTATCAAATACGGAAAGTCCACTAGCCTATCCTTAAACCGAGAAGCGAGCTTAGCGGCGATCCAAGTCGTGCATCCTCCATAATAAGAGTCGGTGTCGTCTATTCCAATCCAGACAGGCAATTCACACATATAAGTGAGCCATCTTTTTGTCTTACGCTGTCCTTAGAACATACAAGCCTGCCGCATATCTTGCACGTGCCTATGCTGAGGTTAGAGTGACAGACCTCGCACATGGTTTCTTTGCAGACCGAGCATAAGCCCGTGCTAACGTCGTAGTCGTCTTCGCAGACCATTCTCCCACATACTTTACATCTATAGACGGCTGGCTTTTCTCCGCATATGGCGCATACCTCTAAAAAAACTTTATTTTTCTTCAGTTACGATCATCGTAAGTGTAGACCTTACCTTATCTATCTTTCTTATCTTATTTGTTACCGTGTCTTTTAGCGCCTCGAGGGTAGGTGCCTCTATCTTAACAATGAGATCGTAGACGCCGTATACTTCGTGAGCCTCTTTGACCTCTGGTATTTTCCTTAGTTGCTCTAGGGTTTCTTCTTCGCCACCGATTTCGGTATTTATTACCACGTATGCGGAAGCCAACTCAATATATTATGCGCGCGAGGCTATATATTTATCCCCTTAAGGAAAGAAACCACCCTCAATGCATCTGAAAGGGCTTATTAACAACAGTAAAGTTCTAAGTGAAGGATGCCGAAAATTTGGGTATATAGGAAAGGGGATGATAATCCCCACGCATGCACTGCGTTGCGCTTAGCCAAGGCGGGAGACGTTGAATTAGTCAGAAGCGTTAATGCAATTCCTAGAGGCTCGCTTTTGCTTGACCCGTTTTCTCAATACGCACTATCTCCCGCGGACGCTCCATTTGTTGGATGGCACGGACTTGCTTTGATAGATTGTTCTTGGGAGCACGCCGAGCTCGTGTTTAAGCATGTGAAAAACAGGGCAAGAAGGGCTTTGCCTTTTCTCATAGCCGGCAATCCAGTCAAGCAAGACCAACCGGTTAACCTCTCTACTGCCGAAGCCCTTGCGGCCGCGCTTTACATACTTGGATGGAAAGATAAAGCGCTTGAAATTCTTAACCGCTTCAAATGGGGCGGGCATTTTTTCACCATTAATCAGGATCTTCTGGACAAGTATGCGAGCTGTCTCTCATCTAAGGAAGTAGTTGAGGTACAACTTAGTGAATTAAAAAGGAGGCGTGATGCCCGTAACCCGCCTTCTGTTCTAGATGGCATTTAACTAAGCGGGCTACCTTCACCTCCCCGTGGCTCTCATTGGTGATGCTTGCCCTTGCACGCCAGAGGCTGGCCATTTCACCACGGCAAGGGCTCGTCAACCGCTTGGTCTCCTCCTCATATGCCCTTCCGTGTCTAGTCTCTGTGCCAGGAGCATGGCTCTCGCCATGCACCCTTACGGTGCTCTGGTGCCACGGCGTGGGCGGAGTTTCCTCAGCACCTGAGGTGCCGACAGCCATCCAGCATCTCGCCTCCAAATAAAAACGCCGGTAAAAGATAAACATGATATAGCTAGTATATTGTCAGTAATACTATAAGAGGGCCGTTTACCATCAACGATACCAAATAAAGCTCCTTCTCCCCTGCCTGAAAGTGCATTTAGATCGCACATAAATTTTGTTGTTTTGATGGCATAATACATGAGTTCCTTAGAAGTCTGGACTTATTCCTTGGTTACGTTTCATCAGGTTCGAGTTTGTACTATATAAGAAAAACTATTATTGGATTATCGCTATGAGGGTGAAGCGTGACACCTGCGCAATGTCCTGATGTAGGCATTTTCTTTAAGTGCTTTTCGGATTAAATCCACATAGACTTGTACTTTATTTTGGACAATATTTGCGGTATCCTGGGGTATTATGTATGCTGGATGACCATATTTACGAAAGTACGTTACGCGATAGCTGTTTTTACATGTTAATGTGGCTGCTCGGTAATACGCAACACCAAGGGAACGATCATTTTTTGAAGTATTTGAGTTTTGGTGATCAAATCCCCAGCTTTAGTATGCGCAGAGCTCGTGATATTCAATTCTGTCTCTCTCGAGTTAGTGTTATTCAATGACAGTCGGAACACACAGAATCCTGATGATTCATTTGACAGACAGGTAATTGCGATGTGAGTCAAGGCCTCACCAGAAACCCAGTTGTTCTTAGCATTAATGTTTGGTAGGTCTCATTAATAATGTTCCTATGGAATTTTTATGCAATATTGAGGTATTTGGGCTCAAAATTGAAGTGCGATGCCATCTGGTGCAACGGACTCAGCGAGCCCTTGAGGCTTTGTGACTGCCCGGATCTGTTACTATGAACTGCTGCTCCATTCGGCTGGGTTTTGCTTGAGAGTTCCCTGCCAGCTTACGATCGCATACGTATTTGTTCTGAGTTTGTGATTGATTGGCCCTTCAATAGCCTTCAGAGGCGTATTAGCGGAACATGCAGATGGTAGCATACGAGCGGCTAAAATAGCTCCGATTTTCTAGCGATCAGCAGCCTACTGGTTTGCGTAAAGCTATCGATGTTAGAGCAAGTCTTGATTTGCAGATTGAATCACCGTTATTCTCAGTCTTGTCTAAGACTAAGTCGTAATGTTGTTCGATGGCGTTTCAGTTATTAGCGTGCAAGGTGTGAATGATTGCCGATGTTTTACGTTGTTTATCCATAGCCGCGGCGAGCTTATATAAGATATTGTAATATCGAAGCCGCGTGATCGTGTTCCATATGTATAAAAAATGGTACGTGTGAAATAGGTTAACATTGCGTAACATAGCTTAGCATTGATATGTGGTATATGCGATCTGACGTAGGGAGTCTTTGGAATGGGTTGTGCCGGGTGGGGGTAGCGATCTGGTGTTTGTCGGTTAGGTTCGGTTTGCGATATATGTGCTTTTGGGCGATCGATCTTTGTGTGATTTGGTTGGCGTGATGCCCAGTGCCTTTTGTGGTGTTTTGGTATTTGTTGTTGCTTGGTTGGAATTACTCATTGGGGAAGCTAAGGTGAGATCCTGGGCAATACTTAAATTGGTATCTACTGATCATGGTATGAAAGTAAGTACCAGCTTTGTGTTGCCAGATGAGCTGTGGAAAAAGATCAAGGTTGCTGCGATCGAGCGTGGCACTACGGTGTCGGCGGTTGTCGCTGAGGCACTTTCAAGCGCCGTTTCCCGCGGGAGCGGTTCTGGTGTGTTTATTCCCGAGGGAGCTCCCAGGCATGCCTTCATGCTTAAGGTCTTGACGAGTGAAAGCAAGCAACAACTGATGACTTTACTGATAACGGAGTTTATGGAGATGGGCATAGGGGACATGGATTTGCTTGGAAAGTACTTGAAAGGTGCCAAGGATGGCTGGAAGCATCCGTCTAGAACGGGAAAGGAATCTGAGGCACTGGCTTACTTGTTTAAGCTTTGCTCCGAACTGCATTATCCAGGTTTCGATTAATTATCGGAATAGAAGTCGCGTTCAATAACTGACCGGAAAAAGACCTCCATGCGCAAAGGTTTTAACCGTAAATGCGTGTTCTGATATGAGGAAGCCTTCTGTAGCGGACAGGATTTTGCTTTTGTTATCTATAAAGGAAGAAGGCAAATACATAGGAATAGACCATATCTACGAAAAGGTCGCGAGGGATGCCAAGGCCTTTGAAAAGATTGACTTAACTAAGTCAGAGTTGGAGTCTGAGGTCAAAGTCCTTATAGCTAACGGCCTTGTAGAAGAATCGGCGGGTAAGTACGCGATAACTGACAAGGGCGAAACGGAGCTTGATAACAGACTTAAGGAGATTTCCGAAGGCCTTAATTTATCTTATTTAACCGTATGGAAGGCGAGAAAGTATTATCCAAAGGCAGCCAGAGCGTTGCTTCCCTTTTTGACCGACCGTCCAGTATCCGTTATTAAGGTGTTTTCGGGAAAGGAAGACCCCATACATCAACTAGAACCCCTTTTCGTGAGATACAAGAGGTACAAACCTAAGCCGCAGTTCATATCCATATCCAATGAGCAAGAGTTGCTAGCATACGTAGACGATCATTGTGTTGATTTCATACCTTATGTCAGTAAGTTCAATTCGAATTACCCTGACTACTTGATCCTGGATTTGGATGCAGGTGAACGGCTCAAGCAAGGCGAAAGGGGATTCCTAATGGTCAAGGCCGTGGCCGAAGCTATAGTGGACCTAATGGACGAAGCGCGCATAAATTACCTACTGAAGTTCAGCGGATCGCGTGGTTTTCAGATATGGGCCGCGCTGGATAACTCTAATAAGCTTATATCTGAAAAATCCGACGCTTATTCGTTTTATCGGCAGCTGGCTGTTGAAGTCAGAAACTACGTGGAAAAGAAGTTGGAAGAAGATAGATCATGGATAGAAGAGTATGGCCTTGGAGAGGTAAAATGGCCAGTAACTTCTTCTATTGTTGCAAAAAAAGAGGAGAGATCAGATCAAATACTGATAGATTGGTCAAGCATGAAGCCCAACGGTGACGTAAGAGCCCCTTACTCTATGCACTATAAAACGGCCATGATTTCGTTACCGATCTTCCCCTCCGAGTTAAGGCAATTCAAAAGAGAGACCGCGTCAGTTGAAAACGTGATGGCAGCCTCTATTAAGGAATTCCCGCCTCCTGCGCCGTCGGACCCATCGGCTTTGTTTCGCATTTTAGGCATTACATGAACTCGTCTAAATAGACTTATATCTGTGATGCCATTTTACACAAGGTTGAAATAAATGACCAGAGCGCTTTCTCCCGAAAAAGGCGCTGATGGCATGAAAAATTCTGCTAAGGTTAGCACCGGAACTGCGCCCCAGGGTTCGGTAAACTCAGGGCAAAAAATCCCATGGAGTGCGCTAATAGCTTTGGGCATGGGGATGTTGGTTTACGGGGTTGCGGAGAGCTTCGGCCCGGTGGCGGCCATCACCGGGATAATCCCACCGAGGCTTGCCTTCTTGGGTTACAGCCTTCCCTATATAGCGGGGGGAGTAGGAGCCTTCTTCGCGGGATATATGGCCGACTATATGGGAAGGAAGACATCGTTTTTAACGACAATCGCAATGCTGCTTGCAGGGCTCGTGCTGTACATCGCTCTAAGTGGGTCAACCATAGCACTTCTGATCTCATTCATATTGGTAGGGATGTCAGCCATAGGTCTTGAAAGCCCGATATTAGCAATGATGTCTGAGCAGGCATCAGCTAAAACCAGGGGAACTCTTCTTGTCATAACTCAAAACTTCGGTAATTTGGGTGTTGCGATAGTATTTATTCCCGTGCTTCTGGGATTCAGTGCTTTTCAGCAAACCATTGCAATATCCCTCATGTTCATAGGCCCTCTTATCGCACTAGTGGTAACCTGGTTCCTCGTAGAGGAAAGCACCCCTTGGAGCGCGGTAAAGCATAAGGTTGACATGAATGTCGAACAAGCTTGGCATCAGAAGGACGGTTCTGCTGAACCCGTGAAGCCTCGGGGCGGACTATCTCTGAGGTTTCTTGTCCTGATTCTCATAGGCATAGCTCAGGACGTAGCATTTGTATACGCCACCTATGGCGTGTCTTACTCTTACTTCTCACCATCAACTGCCAGCCTAGTCCCGTTGATAGGTGGTTTTACGATGGTCGTGGTAGGTGTTCTAGCCGCCCTTTGGGTAGTTCCTTACATAGATAGGAGGACGTTTGCGACTCTGTCCTATGGTCTTCTTTTGCTCTTGTGGCTTGTCTTGTGGGCCTTTGTCTCAATAACTAGGAGCGATAGTGGTTTTATGCTGCTAGCCATAATGACGTTGATATTTGTGCCTGTCGAAATCACGTGGGGGGCTAGGGCCGTGCTTGAGCCTGAGCTGTTTGGCACAGAGAGGAGGGGTCTGTACGTCTCACTTGTAAGGACAGTCGTTTGGATAGCTACGGGTATAATAACCGGCATCCTCACCTCAGGAATAATCTCGTTCAGCTTCAGCTCGGCGATGGCAGTTACAACCATTGTTTTTGCCATAGGCCTTGCGGCCGCGCTAATTTGGCAGGTCAAAGGGTTTGAAACCAAGGATAAAAGCCTGTATGGGCTTGACACCGCTAAATGACCTTCCATAAACCTAAGTCTTGTTTTTTACCTAGAAAAAACTTAATAGCGATAGCTGGGATTTCACTTGCCGGTGTAGCTCAGCTACAGGTAGGGGCAAATACGCCGCCTAAAGCGATCGGCTGTTAACCGATTGGTCGAAGGTTCGAGTCCTTCCACCGGCGCCATTTTCATCAGCACGTAAACCAGAGCCTGTCTCGGTTAGCTCAAAATTGTCTTTGCGCCTATTACGGCTTGAGGCGATGGAGCAGGTATCGCCCTCCAGCTCGTTGATTTACTACCAATTACAAAAGAGATAGGCTGGTATTCTGCGTTTTTGCGAATTTCGATCCTCACCTAAGCGCGAAGCCCCAACTCAGAACTGCTCCAGTTGATTGCGAAGGGTTTAAAAACGAATTTCTCTAGAATACTCGTCGGGCTGTAGCTCAGTGGTAGAGCTGGCGGCTGTAGAGATCGCGGGCGCAAGGGCGCATCAGCGCATCAGTGAACGCCCGTCCGCCGTCACCGCTAGGTCGTGGGTTCGAATCCCACCGGCCCGACTAACCTTGTGTCTTGGTTCCATAACGCTTTATTTCCACCTATAATTCTGCATGGGCCTGTGGCCTAACCTGGATAGGGCGGCAGAATCCGGCCGAACCCCCTAAACAGGATTAGTGAGGAAAGCTGTAGATTGTGGGTTCAAATCCCACCAGGCCCGCTTCACCGCTTTTCCCGGCGCTTTTACACCGTATCGAAAAAGTGTTACTCTCTTATAGAATAGAAACTTAAAACTTGGGAATATTAGTGATGCATAGCTGAACCCGAAAAAGCTCGACATCAGATTAATCTCAACTGTGAGTCTGGCGGCGAAAGGTAAAAAAGCGCTTTGATTCTAAAAGATGGACCCGTAGCCCAGCCAGGATAGGGCGGCGGCCCTCTAAGCCGCAGATCCGGAGTTCAAATCTCCGCGGGTCCGCGTGGTCACTTTCACAACACTCATCAACGTTTAAAAGCCGATTTAAGTGTTTGATGTGCCAACCGACGAGATAGTTAAACGGGTATTTTCATCAACAGACTTTCTCTTAAAAAAACGCGAGCAGCGGCTACAGGAGCTGTCAGCGTACGTTGAAAAGCTTCGCTTTGCTTTCATTACGCGCGAGGTGGTCGACGCTAAGCCGCTTAGCTACATGGCCATAGACGGCACGGAGAGCGTTGACAGCCGGTATGATCTTCTTGTGTTCTATGCTGGGGCCTTCGGATACGCTGGCACGTTGGAAAGAGATGCCTCGGGGGGGCTGGTCATGTCGGAAGAGACAACCGTAGACCTTCCTACCGAGATCTCCATGGCAATACCCATGCATGAGGGAGATGTGGCTGATGTTACCAGAAAGGTTGATGGGTCGCCTGCCGACGTCCCGCCGCTCCTCATGGAACTGAGCGAGCTCGCCCTCGCTCGTGCAGCTGTAAAAACCGGTGACGTGGGAATCCTCCTCTTGGACAGGTCGCTTTCTATGGAATACTCGCACCTTTCAACCGACGTTGAGAACTTTCTAAGAGGACATCAATCGCTTTTCTTCGACGATGCCACGATAGGGATCGCCCTTAACGCTATCCCTTCTCGCGGGGCCACGGAAACGCTTGGACCTCAACTCGCGTGGCAGGTAATGAACGAGTTCGGCAGACGCCGTGGCTCTTGGTCCGAGATTTCCTCCGCCTTAGGTCTCAGCAAGCCAGACCTCGCGCGCGAAGCGCTGTCATGGCTTGAAAGCGCTTCAGCCAGTGGTATTGCAGGAAAAATTGACTCGGACAGGTTTCTCGTGGGATTTGAGGACAGGCTAGAAATGGGCCTTGATAAGGCTTTGGGCAAAGTCCTGTTTAACCCAGAAGGCCATCCACTCTGGAAGGATGGAAAATGGGTTGAAGAAGGTGACATAAAGTTATTATCACTTCTCGTGCTGCGTTCTCTCCTCAAGCTTGCGCTCGAAAAGAACACCCTGTTGATAGGCATCACTAAGGAATCTTCCTCTTCTGACTTCATCGAGGGCGCATTTAAGATGCTTGCCCTTAAAAAGGGCGTCTCCGAGTACTCGCCTAACATGGGAACAGATTTGGCCTATCTGTCAACGGTTTCTGACATGCTGGGAGTGCACGCTCCTTGGAGATCACTCGAGTTTGATGCGCACTTTCATGGGGAGAGCGTTCCCGCTAAGGTTTTCGCGAGGGGATACGTGAAGCTGTCCTCTTCATCGCTTGGCAGGGTTTTCGGATATGATAGGCCGTTTTACTCGATTCCGCCTCGCGATGACTGGGTTGAGGGCAACGGTGACTGGGGAGGAGATGGCTATTCCGATCTCGTGCTGACTTACCTTGAGCCCATGGCGAAGGAGGCGATACCTGAGGCCCTTGGATACAACTACCCACTCTTCCTGGCCGATAAAAAAGCCAAGACCATGCAGGCTGAAGCCAGAAGGGCTTACCTTTCGGCAATAGACCTAGAGCTAAGCAGGGCTGGTCTGCCGCCCGGTGCGGGAAAGTACAGGGACATGAGAAAATACTACGAACAGATGAGGAGGAGGTCCGTTGTTCGACGACATAGGAGGGAAGTTCAGCTGCAGGCTCAGGGAACAGGTCTCAGTTAACAGGAGCACTGCGGATGGACGTGGCATAATCACGTTTAAGCTTGTAAAACTGGAGGCAGAATACGACCCAGAAGTCGCCAAAAAACTGACCGTTGGTCGCCTTCTTGCCCTTCAAAACGTGAAGACCAAGGATGGTTATTACTCAGTTTACGAGTTGGCTGACAGGAACCTCATGCACTACTCCATGCTCACGCTCGACCTCTCGCAGCCTGCCGCCGTCAGGAGAGAGTTCATGGATTTGATAGAGAAAGATTGGGAGGGCGGAAGCAAGAGCACATGGATAGAGATAGTGGCCGCGCCAACGGGATACCTGATGAAACTTGAAGACGAGCCCAAGTACGTCAAGGGTGAGGAACCCTTGCTCGTGGGATCAGCCGCGCAGCTGCTTGACGACGGAGCCCTTCGTTCGTTTTTCTGTTACAGCGGTAGCGACAGCGCCCTTGGGGATCTCATGATAGAGGGGCAGAATCCGATACCGCTTACGGTCAATATGGAAAACCTTGTCCATTACCATGCTGGGGTGTTCGGATATACGGGAGCCGGAAAGTCAAATCTCATGGCCATGATGATAAGGAAGGCGTTGGAGACCATGCCTGACCTGAAGGTCGTCATAGTTGACGTGTCATCTGAGTATGCCATGTCTCTCCTTGACGTCCTTTACGAAGACGGGCGCGTGATCATAGCTAACCGCTTGAGGGGAAGCGACCCAAAGGAGCAGAGCTTTGACTTCATGCACAGGCACGTCATGCCGGCTTCCCTGACTTCCCTAAACGACCTCGTAAGACAAGCGGTATACCGGCTCATCGTAGATGAAAGGGTCAAGGAAATCGAGCTGCCAAATCCCGACGTTGAAAGCGCCATGCGCATGACCACTTATGGAGGCCTATTGGAAGTCCTTGGGGATATGAGCAATGACAAGTATACTCCCGCGCAGCAGAAGGTAGTGCTGCCAGTTCTGATAAACATGATAAGGGCGAGGGCCGAGGAGAGGAAGGCCGAACTTGGGTTTGACGGCGAAGCAGAGGACATAGAGATATATGGTGATAAGAAGCTCGCAAACGAGTTTGAGGCAGAGCTTGACAAGGCCCAGATTAGGGAGAGCAGCGCGCTGAGGGCCATGGCTGCGTCTCTGAAAAGCGTAGTTGATATGATTAGGACAAAGAGGGCAGGATATACTTTGGAAAGGAGCCTAACGGAGATAACTTCGCCTGGTTCGCCGAGGCTCTTTATCTTTGATATAGCTGACACGCGCAGAGCTAGATGGCTTTCCAGCTATCTCGTCGACAGCTTGATGAAGAAGAGGCGCAGCGAGTACAATGACAACCCAAAGATACTTCTGGTTTTCGATGAGGCACAGGAGTTCATACCCTACGAGACCAAGAGGGAGGACTACACAGATATGTCGACACAGGCCGTGGAGACCCTGCTTAGGCATGGAAGGAAGTACTACCTGAGCGGCTGGATAGCTGCCCAAAGGATAGCCCGGCTGAACACCAACGTGCTGCAGCAGCTCCACAGTTACTTCGTGGGAACGATGCCAAGACCATACGATAGACAGGTCATATCTGACACTTTCGCCATAGATGACGTGTTTCTTGACCGCACCTTGAACTTCAACAACGGAGATTGGTTCATGGCCAGCTTCAAAGCTACTAACACCCAAAACGTGCCGGTGTTCTTCCATGCTCAGAATAACGAGGAAATATTGGTCAGGCGGATAGAGGACATAGCGAAAAGCATGTGAACCTTCATCACTGTTAGGGAAAGCGTTAAATCCGAATAATCTCGCGATAACGCATAATGTCGGTTACCTTTGACGAGTACATAAGGCGCATACTTAGGGCAGTCGAGGACATAGGTTTCTTCAACAGGGATTTGCTGGCTGAGAAGCTGGGCATGAGCAAGGAACAGCTCGAGCTTGCTTTAAGGGAGTACTTCTTTGGAAAGAGCTTTGCCATTAGGGCTTATCCGAATTACGCAAGGCTGGGACTTAGGTACGTCGTGGCGTTCCTGGATTTTTCATTTAAGTGGGTAGATAAAGCACCTGGCTTTTTGGACGCCATGGCAAGGGATGGCTTTCTGGTCACGTGGCTTAAGCCCTTTGGAGGCTACACTTACGTTACCCATCACGCCGTTCCATTGTCTTTAATTGACAATTACAGGAGGTTCTTCGACCACCTTACCGACCTTGGACTGTTGACTGGATACAGGTTTTATGAGGTCAATTTTGATCCCGAGGGCTTTGCTTACGACCCCGCGGTCTTTGACTACAGGAGAGGAGAGTGGAAAGAGCGTGCGGAATTGGTAAGGGTTGAGCGCAAGCTCAGGGAAAGCGCGCAGGAGGCCTTTCCTCAGTTAGACGAAACCGACCTGCTGATAATAGATCAGCTGGAAAGAACTTCTCTGCAGAGCTTAGATGCCATGGCCAAAGCGCTGGGACTAACATTAGATGACGTGAAGTCGCATTTAGAGGATCACGTCATTAAAGGCGGCTTGATAAAGAAATACATCATAGACATATTCACAACACAGATGCTGAGCCCTGAAACGGCCGTGCTCGCGGGCTTCTGCGAGGGAATGAGCGGCGAGGGATACGGCAAGCTTTTGGATTACGTGCTAAATCATCCTTACCTTGGATACGTAAATCCAGGGGCAAGTGCCTTGGAGTTTCATTTGGAGATGCCGTGGCGCGTTGTGCCCATGTTTAGCACACTTCTGGATAAGAAGATTATAGAAGTTAAACCCGCTCAATACGCGTTTGGCATCTCGGTGCTGAGCCAAATCCACACGTTCACTATACCGTACGAGCACTTCAGGGAGGGAAAGTGGTTCTTTGATGAGGCTGATGCGTTTAGCACGTTCCAAAGGTATCTAGAAAATCCGCTGTTTTAAAAATCAGAATAAAAAATCAGAATGATATGCCGCCGCCTATCGGATTGCCGTTAGGAGATATCTTGACAGCTAGAGCCAGCGCTAGGGAGACGGCGAGCAGGGCCAACCTCATCTTCATATAGGAACTCATTTTGCTCGTATAAATAAATAAACGGTATATAAACTTTGCTCGACGTTATGTGAAATTAAAAACAAAAAATAGCAATCAGTTGGTAGGCGCGGTCGTCTTCTCTCCTACAATCGTTTTATAGCCGAGTTCCGTTATCCCTACGGCCGGTCCTTTTCTCAGCTTCCACACGAGCCCCTTCCTTTCGAGCTTCCTCAAAGCCATATTGAGGTTTTTCCTGTCGACGTTTAGCTCCATCGACAGGCTATCTAAAGAGAGAGGCGCGCCCTTCTCTACCAGCTTCTGAAGTATTAGGGAGGTATCCACGGGCTTCCTTTTGTTATAAAGGGATAAAATCTCATCTTCATCGAGCCATTGCCCCTTCACATAGATCTTGGACAATCTATATAGAATAGCGCAATGAAATATAAATGTTGTTCAGGACCCACACCTAGAAAAAGCGCCGCGGCCGGGATTTGAACTCGGGTCTGGGGCGTGACAGGCCCCCATGCTAGACCGGGCTACACCACCGCGGCACCCAAAAAAATGGTTTTGGAGCATATTAACCTTTCGGGTTGATTTTGGTTTAGCTATATTCTCTCCAAACGTATCCGCAAACGGTGCATTTGTAGAAGCGCGTCATGGGTTCGTCCCCTGCCCTGGTCTGCTCCATCCAGTAGTAAGCCTCCACTTCCTTTCCGCACTTCGGGCACACGATTTTTATCTTTGGTAGGTTCTTTTGCTCGTTTAGGTTGATCTCCACCATTTTCTCCTTGTGTTTTATGGAGACCTTCTCTTTCGTCTGCGCGGCCTCCTTTATCTCCTCCGTGTAGCCACAGGAGGGGCAATACCACACGGTCTTTCCATTTACCTTCTTTATCTGCATTAGAGTTCCATCCTTAGGGCAAAACTTCATTTTACGTGCTCACCTTTAGAACCTATCAAAAGGAAAGATTCCTCTCATAAATTAAGCTTATCTAATTTTGATCTATCTTCTTCGCATCTTCCATGAGCTTCGAAAGGATCTCGCTCAGTGCTTCGACCGCCTTCCTCACGGCCTCGACAGGTTTTTCCTCCCCATCGGTTGAAACCCTTATCGTCGGCACGCCGAGCAAAGGGTGAGCGACTCTATAGGCCGCAAACGTGACGTGCGGATCCTCTCTGAGTTTGTCTACTAGCATATTTGCGATGGTCTGGTCGCTGTCCTCGAGGTCAAATTCAAGGTTCTGACCATCATTTCTCTTGATCTTAACGTTAAATTGTGGCATAAAAAATCAGTTAAACGGCTTATAACCTTTTTGCGCTTTTCAGCATGCGGGAGGTGGGGTTCGAACCCACGTAGCTATCCGCAGCGGATCTTAAGTCTGGGCCAAAAATGCCCGCCCCCTTTGTCCCCTCGGGCACTCCCGCATGCAATATTGCGTTGTAAGCTTTTATGTTCTGCGGTTCCTGCATGCGTTAACCGTTCCTTTTATAAACTCCTCTACGAGATTAAATCGGCAAGGCTTATGGCAGAGCTGGTATTCACGCCCTACAAGGCGTCTCCCCAATGCCTGTTGTGCAGGGGGACAAAGATGCTTTGCGGGCGCTCATATTGCCCCATACTGGCCAGAAGTTCTGCCTTGGCCAAATCCGTTGAGGCCGTGAAGGGACTAAGCTTTGATGGTCTTACTCCTCCGAGTCTCTTCGTCGGTAGATATGGCTACCCAAGGGTTTATGCTGGTCCCCTCCTCCTTCCCTCTCGCCAAGACGCCGCGGTTTACGACTCACCAGACCTATGGCATGATATAAGCGTCTTCGACCTCATAGCAATGCGCTCCTCTTTAATAAGGGGAAAGTATCCGGTTTCAGCGAAACAGCCTGAGGGCAGGATGGTGGACTATATCCAGGAGCTGGCTTTAGCCCCCTCCCCAGCAGAGGTCGAGGCCGTATTTGAAAAAGAGCCAAGAGGAACTATAACCCTTGACGAAGACGTTCAGCCCATGGGGCCCAGTGCAGAACTCAAGGACCTTAAGGTTTACGGGGTTAAGGGAGATAGGACAGCAGAAGCGGTGACCTCCGACACGGACTTAGACGCCACGCATGGTATGTTGGAGCTTTACTCAAGAGGATTGAACGTTTATAGAATACAGAAGATATTGAGCGCAGGCCTTCTTGGAGTTAAGAAGGACAGGAAGCTTGTGCCAACTAGATGGGCCATAACGGCGGTTGACGACACAACCTCGAAGGCCTTACTTGAGCGGGCTAAGGAGTTTCCTGAGGTCTCCGATTACAGCCTTTACGTGAGCGAAAGCATGGACAACACTTACATGGTGCTTCTCATGCCGGGCAAGTGGGAGTACGAGTTAGTAGAGGCCTGGTACCCGGGTAGCACGTGGAACGCGTTCGGTACATCCACGGAAATTTACTCATCATATGAGGGTTATCAAGGAAGAAAGACCTACGCTGAGATAGGAGGCTGTTACTACGCGGGAAGGCTTGCGGTGGTCGAGGCGCTTACGAGCCTTCGCAGGCAGGCCAGAGTCGTGATATTGAGGGAAGCAAGGGAGGGTTACATCCTACCCGTGGGCGTTTGGCATGTGAGAGAAAACGTGAGAAGGGCCCTTTCAAGTCAGCCTATGAAGTTTTCAACACTTAGAGAGGCGCTTGAAGCGATAGGGGAGAGGGGAACCGTGAGCCTGAACGACTGGATCTCGCACAGTAGAATACTTTTCGACTCGCTTCACAGAAAAACCCTGCTCGACTACACCTGAGCTCTGCTTAGATTTCACGGTTAAGTCATTTCCGTTAAGCCAATCTCTTAAACCCAAGGGCCTTCCGAAGAGCACGCTGAACACAGATACCACGGGCTTGCCAAAGGAATCGGCATCATCGTAAGGGAGTCTCGGGCAGGCTGCTAAGATCAATACGTCATAGGGGAGCGCGGAAAGTTGAGCGGGATCGAGGTTTGAAGCCGATATGATGTCCACGTGTTTTCCAGAACGCCTCAGCTCAGCGGCTGCATGCTCGGCCTCCCACAAGAACCTTTGCCCAGGTTCCGTTCCCACGATCACTCCTACTTTTGCGGCATCCTCTAGCTTAGTCCAGGCGTAGCTTTCGCCGATCACCCAAGATCTGAGCGCTGTGGGATCAAGTTTTTTCCATGACAGCGAGTACGGATCCAGTTGAAGTAGTTCTCTGTTAAGCGCAAAAACGGCACCTAAGGCATGAAAGTCGCCCGCCGTAACGATCAGAAACTGATCTGCCTTTCCGGCTAGGGACGTGAGCGCGAAGTAATCGCAACCAAGGATCTGTGCGGGCGCTTTGGTCCTCTTGCCATTCTCAACCATGACGTTGAAACCTTTTTCGCTGAGGTGTTCCGATATGGGCTTAAGAGCCCTAAGGTACTGCACGCTCGCTGCCACTGCAACGTTCTTTCCGCCTTTTGCCAGCAGGATATCGAGTTCCGCAAAAGACGGCGAGGGATCAAAATCATAATAGGCCGGCACGTAAAGCGTGGGAAATCTTCTGGCTACCATTTGTAGGTGACCGAAATGAACCACGTGATCTACTCCGAGCGATCCCGCCTCTTCATCGCCTACCTCGCAAGCGCCGTGAAACGGCTTAGATGACATGAAAACCGTATAGGAGCCAAGCGCAGGCAGAACTTCTGCGACGATTTTCTGCTTGAGCCCCTCTGGGGCCTCTATTAGCACCCTTTTTGCTTCCTCATCCCTTAGCCAGCTCAAAACCCTATCTAGTTCAAAATCGTAATCGTTCAACGACCTTTTCTGCCTTTTCCTGCTGCACCGTCGTGCTAAGGGGCAGCTTCTTCCCGGCAAGGCGCAAGGCCTTCTTAACGGTCTCGGCCGCGCTCTGGTTTGCCCTTACCAGGAGGACATAATCACCCGAATTGACTCTAACTGCCAAGCCGGCGGGCTTTCCAAATGAAAGCCTCATGCCATCCTGCAGCCTGTCTGCTCCGGCGAACGCCATCATCTTGTTCTCCCTTATTACGTGGTGAGGATACTTGGTTATCCTGAGGTCGAAGCCCTGCTCGGTGAGGGCATCGGCGAGGATTTTGTGCGCGGCGTTTCTGGCTGCCTCTAGCGCGTTGTGCCTTATCTGTCCTCCCTCCTTAACTACGAGCTTGAAGACGGTGTCAAAGTCACCGTTGGGATTGCCCATGGTGAACTTGGTTATCTTTGGAGCTGGTACCCCCTTTATGTACTCCTTTCTCGTGTATGGCGGTGTGATGAAAGCCCTATAGCATTTAGCAGGCCTTATTCCCAATTCTAATCGATTAAGCCCTTACACAACATATAGGGTTATCGCTTAAGTCGTTCCCTTTGATCCCCTGCGCGCAGAACCAACAAACGATAAGATATGTTATTGCTCAAAATAGATTTATAAGCGATTACGTAAGTCTCACGAAATGAGCAAGCCAGT
>ERZ1669250.361-NODE-361-length-21785-cov-7.052370_pt1 | contig 21785 bp, 19 predicted proteins | sample MGYA00579295_ERZ1669250 | MGnify/ENA primary metagenome ERZ1669250 (study PRJEB41166, sample SAMN08046056) | hot springs metagenome | biome: hot spring; feature: acid hot spring; material: thermophilic sediment; isolation source: thermophilic sediment from acid...
TCCGGCCCGGGAGGAGGCGCTCTATTACCTGAGCCTATCCTACCGCCACATGAACTTGGACGGTCTGGCCAAGACTACCGCCGCAGTGCTCAAGGCCAACTATCCACAGAGCAAGTACCTCAAGGATCTACACTGAGGTCCAGCGCGGTCACCGCCTAGACCGCCTCGTCGCCCTCTTCACCGGTCCGAATACGGATGACCCGCTCCACCGGGTAGACGAAGATCTTGCCGTCACCGATCTTGCCCGTGCGGGCGGCCTCCTGGATGGCGTCCACGGCCCGCTCGGCAAGGTCGTCGGGCAGCACCACTTCGATCTTCACCTTGGGCAGAAAGTCCACCACATATTCGGCGCCGCGATAGAGTTCGGTGTGCCCCTTCTGTCGGCCGAAACCCTTGACCTCGGTGACCGTCATGCCAGCGATGCCCAGCTCCTGCAATGCCTCGCGGATGTCATCCAGCTTGAAAGGTTTGATGATGGCTTCGATCTTTTTCATGTTGACTCCTCCGTGGCGCAGTGTGGGGTCCAAGGCCTGAATCCATTGGTAATGGGATAGCGCCGATCCTTGCCGAAGGCAAGAGGGGTGATGCGCACCCCCGGCGCTCCCTGGCGACGCTTGTACTCCGCCATCTGGATGAGGCGCAGGACGCTCGCGACGGTGGCCGGCGCGTGGCCCATGGCGACGATCTCAGCCATGCTGCGATTCTCCTCCACGTAGGCGGTGATGATGGCGTCCAGCTCCGGATAGGGTGGCAGGCTGTCCTGGTCGGTCTGCCCCGGCGCCAGTTCCGCGGTAGGGGCGCGGGTCAATACCCGCTCGGGGATGACCGGACTGCGGTGGTTGCGATACCGCGCCAGAGCATAGACCAAGGTCTTGGGGCAATCCTTGATGAGGGCAAAGCCGCCCGCCATGTCGCCATAGAGGGTGGCATAGCCCACCGCGATCTCGCTCTTGTTGCCGGTGGTGAGGAGCAGGGGCCCGAACTTGTTGGAAAAGGCCATGAGCAGCGCCGCCCGGATGCGGGCCTGGAGATTCTCTTCGGTGGTGTCGGCGGCGCGTCCGGCAAAGGTCTCGCTGAGACTGTGCTGGTAGGCGGTGAAGAGCTCGTGGATGGGCAACAGATGACTGCGCACCCCCAGGGTCGCCGCCTCGGCTTGGGCGTCTTCGATGCTCATCGGCGCCGTGTACGGCGAGGGCATGATCAGGGCATCGACCCGCTCCGGGCCGAGGGCGTCCACAGCGATGGCGAGGGTCAGGGCACTGTCCACCCCGCCGGAGAGCCCCAGCACGACGCCGGGAAAACCGTTTTTTTCCACGTAATCCCGCAGGCCCAGAACCAAGGCGCCGTAGACTTCCGCCAGATCGTCCAGAGGCAGCGCTGCCGGTGTCGGACTGCTGCACACCGCGACCGTCCCCGCGGCGCTCCGCTCGATATCGAGAAGCAGCAGGTCCTCGCGAAACTGCGGCGCTCGTCCCTGCACCCGACCCGTGGCATCCACGGCAAAGGAAGCGCCATCGAAGACCAACTCGTCCTGCCCGCCCACGGCGTTGGCGTAGACCAGGGGCAACTGCGTGCGGCGCGCCTGCCGCGCCAGCAACTCCTCACGCTCCCGCTGCTTGCCCCGGTGATAGGGTGAAGCATTGAGCACCACCACGAGCTCGGCTCCCAGGGCCTGACTCGCCGCCAAGGCGTCGTCGCCGCACCAGATGTCCTCGCAGATGAGCACGGCCAGCAAAAAACCGCCCAGGGGCAGGATCACCGCCTGCTGGCCGGCCCGAAAATAGCGCAGCTCGTCGAATACACGGTAGTTGGGGAGGCAGTGCTTATGGTAGCTTGCAACGACCTGCCCGCCCTGCAGGAGACTTGCGGCATTGTACAGAGCCCCGCCGTGCCGCTGGGGATGGCCGACCAATATGGGTAGGGGACAGCGCCGGGCCAGATCCTGCAGTCCGGCGTCGCAGCAGTCCAGAAAATCGCGACGCAGCAGGAGATCCTCGGGGGGATAGCCGCACAGGGCAAGTTCCGGCGTGACCAGCAGCTCGGCGCCAGATCCTCGAGCCTTCTCGGCCATCTCCAAGAGACGGCGGACATTGCCCGCCACATCTCCGACCCACAGGTTGCTCTGGGCAATGGCGATACGCACGCTAACGCCCCAGAACCTCGGCCGCCTTCTGGCCCATCTCTGCCGGCGAATGGACGCAGTGGACACCGGCAGCCGCCAGCACGGCATACTTCTCCGCCGCCGAGCCGCTGCCGCCATCGATGATGGCACCGGCGTGACCCATGCGCTTGCCCTTGGGTGCCGTGGCACCGGCGATGAAAGCCACCACCGGCTTACGCATGTGCTCGCGGATGAAGACGGCGGCGTCCTCCTCCAGACGTCCGCCGATCTCACCCACCATGAGCACGATCTCCGTCTGTGGATCCTCCTCGAAGAGGGTCAACACGTCCACGAAGTTCATGCCGATGAGGGGATCGCCACCGATGCCGACACAGGTGCTCTGCCCCAGACCCAGGCGGGTGGTCTGCTCCACCGCCTCGTAGGTGAGGGTTCCGGAACGAGAAACGATACCCACCCGCCCCGGGCGATGGATGGCGCCGGGCATGATGCCGATCTTGGACTCCCCCGGGGTGATGATACCCGGACAATTGGGACCAATGAGCCGGGCGCGGCTCCCAGCCAGATAGTGGCGGACGGCCAACATGTCGTGGATGGGAATCCCCTCGGTGATGCAGACGATGAGTTCGATGCCAGCCGCAGCCGCCTCGACGATGGCATCGGCAGCAAAGGGCGAGGGCACATAGATCACGCTGGCGGTGGCACCCGTAGCCGCCACCGCCTCGGCGACGGTGTCGAAGACCGGGAGCCCCAGATGCTCGCTGCCACCCTTGCCCGGAGTCACCCCGCCGACCATGCGCGTACCGTAGGCCATGGCCTGCTGAGAGTGGAAGCTGCCCTGTTTACCGGTAAAACCTTGGCACAGGACGGCGGTATCGCGCTGCAAGAGGATACTCATGGCAAATGGGTCCAAAGCAAGATGACAAGAACCAGGGTCAGAAGCTGCCCCAGTAGGATGAGAATCAGATAGGGGTTGCGCCGGCGCGGTCCGAGGCGGGCAAGTTCCTGGCGCAGACCCTGGATCTCCTGGCGCAATGCCTCCACCTCATCGGCCTGGGCCAGGCCGCGGAGTCGTTCGTCCAGGATCTGATCGAGGATGACGGCCGTCTCGGCCAGGGTCTCGGCAGTCTTCTTGTCGGCCCCTCGTTTCACGTAGACATCCGCCAGACGCGTGATCAGCGGGCCCGACTGGCGCAGGAGGGGCCAGAGACGCTGCAACCAGAGAACGTTGATACCCACGTCAGCCGACGGCGGCCGCCACCGCCTTGGCCGCCGCATCGTCCAGGCCCTCAGCGGTGATCAGGGATAGACCACTGTCGCGTAAAAGGGCGAGCCCCTCCTCGCGATTGGTGCCCTCCAGGCGCACCACCACCGGCAGGTGGATGCCCACCTCCCGGGCCGCCTGCAGAATACCCTGGGCCAGGAGATCGCAGCGGGTGATGCCACCGAAGATGTTGACGAGTATGGCGCGCACCCGCTGGTCGGAGAGGATGAGCTTGAAGGCCTGGGTGACCTTGTCCGCCGCGGCACCGCCGCCCACGTCCAGGAAATTGGCAGGCTCGCCGCCGTGCAATTTGATGAGATCCATGGTGGCCATGGCGAGGCCTGCGCCATTGACCATGCAGCCGATGTTGCCGCCCAGGGAGATATAGTTGAGGCCAAACTGGCGCGCCGTGATCTCCCGCCCGTCCTGCTGGGTGGAGTCGAAGAGCTCATCGGATTCGGGGTGGCGGTAGAGCGCGTTGTCGTCCATGCTGATCTTGGCGTCCAGAGCCACCAGCCTGCCCTCGGCCGTCAGTGCCAGCGGATTGATCTCCAGCATCAGGGCATCCAGCTGTGGCGCGAGCCGCGCCATGGCCTGCATGATTCGCACCAACTGCTGCACCACCCCTGGCTCCAGGCCCCAGGCAAAGCCCAACTGCCGACCCTGAAAGGGAAGAAAACCCACACGCGGGTCGATGCCGATGGAGTGGATGGCATCCGGCCGCTCCCGCGCAAGTTCCTCGATCTCCACCCCACCCTGATCGGAGGCCACGAAGCGCAGACCGGCGCTGGCCCGATCCACCACCAGAGCCAGATAGAACTCGCGCAGGATGGCGCTGGGCTCCTCGATGAGCAGCGCCGCCACGTGCTGGCCCTCAGGTCCCGTCTGGGCCGTCACCAGCGGCTTGCCAAGGAGCGCCTGAGCCGCCTGCTCCACTTCGGCGATGCTGTCCACTACCCGCACGCCGCCCGCCTTGCCCCGCCCACCGGCGTGTACCTGGGCCTTGACTACCCAGCGCGGCCCACCCAGCTCGCGCGCCTGATTGATGGCCTCCTTCAAGGAAAAGGCCGGTATTCCGCGAGGCACGGCCACCCCGGCTTCGGCCAGGAGACGTTTGGCCTGATACTCGTGCAGGTTCACCGTCAGGCCTCCACCCGCCGGCACAGGGCGTCGGTAAATTCGATCGTCGACAGAGCCGGTACATCGCCGCGCAGGGCCGCAAGATCCGCGGTTACCTCACCGGCACCGATGGTTGCTTCCATGGCACTGAGAATACGCGTGGCGGCCTCCGACCAGCCCAGGTGTTCCAGCATCATCACCGCCGAAAGGATCAGGGAGCTGGGATTGGCGCGGCCCTGGCCGGCGATGTCCGGTGCCGTGCCGTGGGTCGCCTCGAAGATGGCGTGGCTGTCGGAGAGATTGGCCCCCGGCGCCATGCCGATGCCGCCCACTTCCGCCGCCAGGGCGTCGGACAGGTAGTCGCCATTGAGGTTAAGGGTGGCGACCACCGAGTAAAGTTCCGGTCGCAGCAGGATCTGTTGCAGAAAATTATCGGCGATGACGTCCTTGATGATGAGCTTGCCCGCCGCCACCGCCGCTTTCTCCGCCGCCTCGGCTGCGGCCTTGCCCTCGCTCTTGGCGATGGCCGCCTTCTGCCGCCAGGTAAAGACCTGCTCGCCGTACTCCCGCTCCGCCAGAGCGTAGCCCCAGTCGCGGAAGCCGCCCTCCGTGAACTTCATGATGTTGCCCTTGTGCACGAGGGTCACCGACGGCCGACCCTGCGTCAGGGCGTACTGGATGGCGCGGCGGATGAGGCGCTCCGAACCTTCCCGCGAGACGGGCTTGATGCCGATGGCGGAGCTTTCCGGAAAGCGGATCTTCCGCACCCCCATCTCCTCTTGCAGGAAGGCGATGAGGCGGCGAGCTTCGGGACTTTCCGCCGGCCACTCGATACCGGCGTAGATGTCCTCGGAATTCTCCCGAAAGATCACCATATCGACCTTTTCCGGTTCCCGCAGCGGACTGGGGGTTCCGGCAAAGTAGCGCACCGGCCGCTGGCAGACGTAGAGATCCAGATCCTGGCGCAAGGCCACGTTGAGGCTGCGCATGCCGGTGCCGACGGGGGTCTCCAGCGGGCCTTTTATGGCCACGTGGTGGGTACGGATGGTCTCCAGGGTCGCGGCGGGCAGCACCTGATCGGCACCCAGCTCCGCTACGGCCTTCTGTCCTGCCAAAAGCTCCTTCCAGACAATGGCGCGGGAACCGCCGTAGGCTTTGGCCACCGCCACATCCACCACCCGACGCATGGCCGGACTGACATCCACACCGATACCATCCCCTTCGATGAAGGGGACGATGGGCCGATCCGGCACCTCCAGGCGCCCCGCTGCAAAGCGGATGAGATCGCCGCCGCTCACGCGCTTTTCTCCAGCATCTGACTGGCCCAGCTCAGAGCGCCGCCACTGCGGATGAGCTCCAGATCACGCTCGCTGGCCAGCTGCGGCAGTACCGCAAATTCGAAGCCCTGACTGCGATCCTGCAGCGTCAGAGGCTGACCCAGGGCGAGTCCTGCGATATCGAGGCTGAGTTCATCCCCCGCCTGAACCCGCTCATAATCTTCGGGGTGCACGAAGGTCAGCGGCAGAATACCGAAGTTGATGAGATTGGCCAGGTGGATACGGGCAAAGGACTGCACCAGCACCGCCCGGACACCCAGATAACGCGGTGCCAGAGCGGCGTGCTCGCGACTGGAACCCTGCCCGTAGTTCTGCCCGGCGACGATGAAGCCTCCGCCCAGGCGCTTGGCCCGCTCGGCAAAATCCGCATCCACGGCGTGGAAGACGAACTGCGAGATGGCCGGAAGATTGGAACGCAGCGGCAGCACCTTCGCGCCCGCCGGCATGATGTGATCGGTGGTGATATCGTCTCCCAGACGGATGAGCACCGGTCCCTCGATGCGCGCTGGGGGCGGACTGCTCTCGGGCAAGGGCGCGATATTGGGTCCGCGCAGAATCTCGACCTTGGCGCCATCGGCGGCGGGCGGGACGATCATGCGATCGTCCACCAGGAAATGACCCGGCAACGGCACGGTGATGGGTGCCATACCCAGATCCCGCGGGTCCGTGATCACCCCCGTCAAGGCACAGGCGGCACAGGTCTCGGGGCTCGCCAGATAGACGGCCGCATCCTTGGTGCCGGAGCGCCCCTGGAAATTGCGATTGAAGGAGCGCACCGAGACGCCTCCGCTGGGCGGTGCGAAGCCCATGCCGATGCAGGGTCCGCAGGCCGACTCCAGGATACGGGCGCCGGCCGCGATGAACTTGAGCAGCCCGCCATCCTGGGTGACCATCTCCATGACCTGACGGGAGCCAGGGGAAATACCGAGACTCACGCCCTCCGCGACCACCCGACCGTCCAGCATGGTGGCCACGGTCATGAGGTCGGTGTAGGAAGAATTGGTGCAGGAACCGATGGCCACCTGAGCCACAGGCGTGCCGGCCACCTCCCGGACGGTCTTGACATTGTCGGGGCTGTGGGGACAGGCGATGAGCGGCTCCAGGGCGTCCAGATCGATCTCCAGAACCTCGTCGTAGGACGCGCCTTCATCGGGCAGCAGCTCCACCCAGTCGGTCTCCCGCCCCTGCGCCGCCAGATACTCGCGGGTCACCGCGTCGCTGGGGAAGACACTGGTGGTCGCCCCCAGTTCCGCGCCCATGTTGGTGATGGTGGAGCGGGCCGGCACATTGAGGCTCGCCACGCCTGGACCAAAATACTCGAAGACCTTTCCCACCCCGCCCTTGACGGTCTTGCGCCGCAGCACTTCGAGGATGATGTCCTTGGCACTCACGAAGGGCTGCAGGCGCCCCGTGAGATGCACGCCTACCACCTCGGGCATCTTCAGATTGAAAGGCAATCCGCCCATGGCCAGGGCGATGTCCAGACCGCCGGCGCCGATGGCCAGCATGCCGGCACCGCCAGAGGTTGGCGTATGCGAGTCGGAACCCAGCAGGGTCTTGCCTGGGCGGGAGAAACGCTCCAGATGCACCTGGTGGCAGATGCCATTGCCGGGACGAGAAAAGTGAATACCGTATTTGGCCGCGAAGCTCTGCAGGAAGCGATGGTCGTCGGCGTTCTCGAAGCCCGATTGGAGCATGTTGTGATCGACGTAGGAGACCGATAGCTCCGTACGCACCTTGGGCAGCTTCAGGGCCTCGAACTGAAGGTAGGCCATGGTCCCCGTGGCATCCTGGGTCAAGGTCTGATCGATGCGCAGGGCAATGGGGCTCCCCGGTTCCAGAGTGCCACGCACGAGGTGTGCGGCGATGATTTTCTGGGTGACGTTCCGGGGCATGGGCAAACTCCTCTGGATGGCCAACGGTGGAAGACGATTGTAGTCCTAGGGCCGCCATGATCGCAAAATCGCGCCGGCGGCGCCACGTATGCCGCTCCGTGACAGCGCACGACGCTTTGGTTACCATGTCGCACAAAGAATCTTTGCCGGAATGCCCAAAATGCGTCCGGCCTGTGGAAGGAGCGTCCATGTCCCGCACGATGTCGGTCAATCCCCTGTGGCTGTTTCAGATCTTTCCCTGGCTGCGCTGGTGGCCCCGGGTGGGGCGGGAGTCTCTGCGCGCCGATCTCATCGCCGGACTCACGGGAGCGATCATCGTCCTGCCCCAGGGCGTGGCCTTTGCGGTCATCGCCGGCCTGCCCCCGGAGTATGGGCTCTATACCGCCATGGTCCCGGCCGTCATCGCCGCCCTCTTCGGCTCTTCCTGGCACCTCGTCTCCGGGCCTACCACGGCCATCTCCATCGTCGTCTTCGGCGCCCTCAGTGTGATGGCCGAGCCGGGGACCGCGCACTACATCGAGCTGGCCCTGACCCTGACCTTCCTCACGGGTCTTTTTCAGCTGGCCATGGGCGTGGCGCGTCTGGGCGCGGTGGTCAACTTCATCTCCCACACCGTCGTCGTCGGCTTCACCGCCGGCGCGGCCATACTCATCGCCAGCAGTCAGATCAAGAATTTCTTCGGGGTGGACCTGCCGCGAGGGGCGGGCTTTGCGGAAACTATCTGGACCTTCGTCCATCGGCTCTCGCAGATCAACCCCTATGTTCTGACCGTCGCCGTTGTCACCCTGCTCACGGGTATCCTCATCCGCCGCTATGCACCGCGCCTGCCATACATGATCGCGGCCATGTTGGCTGGCAGCCTGGTGGCCTTCCTCTTCAACCATTTTCTGGGCGACGCGCGCACCGGCATCCGTCTGCTGGGGGCCCTGCCAGCCCAGTTACCGCCCCTGTCCCTCCCGGATTTCGACCCCAAGGCCCTCAGTCAGCTGGCGCCCGCCGCCCTGGCCGTGGCCATGCTCGGCCTGACGGAGGCCGTGTCCATCGCCCGCGCCGTAGCGGCGCGTGCCGAGCAGCGCATCGACGGCAATCAAGAGTTCATTGGCCAGGGTCTATCCAACATCGTGGGCAGTTTCTTCTCCTCCTACGCCTCCAGCGGCTCCTTCAACCGCTCCGGCCTCAACTACGAGGCGGGCGCCCGCACGCCATTGGCGGCGGTTTTTGCCTCTATCGTGCTGGGCATCATCCTGCTGCTGGTGGCCCCGCTCATGGCCTACCTGCCCATCGCCGCCATGGCCGCCGTGCTCTTTCTGGTGGCTTACGGACTCATCGATTTCCACCACATCGGCGAAATCCTGCGGGCCAGCAAACGTGAAACCGCCATTCTCCTCACCACTTTTCTCTCGACGCTTTTCGTCCAGCTGGAATTCGCCATCTATCTGGGCGTCATGCTCTCCCTCATCTTTTACCTGCTGCGCACCTCCAAACCCAATGTCGCAGCGGTGACACCGGACCCCGAAAGCCCCTATCGCCCCCTGGTGACTCGGGCCGATCTGCCGCAGTGCCCGCAAGTACTCATGGTGCGCATCGATGGTTCGCTGTTCTTTGGCGCCGTGAATCATGTGGAGCAGCGCTTGGGGGAATTGGCGCAACAGTATCCAGAGCGGCGCATTCTCGTGATCAATGGCCGCAGCATCAATTTCGTGGATATCGCGGGCGCCGAGACCCTGGTACAGGAGGCGCGTCGCTGGCGGCGCCGCGGCGGCGATCTGTACATCTACGGCCTGAAGCCTGCCGCATTGGCCATTCTGGAGCGCGGGAAATTTCTCGAGGAACTGGGACGGGAGCGGGTCCTGTCGAGTCGCGACGAAGTGATCCGCCGCGTCTACCCGGGCCTGGATCGGGACATCTGCGCCGGCTGCGACGCACGCATCTTCACCGAATGTCGGCAGGGCGAGACCAAGGTACAGCGTCTCGCCAGCGCACGGGCCTAGTAGCGCCCTATTCCGTCCAGGCGAGGGCCTGGCGCAGACGTCTGAGGCTTTCCTCCCGCCCCAGGATCGCCAGGGTCTGGTCCAGGGGAGGGGAGACGGCGCAACCGGCAACGGCGACGCGCAGCGGCTGCGCGATCTTGCCGAGCTTGCCCTCGGATTCCACGTCGGCGAGGGCCTGCAGGGCATCGTGGAGACTCGTAGCCGTCCAGTCGGGGAGCTCGGCCAGGTGCTCCGCGGCCCTGCGCAGGAGCTCGCCGCGGCCGCGTAGGTGCTTGTCCCGATCCGCGGCCACCGCCTCGGTGGGCGCCCGATAGAAAAACAGGGCACCCCGAGCCATGTCCACCAGGGTCTTGGCCCGCTCGCGCAGCGCCAGCACCACCTGCTCCAGTTCCGGCCCCGCCCGCAGGCAGGCGGCATCGATACCCTCGCGCTGCAGGTAGGGCCATAGGCGCTGCGCCAGGTCTGCGGGCGGCATGGCCTGGATATGCTGTGCGTTGAGCCAGAGCAGCTTCTCCGGATTGAAGGCGGAGGCCGCCTTATGGACGTCTTCGATGCGGAAGTATCGAATCATCTCGTCCATGTGGAACACTTCCTGATCGCCGTGGGCCCAGCCCAGGCGCAGCAGGAAATTGAGCAGAGCCTCCGGTAGGTAGCCCTGCTCGCGGTATTCCAACACGCTCACCGCACCGTGGCGCTTGGACAGTTTCTGCTTGTCTGGGCCAAGAATCATCGGTACGTGGGCATAGACCGGCGGCGTCGCGCCCAGGGCGCGCAGGATCTGGATCTGCCGCGGGGTATTGTTGAGGTGGTCGTCACCGCGGATGACGTGGGTGATACCCATGTCCCAGTCGTCTATCACGACACAGAAATTGTAGGTCGGGGTGCCGTCGGCGCGGGCAATGATGAGGTCGTCCAATTCTGCATTCTGGAAGCGCACGGTGCCGTGGATCAGATCCTCCACCACGGTCTCGCCCTGGTCGGGGCTACGGAAGCGCACCACCGGTTGTACCCCTGGGCGGGGTTCGTGACGATTGCGGCAGCGTCCGTCGTAGCGTGGTTTTTCCTTGCGCGCGCGCTGCTCCTCACGCATCGCCTCCAGCTCCTCCTTGCTGCAGTAACAATGGTAGGCAGTGCCCGCTGCCAGCATCTGCGCCAGCACTTCGCGATATCGATCCATGCGCTGGGTCTGGTAGAAAGGCCCGGCATCCCAGTGCAGACCCAACCACTCCATTCCCTCGAGAATGGCCGCCGTGGCCTCCGGCGTGGAACGCTCGAGGTCGGTATCCTCGATGCGCAGGATAAAGCGTCCACCCAACCTGCGCGCATGGAGCCAGGAGTAAAGAGCGGTACGGACCCCACCGATGTGTAGATAGCCGGTGGGACTCGGAGCGAAACGCGTACAGACCGTCATGTAGCTTCCCGAAGATCGCAACGAAAGCGCAAGCATAGCAGCATGTGCCCCGCACTCCTAAGTGTGCGCCCATAGGATTGACGCGGACAAAGTCTTGCGCCTACTATCGATCGTCAATAAGTTCTCTTAAGGGTCCCCTGTCTTAATTTATATTTAGTCCAGACTTGCCCCATGGCGGGGAGCGAGTCGGGCCTGCCTGGAAGGAGTCACATGAGAAGACGCTTGATCGTTATTGCAACGGGTTTGGCGTTAGCTGGTAGTCCTATGGCCTGGGCGGCATCTCAAGACATAGGTCTGCACACTACCGAACCCGCCCAGGATCTGAGTGCGGCCCTGCAACAGCTGTCCCAGGATGCCCAGCCCACGGTAGCCGGACCGCAGAATCTCGACCTTACGACATCGACGGACCCCACGCTTGCCGCAAGTGAGGGCACGGCCGCGCAGAGCGGCGGCAGCGGCTCGGCGACAGGCGGCGCCGGGCTCATGGCGGCGGTGGAGTCCCTGCGCTCCGGCGACCCACTGCTAGGCAAATCCGACGATGGTCGAGTGTGGACGACCATCGTTCAGGGTTTCCGCATCAGCAAGGTGTCGCGCAGCGAGGTGGATCAGTGGCGCAGCTGGTTTTTGCAGCATCAGGGCAAACTCGAGCAGATCCTGAACAACTCCCGTCCCTTTCTCTACTATGTGGCCACCGCGGTAGCGCAGCGGGGCATGCCCATGGAACTGGCGCTGCTGCCGGCGATCGAAAGCGGCTATAATCCCAAGGCCTTCTCCCCTGCCGCTGCGGCGGGGCTGTGGCAGTTCGTGCCGGGTACGGCGCGCAACTTCGGTCTGCAGAATACCCGCTGGGGTGACCCACGTCTGAGCCTGACCGCATCCACCAACGCGGCCCTGGACTACCTCTCGTATCTGTACAACTACTTCGGCGGTAACTGGCTGCTGGCCATCGCCGCCTACAATGCCGGACAGGGCACCGTGTCGGCGGCCATCCAGCGCAATGTGGCGGCGGGCAAGCCTACGGATTTCTGGAGCCTCAATCTCCCTCAGGAAACCGAAAATTACGTGGCGGAACTGCTGGGGCTTGCTCAGGTCATCGAAAACGCCAAGGCCTACCACGTCAGCCTGCCGGCCATACCGAACCAGGCGCACATCGCTGTGGTCACCACGCCCAAGACGGTGGCACTGAACGTCGCCGCCAAGCTCATGGACATGCCCGTGAATGAGCTGCAGCACCTCAATGCCGGCCTGAGCTACGGAGTGGCGCCCGCCAACTATCAGTTGGTGGTGCCCAAGGACAAGGCGACGCAACTCAAGGAGGCCTTGCTGACCCTGCCCGAGACGCCGGCTCCGCAACCGGCCCCAGCTGCCGCGCCCGCGCCGCATCTGCGCTACGTCTCCGTTCGGCCGGGCGACACCCTGTCGCTCGTGGCGCAGCGTTACGGCGTCCAGGTAGCGCAGTTGCAGCGCTGGAATCATATCGCCTCGCCGCGAGCCCTGCGCGTCGGTCAGCGTCTGGTGGTCTACGGCGGCGCCCCGGTAGCGTCAAACGGCGGCGGCGCCATCACGGTTCGACCCGGCGAGAGTCTCTGGCAGATCGCCCAGCGCGCCGGCGTGAGTGTGACAGCCCTGGCGCGCGCCAATGGTCTGACCAAAGCCAGCATGCTGCACCCAGGGCAGGTGTTGCAGCTGCCTGGTGGCGGTGCGGGCGCCCCGGCTCGCGCTACCCCCGCCGTCTATACCGCGCGGGGAGGTAGCATCACCGTACGTCCGGGCGAAAGTCTCTGGCAGATCGCCCAGCGCGCCGGTCTCAGTGTGACGGCCCTGGAGCGCGCCAACGGCCTCAGCCGGTCCAGCATGCTGCACCCTGGGCAGGTGCTGCGCCTGCCGGCGGTAGGCACGGAGGTAGCAGCCATCAGCCCGGCGCAGGAGCGTGCAGCGACGGCGGCCCACCCCACCACCTATGTGGTACGGCCGGGGGACAGCGTCTGGCAGATCGCCCAGCGCTTTCACGTCTCGCCCAAAGCGGTGGTACAGTGGAACCGCTTGGCCTCGGCGCAGGACATCCGCCCCGGGACGCAGCTCACCATCTATACGCGCTGATTGCAGGAGCAGAAGCTTCCATGGGTTTTCTCGAAGGTAAAAAGGCCTTGGTCGTCGGTGTCGCCAATGAGCGTTCCATCTGCTGGGGGATCGCCCAGGCCATGGCCCGCCAGGGTGCCGAAGTCTGGCTGAGCTATCAAAGCGAACGTACCAAAAGCCGCGTCGAAGAGCTGGCAGCGCAGATTGACGCACCAGCACCCATGCCTCTGGATCTACTGGCCGCCGAAGAACTGGCCCGAGCGGTGGCGGCCATCCGTGAACGCTGGGGCGGTCTGGATATCGGTGTCCACGGGGCTGCCTTCGCGCCCAAGCAGGAGTTGTCCGGCAACTACGTCGATGTCACTACCCAGGATGGCTTCCGGGTGGCCCACGAGGTCTCTTCCTACAGCTTCACGGCCATGGCCCAGGCCCTGCGCCCACTGATGCAGGGACGACGGGGAGCATTGCTGGCCTTGAGCTATCTCGGGGCAGAGCGGGCCATGGCCAACTACAACGTCATGGGTCTGGCCAAGGCCAGTCTGGAGGCTGGGGTGCGCTATCTGGCGCATGCCCTCGGACCAGAGGATATTCGCGTCAACGCCATTTCCGCCGGCCCCATCCGCACCCTCGCCGCCAGCGGTATCAGCGACTTCCGCAGTATTCTGGACCACTATGCCGAACACGCGCCTCTGCGCCGCAATGTGAGTCAGGAGGAGGTCGGCAATGTCGCCGCCTTCCTCTGTTCGGACCTTGCCTCGGGAATCACCGGCGAAATTACTTACGTAGACGCGGGCTACAACATCGTCGGTTTCTAGACCCTACCTGGCCTGGACGGGGGCTGCGCGGCCAGGACGGGTGCAACCGCCATGCCTTCAGGTCCGCAGCTTCTCCACTTCTGCCAGCATCTTGGCAAAACTCTCGTCGAAGGCCGCAAGGCCTTGGGTCTGCAGGGTCTGCGCCACATCCCCATCCAGGTCTATGCCGAGCTCTGCCAAGGCGTTCAGGGTGGCTTCGGCCTCGTCCAGACCATCTTCGAGCTGCGCCCGAAGTCGTCCGTGGTCGCGCAGTTTTTCAAGGGTATCGTCGGGCAGGGTATTGATGGTTTCCGGACCCAGGAGCGGCTCTACATAGAGTAGATCGGAATAGGCCGGGTTCTTGGTGCTGGTACTGGCCCAGAGCAGGTACTGCGGTCGCCCGCCCAGACTCGCAAGGCGGGCGAAGGTCTCTCCGTGAAAGATCTCTCGGTAGATACGGTAGGCCACCTTGGCCATGGCGACGGCGGCCTTGCCGCGCAGGGCCAGGGCCGGTGCCCTGCCATCCTGGGTCAGTCGCTCGTCCACCAGGGTATCGACCCGCGACAGGAACAGACTGGCCACCGCCTTCACCCTGGCCGGATCGCCGCCCTTGTCGATCCATTGGGCAAGGCCCGCGCAATAGGCATCGAAGACGGCGCGCACGTGTCCGAGTCCAAACATCAAGGTGACGTTCACGGAAATGCCGCGCCCGATGAGGGTGGTAAGGGCACGTATCCCGGCCGGCGTGGCCGGTACCTTTATGAGCAGGTTGTCGCGCTGGACGATCTCGCGCAGGCGCTGCGCCTCGCTCACGGTCGCCGCTTCGTCCTGGGCAAGACGCGGCGACTCTTCCCAGCTCACCCAGCCGTCATCGCCACGACTTTCTCGATGGATAGGGGCGAGCAGATCGCAGGCCATCTGCAGGTCGGTTTTTACGAGTTGCTCGTAGAGGTGCTCGGCGGAGTCTGCCTGGATACTGCGGGCATCGTCGCGATAGTAGGGGCTGGTGTGGATAGCCTTTTGAAAGATGCTAGGATTCGAGGTGACCCCGCTGATGCCCATTTCACGGATGTAGCGGGCGAGCACGCCGTCGTGGATCAAGGTACGGGATAGATTGTCGAGCCACAGACTTTGTCCCAGCTCGCTACGCACGCGTGTCAGATCGTTGCTCATGGTGTGCTCCCGATGGCTTCACTGCCTAGAGTGTAGTCCGTGTCCGCCGGGCTTGCAGGGGCAGCGACAGCGGACTAGACTCATCGTACCTGTTCATCCGAATTCAAGGAGGGATGGACCATGCACCTCAGCAAGAACATGCTCCCCGTGGAGCGCTGGCTACGTCTCTATTTTGGCCTGATCCTCGTCGCCATCTATTTCATCACGCCTTTTCCCTACAAGCAGTGGACCTGGTCTGGCCTGCTGCTCATCCTCACAGCCATCACGGGCTACTGCCCCGTCTATGCCATGCTCCACAAGGATCCGCCCAAGGCAGTGGACTCCAAGGACGAGACGGCTCCCTGAAGGGACCGGCAGACGCGCCTGTGGTATCCCGCTCGACAAGCAGAGGCGCCGGCTTTACCCTTGGCTTTTGACATGGGAGAGGCTTCATGGACGGAACACAGGTCGTTTTACACACCAACCACGGCGACATCACCATCGTCCTGGCAGCGGACAAGGCACCGCAGACCGTGGCCAACTTTCTGCGCTATGTGGACGAGGGTTTCTTTGACGACACCATCTTCCATCGCGTCATCCCGGGTTTCATGATCCAAGGGGGTGGCTTCACGGCCGACATGAGCCAGAAGCGCACCCACGAACCCATCCACAACGAGGCCGACAATGGGCTCAAGAACGCCCGCGGTACCCTCGCCATGGCGCGCACCAGCGACCCACACTCAGCCACGGCGCAGTTCTTCATCAATCTTACGGACAACGATTTTCTGGATTTCAAGTCGGCTTCGGGCAACGGCTGGGGCTATGCCGTCTTCGGTCGGGTCGTGGATGGTATGGATGTGGTGGATGCCATCGCCAAGGTCGCCACGGGGAATCGCGGCATGCACCAGGACGTCCCCAAGGAAAGTGTGGTCATCACCAAGGCCGAACGGGTAAACGCCTGAGCGCATGCGCTCTTGCCTGGAGGGGGCATGGACGCAGCGGGCGCTGTATTTCATCTCCGACCTGCATCTGAGCAAAGACGCACCGGTTCGCACCCAAAACTTCCTCGACTTCTGTTCCGAAATGCCGAGGGACGCCGGGGCGCTCTTCATCCTCGGTGATCTCTTCGATTTCTGGATCCATGGTCGGCAGGTAGATGAGTCGCCCGCTGCCGAGACCTTTTCGGCGCTGGCCGAGCTCGTTCAGAACGGAATACGGGTCTTTTGCATGCCGGGGAACCGCGATTTCGCCCTTGGCACCACCGTGCTGGAGCGCTTCGGCATCGAGGCCCTCGCGGATCCCTGCGTCCTCCAGGTAGGCGGTGAGGCCGTACTGCTGACCCACGGCGATCTGCTCTGCACCGACGATCGATCCTATCAGCGCTTCCGTCGCTTCATTCGTCACCCCGCACTGCTGACGACTCTCCGCGCTCTACCCTACCCCGCGCTTCGCGGCCTCGCCCACGGCCTGCGCCGCGGCAGTCGCCGGGCCGTGGCGCAGAAGGACCTGAGGATCACCGATGCCACGGCGGAAGGTCTGAGTCGGGCCTTTCTCGGCCAGGGTCCCTTTGCTCTCGGCGGGGCGCCCTTCGCCCGCCTCATCCACGGCCACACCCATCGTCCGGGGCAGGAAGATCTGCCAGGTCTTGGTCAACGCCTGGTGCTGGGCGACTGGCGGGACGACGGCACCTATTTCGTTCGCCACGATCCATCGGGCTGGCAACTGCACCATTTTCCCGCCGACGAAGGCGGCATGGAGACCAGCACTTCCTGATTTTTGGGCCACCTCGAGCCCTCCTGTACAGGACCGACGCTGCCCCTTATCATTGGCCCCTTGTTCGGAAAGAATGCGGTCATGACTCTCATCGTTCAAAAATATGGCGGTACCTCCGTCGGCAGTGCAGAGCGCATCCAGGCCGTGGCAGACCGGGTATTGGCCAGCCACCGCGCCGGCCAGCAGGTGGTGGTCGTGGTCTCGGCCATGTCCGGCGAGACCGACCGCCTACTGCAACTCGCCCACGCCATGGACCCCCGACCCAGCCCACGGGAACTGGACACCCTGCTCAGCACCGGCGAACAGGTAACCATCGCCCTGCTCAGCATGGCCCTGCAAGCACGAGGACAAGCAGCCATTTCCTTTACCGGTGGGCAGGTACCCATCACCACCAACTCCGCCCACAACAAGGCGCGCATCGAGCACATCGAAGCGAGCCGCATCCGCAGCGCTTTGGCATCGGGCACGGTGGTCATCGTCGCCGGCTTTCAGGGGGTCGATGGCCAGGGCAACATCACCACCCTGGGGCGTGGTGGCTCCGATACCACCGCCGTGGCCCTGGCTGCCGCGCTGCAGGCAGACGAATGCCAGATCTACACCGATGTCGACGGGATCTACACCACGGATCCCCGGGTGGAGCCCCGGGCGCGGCGGCTGGATCGCATCACCTTCGAGGAAATGCTGGAGATGGCGAGTCTCGGAGCCAAGGTCCTGCAGACCCGTTCCGTGGAGTTTGCCATGAATTATCGGGTGCCGGTTCGGGTGCTCTCGTCCTTCGAGGACGGCCCCGGCACCCTGGTCACAGAAGAGGACAATGCCATGGAAGCTCCCCGCGTTTCAGGAATCGCCTTTTCCCGCAACGAAGCCAAGGTCACCGTCAGCGGCGTGCCGGATCGGCCGGGCATCGCCCACGCCATTCTGGGCCCGGTGTCGGCCGCCAACATCAATGTCGACGTGATCCTCCAGAATGTGTCCGCAGCCGGGCGTACCGACTTTACCTTTACGGTGGAACGCGGTGACTTCGACCGTACGATGGAGATCCTGCGGGGGGTAGCGGCGGAACTACAGGCCGAGGGCGTGCGCGGCGACACCGGCATCGCCAAGGTGTCGGCGGTGGGCGTCGGCATGCGCTCGCACGCCGGAATCGCCGCTTCGATGTTTGCGGCCCTCGCCAAGGAAGGTATCAACATCCAGATGATTTCCACCTCGGAGATCAAGATCTCGGTGGTGATCGACGAGAAATATCTGGAACTGGCGGTGCGAACCCTACACGAGGCCTTTGGTCTGGAGCAGGGGAAGCCTAAGCCATGAGCCTCATGGCCACCTATGCCCGCCTGCCTGTCGCCTTTGAGCGCGGCGAGGGCGTCTGGCTCTTTGACGCGGAAGGCCGGGCTTATCTCGATGCACTGGCCGGTATCGCCGTCTGTGGCTTGGGTCACTCCCATCCGGCGGTGACCCGCGCCATTCAGGAGCAGGCCGGCCGTCTGATCCATACCTCCAACCTCTACCGCGTACCACTGCAGGAGGCCCTCGGTGAGCGCATCTGCCGCTTGAGTGGCCTGGATGCGGCTTTTTTCTGCAACAGCGGCGCCGAAGCCAATGAGGCGGCCATCAAAATGGCTCGTCTCTACGGCCACCAACGGGGTATTGCCGAACCCAAGATCCTGGTCTTTTCTCAGGCCTTCCACGGCCGGACCCTGGCGGCGTTGACGGCCACCGGCAATTTTCGCATCCAGGAAGGCTTCGCGCCGCTGGTTTCGGGTTTCGTGCGGGTACCCTATGGCGATCTGGCGGCCGCTGCTGCGGCCCTGGCCGCAGATCCGGCCATCGTCGCCGTGCTGGCCGAACCGATCCAGGGCGAAGGGGGGGTGCGCCCGGCACCGGCGGGCTTCCTGCGCGGCTTGCGGACCCTGTGCGATACCCACTCGGCCCTGCTCATGTTCGACGAAGTGCAGACTGGTATCGGTCGCAGCGGCAAATTTCTGGCCTTTCAGCACGAGGACGGGCTCCTGCCCGATGTGCTGAGTCTGGCCAAGGGACTCGGCAATGGCGTTCCCATCGGCGCCCTCCTCGCTCGGACGCCGGCGGCCGCCCTCTTCGGTCCGGGCAAGCACGGCACCACCTTCGGCGGTGGTCCACTGGTTTGCGCCGCCGCACTGGCGGTACTGGAAACCATGGAGCGCGAGGATATCCCCACTCAGGCGGCGCGACAGGGACAGCGCTTGCGCGATAGCCTGCGGCAGAAGCTAGGGCAGCACCCGCTGGTGGAGGAAATCCGCGGAATGGGGCTGATGGTAGGCGTGGTGCTGCGGCGTAAACCCGAGAGGCTCGTTGAAAAGGCCCTGGATGCCGGGCTCCTCATCAATGTGACGGCGGAGCGGGTCATCCGTCTGCTTCCGCCCCTCATCATCCAGGAAGCCGAGATCGAGCGCCTCACGGATATCCTCAGCACACTCCTGGAGGGCGAGTCGTGAATACCCCACGCCATTTTCTCCGGCTACAGGATCTTAGCCGAGCCGAACTACTGGCACTTCTGCACCGCGCCGCGGAGCTCAAGCGCCAGACCAGGGCCGGTGAGATCCACGCGCCTTTGCGCGGCAAGACTCTGGCCATGATCTTCGAGAAGTCCTCGACCCGCACGCGGGTATCCTTCGAGGTGGGCATGGCTCAGCTGGGTGGCCACGCCCTCTTTCTCTCGCCGCGCGACACCCAACTGGGTCGCGGCGAGAGTATCGAGGACACAGCCCGCGTCCTTTCCCGGATGGTGGATCTGGTCATGATCCGGACTTTTGGCCACGACAACCTGCTGCGCTTCGCCGCGGCCAGCCGCGTGCCCGTCATCAATGGCCTGTCCGACGACCACCACCCCTGCCAGCTCTTGGCCGACCTGCTCACGGCACAGGAGCTCTGGGGCGATCTGCGCGGGCGACGCATCGCTTTTATCGGTGATGGCAGCAACAACATGGCGCGGTCGTGGATGGAAGCAGCGGATATGCTGGACTTCGAACTGCGTATCGGGGCACCCGAAGCCTTCTGGCCGCGACCCGAGCTGCGTGCCGCCCACGCTGCCCATACGCGCTGTTTCGACAGTGCCGAGGCGGCCGCCGAGGGCGCCGGGATGCTGGTCACGGACGTCTGGACCAGCATGGGACAGGAGGCGGAGCAGGCGGCGCGCAAAGCGCTCTTCCATCCCTTTCAGGTCAACGCCGCACTCCTGGCCAAGGCAGCTCCGGGAGCCGTGTTCATGCACTGTCTGCCGGCCCACCGCGGCGAGGAAGTCAGCGCCGAGGTCCTGGAAGGTCCGCGCTCCCTGGTCTGGGACGAGGCCGAAAACCGACTCCACGCACAGAAGGCGCTCATGGAATTTCTCTCCGGTCACGGACCCGTGGCGGAGCTGGACGAGCAAGCATAAGGAGCCAAACCATGGTCAAACGCGTCGTACTCGCCTATTCCGGAGGTCTGGACACCTCGGTCATCCTCAAGTGGCTGCAGGATCGGTACCAGTGCGAAGTGGTGACCTTCACCGCCGACATCGGTCAGGGGGAGGAGCTGGAACCAGCCCGGCGCAAGGCCGAGCAGCTGGGCGCACGCGAGGTCTTCATCGACGACCTGCGGCAGGAATTCGTGCGCGATTATGTCTTCCCGATGTTCCGCGCCAATACCGTCTACGAGGGCGAATATCTGCTGGGCACTTCCATTGCTCGCCCCCTCATCGCCAAGCGCATGGTGGAAATCGCCGCGGAGGTGGGGGCCGATGCCGTCGCCCACGGCGCTACGGGCAAGGGCAACGACCAGGTCCGCTTCGAGATTGGCGCCTATGCCCTCAATCCGGATATCCGGGTCATCGCTCCGTGGCGGGAGTGGGATCTCAACTCCCGAGAGAAGCTTTTGGCCTACGCCGAGGCCCATAACATCCCCATCGAGCGGCACGGCCATAAATCGCCCTACTCCATGGATGCCAATCTGCTGCACATTTCCTACGAGGGCGGCATACTGGAAGACCCCTGGGCGGAACCGGAAGAAAGCATGTGGCGCTGGACCACGGCACCGGAGCAGGCCCCGGATCAGCCGCGCTATATCGATATCCAGTTTGCCCACGGCGACCCGGTGGCCATCGACGGCGAAGCCCTGCCACCGGCGGCACTGCTGGCACACCTCAATACCCTGGGAGGGGAACACGGCATCGGGCGCCTGGACATCGTCGAGAACCGCTACGTGGGCATGAAGTCTCGCGGCTGCTACGAGACGCCCGGCGGCAGCATCCTCCTCAAGGCCCACCGCGCTCTGGAATCCATCACTTTGGATCGGGAGGTGGCACACCTGAAGGATGAGCTCATGCCGCGCTACGCCACCATCGTCTACAACGGCTACTGGTGGAGCCCGGAGCGGCGCGCCTTGCAGACACTCATCGACCAGACCCAACGCCTGGTTACCGGGGTGGTGCGCCTGAAGCTCTACAAAGGCAATTGCACCGTGGTGGGACGCCGCTCCGAAGAAAGTCTCTTCGATCCTCGCATCGCCACCTTCGAAGACGACGCCGGTGCCTACCGGCAGCAGGATGCCGAGGGCTTCATCAAACTCAACGCCCTGCGTCTGCGCATCGAAAAGCGCCTGCAGGGTTGACGGACGCTCGGACGATTCTGCCGCCCTCCGCTTCGGCCCCGAGGCTTGCTTTGCCTAGCGTGGGCGTCTAGCCTTGGGAGCAAAACCCGACGTCCAGCGTGGGTGAGATTCCCGGCGGCCCGAGGCTGCCCTAGGTCTTGGAGGAGATGTTTCTTATGCGCATTCTGCACACGATGCTTCGCGTCGGCCAGCTCGAACGGTCCCTGGCTTTCTACACGGAAGTCCTCG
>ERZ1669250.363-NODE-363-length-21685-cov-6.900786_pt1 | contig 21685 bp, 20 predicted proteins | sample MGYA00579295_ERZ1669250 | MGnify/ENA primary metagenome ERZ1669250 (study PRJEB41166, sample SAMN08046056) | hot springs metagenome | biome: hot spring; feature: acid hot spring; material: thermophilic sediment; isolation source: thermophilic sediment from acid...
CTGCTGTTGTTGTGGTTGTTGATGTTACTGTGCTCACAGCAGTAGTGGTTACTGTGGTTGTTGCTGTTGTTACGGCTGTTGTCGTGGTTGTTGTGGTTGAAGTAGTCGTGGTTGTCACTGGAGTGTATGGTATGTGGAAGTATGAGGCTACACAAGCCTGCAACTGAGGATCAGGACTCGGCAAACCAATGAATGCAGCATACTGAGGATACTTACTCCACAGTGAACCATTAATGATGGCCTGGGCAATAGGCGGAATAAAGCCAGGTGGGGCAACGCCGCCGAAGAAGAATGGGTCTGGAAGCCAGGTCGTTGACATACCCATAATCATCTGTTGGGCCGATGGATAAACCACCAGGTCTGCTATCAGGTGCGGTAGGCATGCATACGCCCATGTGAAGTCGAAGTAGTTCGGGTTATATTGAATTGGCTCAAGCTTAGCACCCCAGATGAACTGCGGATCATAATACTCCCACCACGCTATCCAAGCCTCAATAGCCTTCTCGTAATCAGGGCTACCAGGCGCTGCCGCGGCAATAACTGTTTGGACGTTTGACAAGTTAATGTAGCCGAACGTAGAGTTAACGCACCAGACTAAGGTATTGTTAATTGGTGGCGGTAGGTTCGTTGATAATGGCTGGCAGTACCAACCGATAAGCTGATGATTAACAACCCTAGGCCATGCAAAGGGCCAGGCTAGGGATGTATTAAACACGTTGCCTACAAAGTATGTCCACACGGATGTGTGGGGCCACTGAGTCCAGGCCGTAATGTAACTATTCACCTTGGGGCCAAACCACTCAACGGCCTGGAACTCACCGTTAGGTATTAGTTTCCCAACAAGTGTATCATGCTCTATTGCAACCGTCTTAGTCGGTATGCCGAATGCCGTAAGCTCCTCTGCTGCGAAGGATGCTGGAACTATTTGATTTGTGAAGCCTGCAGGCATTAGAAGCGTTAATTGCAGTGGTGTCCCATTTGGAGTGTACCATTGCCCATTCTTCTGGTAAAAACCTAGGCTTTCAAGAATCTGCGCAGCCTCAGTAGTATTGTACTTATATGTAAATAACATATTTGCTATGGTCTGCGGGAATGTGGATAAGGTATATTGTGCTGCTGGGATATTATAGCTAGCAGGTAACAGTGATTGCAAACCCCACGACGCAGCCATAGCTGTTGTATTAAGTACATAGTATAGTATTCTCCTCACCTGCGGTATGTTCCAGGGGTAGTAGCTAGGGTTGATTGTTATGCCGTATATGTCGTATGAGTATATTGTGAAGACGTCAATACCCTTACTCTCAAGTTCAGCATTCTGCTGGGGCGATAGGAAAACGTAGATGAATTGAGCCTGCCCAGACATAATCGTGGTCATTGCCTGGGTATTCCCACCTACGAATAGCGATACAACAGTTGGGTAATATGTGAATGAATTGAGCGGATAAACCTCCTCCCACCTCTGGAATAGATCCGGTGGTACTAGGGTTATTGTAATGTAGTTTGAGCCAACCTTAGAGACATAGTATGGACTTATGCTCCAGTAAGGCGCCACGAAGGTTGTAATATTCCTATGTGCAAAGGCCAGCGCCTCACCCCTATTCGTAATATTCTTTAAAGCGTCCACAGCCCACTTCCAAACCGGGTAAGGTGTGAACATGTGGTATGTGAGTAGGTAAATCCATTCTGTTGGTGACCATTGTTGGAATAGGAATTGTATTGTGTAGTTGTTGATTACTCTAATGTCCTCGTCAGCATATTGAAACTGCATGAATGGGTAAAACCATCCAAAGCCCTTAACGCCGATGTAGAATTCTGCGTAAACGTCCCATGCGGTGAAGGGTATTGTTGCTGAACCATTAAACCAATACAAGCCACGCCTAAGATAAACAGTCAAAACACCAGAACCATTAGGCAAAACCCTAATCGTCCAATTCTCAGCCAGGGCTGGGAAGAATTGTCCAGTTATAGGGTTATAGTAGGCTAGGGGCACGTAGGTATCGTATGCGCCTATGTCATTGCCGACCGTGTGGGATACGAATAGGTTCCAGTTCGGTGCACCAGGAACGTAAAGAAGCGTTGAAGATACCGCCTGCGTTATCGTGTAACCCTCTGCAAGAGATACTGTAGCAACAGCCATAGCTATAGCCATTGCCGCTACCAATATCGCATGAGATATCTTCTTCATAGTAGTTTAGGTTCACACGCATTTATTAACATGTATTCACACAACGTACATGGCATATTATTTTACTTAGCTTCAATAGTTAAAAAGAGTAAACCTAATAATTACTAGGCGTCAAATACTATATATTGCCTTTAGGAAATGTTACACCCTGGATTTTATGAACAGCTGGTAACTGTTCAAGCCCCATCATTAGGCTTAGTTTAGTGGGTCCACTTAAATTAACCTTCTGTAGTTTGATCTGTTTAAATTGGTTTAAAAGCCAGGGGAAGTTTGCTGCAAATGGTTAACCTGGCTAGGTGGGGTGATTTAAGGCTGGTTGCTTTCGATGATGAAGTCTCATGGGAGCTTATACTCAGGGATGCATTAATGCTTAAGTCATCGCCAATGGTTAAGGGCGGTGGCCTAACATATGCTGGCGGTATACGTAGCGCTGGTGAGGATAAGTTAGGTAAATACACTTCATATGCAATTGATGGGGAGGCTCAATCAGTAAAGGCGTTATATGTGGTTAAGGCTTATTTAAACGAACCAGTGGTAATATCTAGCGTTTTATTTAAGGTAAGTGTAGAAAGGGGCGTTGGTGGTGAGGATGATGTAGATACTGCATCGTTCAATGCGCAGGTTTTCTTAGACAGATTCTTCGGGTATACGCCTTATAATTGGGTTAAACCAATCTTCATTAAGCTCAATGAATCGGCTGGTGGAGTGGTATTGGGTTCCTTCGGAATGTTCATCGATTCTAAAAGCCTATCAACGGTAGTTGCCTCAGCCCTTGAGCCTAGGGCACCGCAGCTACTTAAGTTAAGTGCAAGTGGTGTTGGGTTTAGGGCTATACTGGGGTTGAGTGGGACTATTGGTAGGGTTCCTGAGGGGTATGTATTATCGTCAATAATCGTCTACGGTAATTCACCCAACGAGGCCTTATTCAGGTGGGGTCGTTGGATTAGGGCTCTCTACGGTAGGTCTAAACCCTCCATAGAGGCTAATATTGATTACTTGAATTCCCTCCAATACTGGACTGATACAGGTGGTATGTACTGGTATAGGACGTTACCCGGCATGAATTATGCTCAAACCATGCTTGAGATTAAGAGGTATATGGGTGAGAACGGTATAGGTGTTAAGTATTACCAGGTTGACTCATGGTGGTACCCAAAGAATCCTGAAGATGGGGGTGCATTAGAGTACCATGAGGTTCCTGAATTAGGCAGCGACCTTGAGTCACTCTCAAGGGTACTTGGTTCAATAATAAGCCTACACATTAGGTACTTATCAAGGACATCACCATACGCTCAACGGTACCAGTCAAGGATCGTTAAGAACGCAACATGCATAACTCAGCCTGAGGGCTACTTCAATGATTTAGTTAAGTCACTTAAGAGTAAGGGGGTCTACTCAATTAAGCATGATTGGTTAACCACTCTTAGGCAGAGGTGTAGTGAAGTCTATATGAGCGAGCCTGGTGCGCTTGAAAGGTACCTTGACGCTTTATTTAATGCCGCTGAAAGGTACGGTATGTTGATTGAACTATGTATGCCTGACCTATACCACTACTTCATAGGGGCTAAGCATGATTCAGCATTAATGATACGCACAAGCCCTGATTACGGATCCTCAACACCCAAGCATCTACTACTGTACTATAATGTATATAACTCAATGCTCGCAATGCAGTTGGGTTACGCACCATTCTTTGACGTCATGGTAACAACGGATCATCATGCCTACGCTGATCTACTGGCTAGGGTGTTATTCTTCTCGGCAGTGGGTATTGGTGACGCCATTGATAAGGACCCGTACTGGAGGAGGGGTGTTAATGTTAATTTACTAAGGAGGTTCCTGACCCCGCAATGGATTGTACTTAGGCCTGATGAACCAGCTAAGTTAACTGATGAAATGTATATAAATGATCCATATACTGAACCAGTACCATTAACCACCTTAACCAGTGTGAGGGATATTACTTTAATTACCTTATTTAATGTACATAGGGATCTTGACCAAGTATACTATATACTGGAGCCCAGTAAATTAGGCTTACCTAAGAACTCAGTCCTACTGAGGATAAACACGATGACTACTCATGAGGGTAAAGTGGAGGGATACGTGAGGAAGGCTGAGCCACATTTAATCCTTGCATTCAATGATTCAAGTAAACCAAGGGTAATTGGGTTAACTAAGTACGCATTAATGCCAGTCTCAGTGAGCAAGATTAATGAGGAGTACTCAGGGTCACTTTATAAAGCCACCTTAACACTTGTTGAACCTGGTGAAACCCTCGTTTACTCACCCAGTAGGCCAATTAGCGTTAAGGTTAATGGGATCTCGATTAACTATGATTATGATGAATTAACTAAACTACTGCTAATTAACATACAGCACACTGAGGCGGCGCTGGAGTTAACCCTCCCCTCAACTTGAAGGTGCTTCACATAATATTTATTTAGCCCAATACCGAGAATATTATTGATGATGAAGTGCGTGAGGAGGGATTAAATGACCACTTCCAGGCTGCTGACTAATTATGAGCCCTTAAGGGTAACATTAACCCTAATGCTATAGGTATTACTAATGCTGCAATCACCTCATATAAGGCTACTCCACTTGATTGAGCCAATACCGTGTAAATCCCATAAACCATTATAAGTGATGAAACAATTGATAACATTAAGTAAGTAAACTTCATAACGCCTCTTCTCTTATTAAAGAAGCCACTTCTGCTTAGGTAGATCCATGAAACTGAAAATGAAATTAATAAAGTTAGGTAAAGGGCGGCCACTGAGGGAACTATTGTAATGTTGTAGAATTCATTATAGTTAATTAGGCTTACTGCATCAAGCAGGATAACTAATGCTGGTATCATTAACCTAATTCGCCTTATACCTAAACCATGGTGAAGCAAGTTGTATAAAGCAGTGTATTCCGCTATGATTAACCCTACATAGCCTAAACTGGTTAATTGACTCAATATGAATGATGCCTTAAAGAAGCCGCCAATAATCATCAGCACTGATGATGACACAAAAGCATATAGAACGTACTTAGACAAACTGGTGTAACCGTTGGCGTATGGTATTAATGTTATGCACACTATGAGTAAACTTGATGAGAGTATATTAGTGAATAAGTAATGTGGCGCTGGACCAACAGTGGCTATTGATTCAATCCAACCCAATTGAGGTATTGGCAATGCTAAGATTATTTGAGCAACTGATAATATAAATAATGTTAAGTATGATAATTCTATTACTACTAGTGTAGAGAATAAAATGGGTAATATTATGGTTAATGCATTAGCCACCGAGTTAGGTAATTTAAGTACCATATAATCTACATAATCCACAGTGTAAACAATGTAGAGGAAGTAGCTTAATAACCAGCTATACAATTGAATACTTCCAAGCCTAGTGGAGACTACCCTAGTATAGTGGAATAATCCATCAGGCCCCCAATAAGTGTTAACATATGCATACACAATTAATGCCAGGGGTAATGTTAAGAAGACAGTGGGTAATGTAACTAGTATTGATTCATGAAGGGAAGCCAACACTAAAGGAGCTGTTGTGCTTAGTGAAAAACCAAAAATAGCTAGTCTACTTTTGGTTAAGTCCATAATTAATGCCTTCTAGTCAGTATCCATAATGCTGTTACTAGGAATATTAAGGCAATATCAATAATAGCAACTATTATTACCAAGGGATCTATTACCGGTATTCTATATCCCAATACGGGTGCTGGAAAGATCCTTGACCCAGTCAAAAGTATGTAATTAATCCATGAGTAAACCAGCACTGGTATGAACATTACCATTATATTCAATAAAACCAATACTGCTGCTACTACTGATAATATAGCATCAACTATGAAGAATAAACCTATTAATGCTAGGAAATGAATTATACTAAGTCCATATATTATATGCAGAATCGCCCAAACAATGAAAAGTACACCAATAATTACCCTAAGATACACTAACCTCATGAACCTCCTTGCTATTAAGTAATTTATAAGGATAGTCCGTATGTTAAAAATGCATGAACACTTGAATAAAGTATATCTTTATAATGAAGGTTAATGACTTATGGTAACAAAGGTAAGGAGCGGAATCGGTGGGGTTGAGGTTGCTATGGCAGTTATATCAGCGGTAATAATAATCATGGGTGCCTTATTCATGGTAATGGCTTACTCAAGTTATCATGAAGCTAATCATAAGGTTACCACTACAACATTTACCACCACATCCACCGCAACTACTACCACTAACTCAACTACCACAACAACTAGCACCAGTAAGGAAGTATGGGGTGGTTAAGTTTACATTAATGCATTGAAAAACATGGCTAATTTAAAAGTATATGTCTTATAAGTAAACATACTTTAAGTTTATTAAAACACGAATACCGTGCCCCCCTCAACCTCCGCTAGGAATGTCTCCGCCCCAGCTATTGCATCAACTATATCCAGTAAATCCTCCTTCCTTATGTTATACATTTGGGCGGCCAGGGGGCATGCGTAGATTTTAAGATTGTCACCATACTCCTTCTTAAGCTCAGCCAGCATTTCATGCCAGTTCTTAAAGGAACCAGACTTAATGGCGCCATTAACGTTCTTTAAAAATACTTCAACGTAACCCCTATATTGCTCAGGGAATATTGACCAATCGTCAGGCCTCTCACTACTCCATACTTTACCCGCCACGTCCTTCTTGAAGGCTACTAAACCCTCATTAACCAGGTGGAGGACCACTTTCCTGCCTGAGGCTAAGGCGGCAGCCGCATAGACAACCACGCAGCATATTCTATTAGCCGCCCCACTCTGAACAACCATACCCACTACTTTACTGCCCATAACACCCCTTTGCATTCTTAATTTATATATGATCATCAATTAGTTATTTTTTACATAAGTGAGTATATTATGCAATAAGTGAAATAGGTATTAAGAATCCATTAACCACGCAGTTATGAGCAATGAAAATGAAGTCACAGTAGACGCAAGGGGAAAGGTATGCCCGGTTCCAGTTCTTGAAACCGCTAAGGCTGCTAGATTAGCTAAGCCTGGTCAGGTTATTAAGGTGATTGCCACTGATCCCGCAGCTAAGCAGGATTTAGTGAATTGGGCTAGGGTAACTAATAATGAGTTACTTAGTGTGGAGGAGAATAATGATGCTGTAGTTGTTAGAATAAGGGTTAAGGGCAAGTTATGATGTGGTTATTACCCGCCTTACGTAGTTTAAAATATGTTAGGTATTGATAATGCCTGCGCCTTAGCCTTCTTAGCCGTACCAGTAACCCTAATTGTAATCGCATAATCTATACTTATCATTGCTGCCCTAAACCATTTAATGCAATTTGTGGGTACTTTAACTACAATCCTATTAGCATAAATGAACATTGGAAGCGCATAGCACCTATTCGAATCCCAGTTAATTCCGGCAATCCCCCTAGTCTTAATCACCAGTTCCCTATAGACCTGTGGTAAAGCATCCCTACTCCTCGCCTCAATTATCATGTACCTGGGCATAATTACCTCCTCTTAACCACCATCAACCCTAGCTTGCTTAACTCCTTTTCAACCATTGTTCTTGATTCTGCGTTAAGCGATTTCCAGTGTATTATACCTAGTTTTGGTTTAACTGTGTTGCGCTCAACAGCCATCCTAATAATCATTGGTGTGGGGTTAACGTACTTAGGTACCATGTGCCCTACATCATATTCACCATTAATTATGTGGCTTGTCAACGTAGCGTAATGTAGGTCACCTATCGATACGGCAACATCCTTACCATCATTAATGTACCTATTAGTGTCATTAAGGAAATCAAAAATAAGCGACGCTAAAAACTCCTGAGCCTTAGGATTCCTCCACTCATTACTGGTGGAGCCAATCTCTACGAATACTGCTGGCTTATCAACAAAGGGACCATGGTGAGTTGCCTCAAGGGTTGCTGAATAGCCGCTTAATTCACCAATTCTCCTATACGCTTCCCTAAATAAATTTGAAAGTACCCTTGGTTCACTGACCGCTACAAGGCCTGGTTTACCACCTAACTCAACGTCACTAGTCCAATTACCTGGGGTATGGAAGGTTATCAGTGGCTTAGGATTCCTCATCTCATGCCTACTTAGAAATAGCAATACATCTATGTTATTGGCCTTAGCCCATTCGTCAGCCTCATCAATGTAAACTATGTCCTTGGTTGAAACTAGGGCTAAGGCTAGGTCTGAGGTATATTCGTTAGCCTTGACTTCCTTAAACTTAATCATATTCCTAAGCATACCCCAAATACCCATAGAGGCTTCATCAATCTTAGATACAATTAGCCCAATCTTCATTACACTAGGCATAACCTTGAAGTTATTAAACCATTTCCTATAATGCTTGGTTATTTTCATCCATTTAAGCATGCGGATTAGGCATTCACCTCCTCATGATTGATTGGGATGAGAACCTATACAGGATTAAAGTAAAAGCAAGTTTAGTCAAAATAAGAGCCCCCTAAATCTAGTGAACCGCATATTAGAAGTAATGATATGGTCTTCCACTGAACTCCAACAGATTATATACTCAAATTACCAAGAAGTCACCCTGAGACTAAGAATTACGATGAATTAATTAAGGAAGCTAATACTGGCTGTTCTTCAATTGAATAAATGCTTCTTTTAATAACTTAATATAAATGCATGTGATTAGCCATTGTGAATTTTACTAAGTAGCTAACTGAAGCATTAATAGTAGGTGTAGTAGGCTCAATAATGGGTGTTTCACTCTTAATCGTCTTAACCCACGTAATGCACGCATCATCGTTATTTAGCACTAGTTCAGGGGCAAGGTTCGGGGTGGCGGATTCAGGGGTGTAAATACCGGGTTGCGTTAGCATCCTCGCCCTCCTCATTAGTAGGCATAAGCCTACCAATACCCATAACCTTAACCACACCCTACATAGCGTTATTATTCATTGTTACATTAGCAACCAATGTCATTGCAGCCCTAATACCAGCCATAAGGACAACTAAGATACCACCAGCTCAGACGCTTAGGTACGAATAGTTTAAAATAAAGCTTATAAAACGGTTAAGTAAAGCGGGCATTAAAGCCCCGGTCGTTCAGCCTGGTCTAGGATGCGGGCCTGTCGAGCCCGAGACCCGGGTTCAAATCCCGGCCGGGGCGCCAGAAGCTCATTCCTTCCAGTCATGATTCACCGGCCTCTCCTCTGCCTTAAAGGGTGGTTACCCTTATGGTCTACGGAAAATGATGATAGTCTACAAACCAACAAACTAAGCTTAACCTAAAATCCAGGTTCAAGCTGAAGCACATGGTGAAGGTATTCTCCATACTAATCTCTAAGATGCACCTTTACTTTAACGCTTTCTTAACTTCCACAATCATTTTCTCCACATCCTCAATCATTTGGCTTACTGAATTTACATCCAGTTTACCCTCATGGAAACCCCACGCGTGTAGGGCATAGGCTGAATTCCATCCTACCCTAACCCAATCGCCAAGCCTTATTGAGAGCTTTGATACTGCGTTAAATAGGTTGTAAATGTACCATCTCCCCTCCTTCATGGCCTGCTGATATTCAGGTAAGTTAAATTCTTCGGCAAGCGCCTTCACAGCCTCCTCAGCAGCCTTATACGCCTTCTCAGAGGCTTGAGTTAGATCACCCTTAGCTAAATACTCCTTAGCCTCGTTAAGCATCTTTTCAGCTAACGTAATCCTTAACCTAATACCCTCAGATGGGTCTCTGAGATATAGTTGGTTCAGTATTAAGTCAATAACATCAATCCCAGCCCTCTCAGCAGCATCAAGTACCTCCTTAGGAACCTCCACAGGGAAATAAATATCTAAGTGCTTATAAATGCTTACCTTAATTAAATTCACACTTTACTAATGCTGCATAAGTTTAACCTCTTCCTTGTCCTTAATGGGCAAGGATTTCCTGGAGACCTTGGTTAGGCTACATTACCTTTGATGAGTGCTACTTGACACAAACGAAACGACAAGCCTCGCCTCTTCTGGGGGTTGGGTTTTTAGGTTCTGGTTGGTTTTGGGTGTGGGGATGCTTGTAATGGGCTTTGGAGTGCCTATGTGTCCCCACACCCTTACCACATATCCCCGAGTCTCATGCAGAGGCTTGGGGCAACTCCCAGTGAGGGGTAGGGGTAATGGGCCTAAGGCCAAGCCAGTGGCCCACCGCTGGATGAAGACGGTAAACCACAAACCAATAAACCACCCAAAGAAAAACCCCACCCTTCCAGGACAGGGAGGAGGTCAGTGCTCTGTTGACCAAACTTTAATGAAGATAGAGAGTTGGATTAACTACTACCTGCCCTAAAAGGTAAGGCTTACTGTCATTTTATAACATGGTATCATGGGTAATTGCTGATGCATGATTTAAATACATTTGTAGAGTTACCTTATTAATTTATGATGAGTTAGGAACCTCGCTGAGGGGTGAGGAGGGAGACCGCGCCTGACCGCGTAATCTTTATAAACTGCTTATTGGTAGCCAATAAATTATGAATAGGAACAGTGAATTAAGGAGGGTGCATTACCTATTATTCGCGAGCTTCGCCTTAGGCTTCCTAATATGGGGTTTTATATCAACTAGTGGTGTAATGACAATAGCCTACTTTAAGGACTACATACCTAAGTGGCTCCTACCCGCATCAGTAATCTTGGGTTACATATTCCTAGTGCTTGGTGACTCGGTAATGGGTTTCATAACGGACAGGATTGGTAGGAAGAGGGTGTTCATATACACTATGAGCCTTTACACAGTTGGATTACTGGGTATGGCTGCGTCACTCTACGTTAAGCAGGTTGCTAATCCTCTGGTAGCCTTCATAGTCTTCATGGTTTCCTATGCCCTAGCCGAATTCGGAGTGGGTGGTGAGGAGCCGCCGGCATTAGCCGCAACCTCAGAGCTTATGCCAAGCAGCAGTAGAGGCATGATGCTGGTTCTTACACCTAACTTCGATAATGTTGGTGCAGCCTTAGCTGCGGCAATACTTTATGCGGCATTAGTCTATACAGGTTCAGCCAGCGTATCATCAATATACACTATGATTGGTTCAGCCCTAATAGTAGTGCTAGTGACCCTGCTAGTTAGGCTACGTATACCTGAATCAGTAAAGTGGCTTGAATCCAGGGGTAGGGTTAATGAGGCTGTTGAGGTGGCTAAGCGGGAGGGGCTTGAATATGCATTAAGCGTAGATAATTCAGTAATACAGGTTAGAGCTCCACCTGCTTGGTTTAGGGCTTTATTCCTCTCAATAATAGGATTCACACAAATAACAACGTACGGCTTAATGGCGTTCACTATAGTTTACCTACCATCATTACCCTTCAGTAGTAACTATAGTCTACAATCATTGGTAATACTGTTGGCTAATCTAGGTGCTGCCTTGGCGGGCTTAGTGGGTTTAGTGATAGATAAGGTTAGTAGGAGATCATTCACGCTTTTCTCATATCTAGGCGGCTTAGTCACCATGATCCCCATATTCTTAATATACGCGGCCCTCAACACACCGTTAAGAGCATCATTATTGATATTCTACACTTTACTCTTCTTAAACATGGCCTTCAGTGAATTTGAATGGGCTGTTAGGACCATGCTTGAGCCTGAATTATTCCCGACTAGGGTTAGGGGGACTTGGATTGGTGTAATTAGGTTAATATCCTACGGGGTATTCATAGTACTGAGCTACTACCTATTAAGCACGTTGAACACGTATCAATACCTCCTCACTAACCTAATACTGTATGCAATAGGAGCTGCGGCGGCAGTGGCCTGGTTCATCTATGGTATTGAAACTAGGGGTATTTCAATAGGTGTCTTGGATAACATGATGAGTAAGTGAACTTATAAGACCATTAATTAGCCTTAAGCCTTAATATTAAACTCCAGTGATCTACTGTTATTAACTATACCATGGGTTAGGACTTTACCATTGAGTAGTGATTCGCATAGGGCCTCAATCTCGGATAATGCATTAAGCAGTACATTATCATTCACGTTCTTTATGCCGGCCACTATTATTAATACGTCGCTTGTGAATTCATCAACCTTAGTTAATTCTGAGTCCCTATATGGGTAAACGTGAAGTATCCTACCATCATTAGTTGCTAACACTATTTGATTCCTAGATAACTCCATTTTAGGTGACCCAAGGGGTGTGAATAATTCACCATCAGCAGCCCTCCTCAACACAATATATTCAACCTGCCCAATCCTCCTAAGGTCATATAAGCCAATTGGAACCTTATACTTAACACTAGCTACATTACCTATGTCAACAAGTGGATTAATCCTTGGCAAACCATCACCCTTAAGTATTCTTCTAATTAACGCCTCCTGGGCGGGCCTCTGCTTAGTGGGATCTATGCCAAGTCTCCAGTAGAAGTTCCTGTAAAGCCTTATTAACTCATCATCCTTCAAGGATTCAATGCTCATTGACCCCTTCACGTTAGCCTCCACATCACTAATTATTTTACTTAACTCAGGGGGATTAACCCTATTATTAACGCCCACAACTACGCCAACAGCCATTGAAAGCTCCAGGTCGCTGAGTGAACTATGTATGAATATGCGCATACTAGTATTACTTCCTATGGCTTAAAAACGCTTCTCGAAATCTAGTAATCTCAATTATCGTGGGTTACATGATGTTAGTTAACAATGGTTAAACTAAGGCACCTTACTCAAACTCTATTGTGGCCGGTGGCTTAGGGGTTACATCGAATCCAACAGCATTAATTAGCTTATTACTCATTAATTCATCAGCTATACTACTTAGTAATGATTCACTAAGCATGGGTACATTAGCTGTCATGTAGTCATCAGTCACCACTGCCCTTATTGCAGCAAAGTACCCACCACTAGCCCCCTTGCTGGCTAATTCGTAAATCACATGAGTTACATTGGTGCCGTAGGTTAACCTACTGTATAGATTAAAGGCATCACTCCAGCTACTCAACTTACCCCTAACTAACGCAACGCTACCGTACTCCCTTGAATCACCCTTAACGCCAGTACCCTTAATACTAAATACGTCCACTGTTAAGCTACCCAAGTCCTTAATCCTCTTGCTTAACTCCTCACTAGTAGTCCTATTATCCTCCCAGACTGCCGCGAACCATTGGCTTAAGCCCAAGCCACTGAGCCTCTCCTCAACTATCCTCGTTGACCACCTAGTAACCTCAAGCTTCTCCATGGTTAACCTACCCACTGCCCTTATGCTTAAGCCTGGGCCAGGGAAAGGTTGCCTCTCGGTTACTGCACTCGGTATCTTAAGGAATCTCGCAAGTACCCTGACCTGATCCTTATAAAGATCCTTAAGTGGCTCCAGTAACTTGAAGCCGTAAACCTTATCAGTTTCAATACCCAACTGGGCGAGGACATTATGCTGGGTCTTTATGCCGCCTGTAGTCTCTATCCAATCAGGGGCTATTGTACCTTGAATAACCCAGTCACAGTCATTATCCTTAACCACCCTTGATAATACGTTATAGAATGTACTCCTAAATGTGAGCCTCTTCTCCTCTGCATCACTCATGTTGATCATTGCCCTGTAAAACTCCTCTTTAACGTCAATAAGCCTTATCGGTAGTAGACCAGTTAGGCTATTAATTATTTCACTGGTTTCGTTAAGTCTCATGAATCCTGTGTCAAACAATACTGGGATTAACTTATCACCGAGGGCTAACCTAGCGACCACAGCGCTTGTGGTACTATCTACGCCACCGCTCACTGCAGCAACTGCACATTTTACATTAAGTTTCCTTATTTCCCCCGTAATGACCCTTATAAACTCTTCTGGGGTGAACACAAGCCTATTTTGCTTGCTGTGATTTAAATGTTGCGTGTTCTTAACGCTGTATTTTTCAAATTATTTGATTGAATAATGCAACGCCTTATTAAGGACTATTATGAGCATAACTTGGCGAAGTTCCTTAGGATAACATCACCGAACTCCGTGTGTTTAACCTCAGGGTGGAATTGAACACTATACCTACTTATCCTTGGATTAGCCATGGCTTGAACTCTAACTGTACTGCTGTGGGCAAGCACCATGAAACCACTGGGTTCCTTATCAACACTTATGTTGTGGCTTTCCCAGGCAGTGAACTCTACACCCACACCCTTCAGTATAGTATCCTCATCATCAACATGTATCCTCACACCCCCAAACTCAGGTGTCTTACTGCCTAATACGCCACCGAACTCATACGCAATTAACTGATGGCCTAGGCATATGCCTAATACTGGTCCTGGGAATTCTAGGACGTATTGAGGCGCATTACCTAACTTAGGTATATCAGCTGGAATGTTCCATGACCCGCCGCTGATTATTAGGCAATTGAGTTCCCTTGAAAGGACTTGGATTGGCTCATTGGGGTTAATGAACTTTGCTTGAAAGCCCGAATCCTCTAGCCTACGTTTAATTAAGTGATTATATTGGCCACCAAAGTTAACGACACCTATGATGCCCATTTTAACACTAACATCATCAATTAGGAATTTAAATTTAACGCTGTGTTGAGGCAATGGGTTATGGGGTGACCTTCTCCTTAACCATTGATAATACCTGCTCAGGCCTATTGTAGTATAGTTCCACCATTCTCGCAACATTATTGAACTCCTTAATACCGTTGTCAATCATCCACCTGACTATGGAAGCCCGAATCCTAATATCCTCAATTACATCGCTTGGCTTAACACCCCTCTCCTCAGCAATATCCCTAACTAGAATACTCTTATCAAGGTATGATTCATGCTTATCAAGTACGGGGTTCCACCTGAATACGGTTATGAACTTGATATCTCCGTTATCCAGTATGGGTTCGCCGATTTCAATAACCCTCCTCACAACCCTCTCACGCCCATCCTTAATCATCCTTATCCTCCTAATCATTACGAATATGTTCATTGACGGTATGTAGGCTGCAGGTATATTCATTGGTGGACTCATCAACCTGTTCTTAGCAGCATCAAAATTCTCAGCGTGCATTGTTGATATGCCACCGTGGCCCGTGGAGACCGCTTGGAAAAGCACGTAGGCCTCCTCACCCCTAACCTCACCAACTATTAGGTAGTCGGGCCTCATCCTTAAGGTTGCCTTAACTAGGTCAAACATTGTTATTTCAGAGGTCTTCTGGGGACCGAAGGAGAGCCTTGGAACCAGCCTAATCCAATTCTGGTGGGGTAATTTTACCTCAGGTACTTCCTCAACAGTTATTATCTTCATGTTGGGTCTAATGAAGGTTGCCATAGCGTTCAGGAACGTTGTCTTACCAGCACCAGTCACTCCCACCACCATGAATGACTTATGGTAATCCATCATTGTCCAGAAGTAACCAGCTATCTCAGGGTTAATCATACCGTTAGCGACTAATTCAGTGAACGTGAATGGGCTTGACCTGAACTTCCTTATGGTGAAAGTTGAACCACTGGGTGAAACCTCACGCCTATAGGTTACTGCAATCCTTGAACCATCTGGAAGCTGAGCATCGACTATTGGTGTTGCAACTGACACATGCCTATCAGCCATGTGTATTAACTTAACAACTAAGTCATCAATAGCCTCATCACTTAAAGGCACTATGTTAGTGGGTATGCTCTCGTAATCCTTATGGTAAACATATATTGGCTTCCCAACCCCATCAGCTGAAATATCCTCAATATTTTCATCCCTCATAAGTGGGTCAATTGGGCCGAAGCCCAATAAGTCACGTTCAAGATAGTAGGCTAACGTTGACTGAGCACTGAGGGAGAGCTTAAGGTACCTCCTATACTTACGTATTAGCTCCCTAACCTTATTAGCTAAGAACTGCCTAACGGAGTTCGCGTCACCTATCTTCTCAGGTGGTGGTAATTCACTCATTATTATTCTAAGTAAGTCACCGTAAACTCTCTTCTCACTTGTCGTTAATGTAACCTCATCAACATAGTACATTATTGAACCAGTCTCAGTGTTCTCCATTATGTTAACGTAGGCGTAAGGCTCATTAACAGGGTACCTTTCAATTAACCTATACTGCCCCTTAATGTCGATCATTCTCTCAAAACCTAAACTAACACTAGACATACGGCATCTAATATCCTATAGAGGAGTATTAATATTTTACTACTATATACAGCTTCACCCAGCATGACCTCTTAGTTAACTCTTAATCCAGAACCATAAAATTATGAATAAGTAATAATTAAGCCAAGCCTAATATTCATGCAGAGGGTAATTTTATTAACCGAGCCTAAGTGAAGGCAATGAATATAAAATGCCCGGGGAAGGTGTTAAGGTTAGGTTACTTGCAGTATTGTCATCAGCAATATCATTATTAGCTAACCTAGTATTCTCCCTATTGGTGACTAGGAAACTTGCAACTTTTTCCTTAGGTGTACTTAATGTAGTTAATGGGGCTGTTATAATGGGGCTCATAATTCAAACAATAGTATCATTCATGGCAACTAGGGTTACGGCTAGGGATGGTAAGCCAAGCGTGTATATATTTGCCTTATACTTAATATCAGGCTTACTAGGCTCCATAATAGCGTTACTCTACATTACTGGGGTTTCCTGGAGGTTTAGGCAAATTTACATTGAAGTATCCTACCTGACAATAGCATCAACCTTCGCTAGTTACCTACAGGGTTATGCAACTAGCGTACTAACCGTTATTGATAGGGTTAGGCTTCAGGGCATGGGTATAGTTACCTCAATTACTAAGTTGCTCTTGATAATTTACATAATGTACAGTGGATGGAGCCTATTCTCCGTCCTAGTATCTTCAATAATAATAACATTATCTGCAGTAGCCTATGGCTTAACCACAGTATTAACGAAATTAAGCCGTGTTGGGTCACTGGGCAGGTACTTTAAGGAGACTTTTGCCGCTTCATGGGTACCGTTGATTGGTTATGGTGCAGGAAACTTGAGGAGCATGGATTCAATGATAATAGGCTACGTGGGTGGCATTTTGGATAATGCAATGTGGCAGGTACTTAACGTTCAAGGTAAGGCACTTGGGTTAGCAACAGGCATAATTAATGTGACTTACGGTGAATTACTAAGCGGTAAGGATCTTGAGAGGAGGTTCTACATTGACCTACTGATCTTACTTAACGTAACCATTATGGTGGCGCTCTTTCTAGTGTTTTATGAACCATACATTGTGTACTTCCTGAGACCCCAGGACTACTCATTCATACAGTACTTAAGGATCCCTGTTATTCTACTAACGATCTCAACTATCGCCTCAATAATTAACCAATACTACTCATGGATCATGCAGGGTATAGATAGGGTTGACTTCAATGGTGAAGTCACATTTAAGACATATGTAGGTAGCTTAGTCTTTCACGCCCACTTCGCTGAATTCATACTAACCGTAGTTTACATCGCATCAATATACCCTCTAATAATCCTTTCAGAGATAATTAGGTTGCCGTCTCCGGTAATAAGTGGCGTACTATTAGCATCAATACTGGCAACGCTTACTAGCTTAACATACAGGTTTATTCACCTTGAGGCAAGGCGTAGGCTTAAAGTACCTGTGAAATCCATTATTCTCGACATAGTGACCCCTTCACTCTTAACAGCCTTAGTAACATACATGGAGTCCACTGTAATGCTTACAACATATCCACCTGTTAAGGGCGCAGTAGGGGAATTGATTAGAATAACTATTGGCGCGGTTTTAACCGCGGTAACATACTTAGCAGTATCATTGACAGTGTCAAGTAATATTAGGCGCCTATTCATGAATTTAGTGACATACGTCGTTAAGTCAGGCTTAAGCATAATTAACCGCACAGGATCCAGTGGCTAATTACTTAACTCAATTCTTCTTAACGCTTAATGATAAGGATTGTGTGTTTTAGAGGAAAGCTTTTTAAGTTGCTTAAAAAGCTTTAAAAGGATTAGGATGCCGAAGGAACCCGTATACAGAATTGAGAATATAGTGGCAACCGTGAACCTGGGTGTTGACCTGGATCTAGAGAGACTTGCGGAAGTATTACCTGCAGCTGAGTATAATCCTGACCAATTCCCCGGCTTAATACTTAGGTTTCAGAGGCCTAAGATCTCGGCGTTAATATTCAGGACAGGCAAAATGGTTTGCACTGGGGCTAAGAGTGAGGAGGAGTTGAAGAGGGCTGTTAAGTACCTTGTTAAGACCCTCAACCAACGTGGTGCGCAGATACAGAATGACTCAGATATTCAAGTTCAAAACATTGTTGCCTCAGGTAATCTACATGCTGAGGTTAATATTGAGAAGGCTGCGTTACTCCTTGAGAACTCAATGTATGAGCCCGAACAGTTCCCGGGATTAATATATAGGATGAGTGACCCTAAGGTGGTCATATTAGTGTTCAGTTCAGGTAAGATAGTTTGCACTGGGGCTAAGAAGGAGGCTGACGTCGCTGTGGCTGTCCGTAAACTGTACGATAAGTTAAAGGAGATTAACGCACTATACGTTATTGAGGAGGAGTCTGCATATGAGGAAACGTAAATGATGTGCATTAAAGGAAGCATCTACGTTACGTTAAACTGGAGGGAGGCATTCAGTAGGGTATTTAATCGTAACGTAATTTATGTGGTTAATGAAACTGAGATTGATGAGGCCTACTCTGTGGTTAAGGGAAAGAACGTTCTTCTAATGGTTAACGGTTACCCAACTTCAAGCAGGTGGATTTACATTAATAAATTGATAAACGCCTCTGAGTGGGTGCTGGTTAAGTTAAGTAACCAGTCACCAGCTCTCCTTAAGGCTCTCAATGTGTCCCTGAGTCATGGTAATGTATCGTATATTGTTCAACCAAACACCTACATGATGGCCCATGAGTATATTGATGGTGAGTTCTACGTGGAGCCCATTAAGGATGAATCATCGCCAATACTTCATCTGATCCTTAAGGATTCCAGGACACTTAACTTATACATACCCACGCATGGTAATATTGATAATCATTTAATCTACAGTATGCCTCTGGATAATGTTAGGAACGTGGTATTTGATGATGCTAAGGCTGCAGTTAGATTCATTACAATTAACAGCGTGTTGTGTAGTGGTGGTAAGGTGAATTGCGAATGCTCTGACCCAATTGACTGCGCCTTAAACTGCAGGAACATTGATGTTTCAGTAGATGCGTCAGTAAGTTAAGTTACCTCACATTTGGTTAATTACGAGCGGGTATCATTAGGTAAGCTTTATTAGCATCTTCCTCAGAACCGAGTAAGTGTTAGCCGCGTCTAATAAATTAGCGGGAACGCTTAAAGGCGCCGGGAGAGTAATTAGGAGCATTCTTGGTCCAGGTTGGTTGGTAATGCTTGCTGATGTTGATGCACCAAGCCTATTAACTGCAATGCAGAGTGGCTACTACTTAAGCTACTTAATGATACCTTGGTTAATACTACTAATTATACCACTCTACTTCACTCAGGAATTAACCATTAGGTTAGCGTTAGGCAGTGGTAGGGGTATTGGTGAGATTATTAAGGATAGATACGGTAAGAGGGTTGCCTTATCCTCACTACTACTAATGATGCTGATTGATGGCGCAGCATACCTAGGTGAATACGCCTCAGTGGCGGCTGTTGGCTTAACATTAGGCATACCTGTCGTTGCCTCCATATTAATCATATTAACGCTCCACACAGTCATAATACTCTTCAATGGTTCATACAGGAGAATTGAGAACATTCTCCTATCCCTATCGGCATTAATCCTAGTTTACTTAGCCGCATTCACAATAATTGGTATTAACCCCAACACCCTGTATGAGGCTACTGAACTCATGTTTAACCCAATCACGTACACTAACATTAGTTACACAGGCCTATTAGCCGCCAACATAGGTGCCGCAGTAATGCCCTGGATGCTTTACTACCAGTCATCGGCAATAGTGGATAAGGGTCTTAAACCCAACCACTACACCCATGAGAGGTTTGAGACTGCCATTGGGGCAGTAATCAGTGAGTTGCTAATGGTTGCAGGTGTCCTAATTGGGTATGAACTTAGGGTTAGGGGTGGTTCTGTTGATGGTTTCCTCAACGCGTTAAGCTCAATAAGGGTGGTAATGGGTAATTTCTGGTTTTACGCAGCTTCAGTGGGGTTAATTGCAGCAGCCACATTGGCAGTATTCGTAATAAGCATGGGCTTCGCCTACGGGTTAGGTGAGTATTTAGGCGAACCCAGTGGTTTTAGGCATAGGTTTAGGGATGCTAAGTCCTTCTACTTATTCTACCTGGTTGAAGTTGTCCCAGCCGCCCTACTGGTCTTATTGTCAAGTAATTTAGCTAAAATCATAATTGACGTAATGGTCTTCAACTCAATAGCCCTCTCAGTACCATTAATGCTGCTAATAAGGCTGACATCAGACAGTAGGTTAGTGGGTGCCTATTCGATAGGTAAGGTTAGGGCAATCATACTGTACACGGTTACTGTACTAATACTGGCGCTTGGTATCTACGCTGCCTTATCAACTTTTTAACAGCATTGAGGATTAATGGACCTAGCCCTACTTAAGATCTCATTAATAGCATTCCTAACCCTATTCTTAACCTCCTCCTCACTACTGCCTGACGCGGACACTTCAACCTCCACCGTGGGTTTATTTACCTCAATCCCCCTAGGATGACTCTTCACGTAGACTAAGCCGGCGTTAAGCCTCATCACTTCATTAACCACAGGTGCCAGGGCACTCTCCATAATACCCCTTACCACCACCGATTCCTCATAGTAGTACCTGCCTGGGACCCTTAATTGAGGAAGCACCTCATCAAGTATTGCCTCCATTTCAGCGGGTACACCTGGTAAGGTAATTATCCTCCTCCCACCATACTCAATGTAGACCCCTGGAGCCGTACCCACTGGGTTGGGTAATGGCTTAGCGCCCTTAGGCATGTAGGCCATTTTAAGCCTCTCCCTGGTTAACTCAACCCCAAGCTTATCATACTTACTCTTAACCATACTGTACGCCTCCTGGTTCAACTCAAGCTCTAGGTTGAGCGCCTTAGCCAAGGCTTCAACAGTCTTATCATCGAAGGTTGGGCCAAGGCCCCCTGTTGATACTATTAGATCAGCCTTACTTAAACCATCCCTGAAAGCCCACACTATTTCATCAATGTCATCAGGCACAACAACCATCCTGACTACATCATAACCAGCGTACGTTAGTACTCTACCAATGTGGGCTGCATTAGTGTTTATTGTCCTACCCTTAAGTATCTCATTACCTATGGTTATTACGTAAGCCTTCATAAGTTCTGTAAGCTATCAGTGGGTATTAAGGATTTTCCATGAGACTACTTAACAAACCATAGCCAATACTCCTAGGGGTCGGACTTTCATAGGGTTTCATGATATTTCATATTAACCCTCGTCCTCATACCCCCTATTTCCTTCCCCATGCCGTCTACGGGAGCGGTAGTCAAACCACTCCCCCCTCGAGGACACGGGAGTTTCATTGAGCGCCCTCCTCCCCCTCACATTGCT
>ERZ1669250.364-NODE-364-length-21681-cov-6.375243_pt1 | contig 21681 bp, 23 predicted proteins | sample MGYA00579295_ERZ1669250 | MGnify/ENA primary metagenome ERZ1669250 (study PRJEB41166, sample SAMN08046056) | hot springs metagenome | biome: hot spring; feature: acid hot spring; material: thermophilic sediment; isolation source: thermophilic sediment from acid...
AGATGGCTTTTGCATAAACATTACAGCCACCGCTGCTATTATCACTATTAAAACTATTACTACAGCTATAATTGTATATAGCATTTTCTTCTCCATAGAATCTACCTCGAAGATATGATATCACTATTTAATAATAAATATTTTGGTATAATTTTAAAATTGACCTCTCATTAACCTTAAAACACTATTTTCAATATTTGCCGAAGATATTTCATCAATTATTGGGTTCATATCAAAATTTTCATTTTCAATTATTTCCAAAATTTCTTCATCCCCAATATTCCAAATTATATAAATGGTTTTTTTATCAAAGCATATTTCCAACAGACCATAATTCAAATATGGAGACCAATAATTGTTTATACATTTAAAATTTTTAAAAACATTTTTTACAATTTCTTCAATTTTCAAAGGCCCATATTTTGTTTTTATTTTTACTACCCATTTACCTTCTGATTCTCCTAACCTTTCTTTTATTTCTTCAATCATTCGATGTTAAAAGTAAATATTAAGATATTTTAAATTATTGTAATTTTAATGATATATTACTCAGCATGTTTAAAAGACTGCTACGATACATGCTCAATAATTACAAAAGTTGAAAATGGGAATATTTTGATAAATGGTAATAAAAATAATCCAATAACTGATGGATTTTTATGCCTAAAATCGAAATGGTATGTCGAAGCATCTCATACTAAATATAGAATTACAAAACCTTATTTAAATAAAAATGGAAAATTTTACGATATATCATGGAGAGAAGCATTTAATATTATAGCTGAAAGAATTAAAGATTATGATAGATTTTTGCCATATGACTATGCTGGAAATAGAGGTCTAATTTCATACAATTTTCCACAGCGTCTATTCAATTATTATGGAACTTTAAAATTAAAACATTCTTTATGTGACGAAGCTGGAAATAACATGCTAAAAAATTTACTCGGAACATCAACTGGATATGATCCTGAAAAATTGGATGATGTCGACGTTTACATATATTGGGGTATGAATCCAGCTTGGACAAACATTCATGGATATGTGAAGGTAAAGAAAAGCAATGCTAAAATTATTGTTATAGATCCTACAATCACAGAGACTGCAAAATCTGCCAATTTGCACATTAGAATATTTCCTGGTCACGATTTTAAATTTGCATTGTTTGTCGCTAAGTTATTAAATGATAAATTAAAAAAATACCCTGATATAGATATAAGTTTTAAGGAATTAGATGATAATGAAATAAATTATGGGATAAAATTATCAAATATTTTACTTAATTCAAAAAATCCAGTTATTCATATGGGTTATGGATTTCAAAGGCAATTAAATGGGGCTCTTTCTGTTATGGCTATTGCATATATATTGTCAATTTTGGATAAGGAATATAATTTTATTTACGATAGAAAGCACAAAATCGATTATGAATATTTAAGGGGGAAGAATGAAAATAGAAAAGAAATAAATCAGTATACAATATCTGAAGAAACGGATAAATTTGACACTATTTTTATATATGGAAGTAATCCATTTAATTCACTTTCAAACCAGAAAAAATTTAGAGAAAGGATTAAAGAAAAGGGTATTTATGTTATAACCCACGAATTATATTATAATGATACAGTAATGAATTCAGATTTAATTTTACCTGCAGCACATTTCTTTGAATTCAATGATCTTGTTGATTCATATTTTCATGATTATATTATGTTAAATCAAAAAATATTTAATCCTCCAGAACAAGCATTGTCAAACCATGATCTATTTGTTAATTTAGCTAAATTCCTTGGAATTAATGATAAATTCCTTTTAGAGGATGAAATGAGTATAATTGAAAATATAATAAAAAGATCAAATCTTGATAAAGAATATTTATTTAAAAATGGTTTTTGTAAAATTGAGCCAGATATTTTTAGAGGTAAATTTAATTATCAATATTTTATAGAGAATTTAAATAATTATATTGATGAAAAAAATAATGGTTTTAGATTACTCTCTCCTACACATTTAAATTTGATTGGATCTTTACATAATAATATATATGAAATAGATAATTTTATTTATATAAATGACCAAGATGCAAAAGAATTGAACATAAAGGACAATGATGATGTTAGGGTATACAATGATAAATATAGTGTTATTACAAAGGCAAAAATATCGGATAAAATATTGAAAGGAACAGTATTAATTTATAGAGGGCATTGGATAAAAAATTATGGGTGGAATGTTAATTTTCTTACTGATGATAAAGCACAACTGTTTGAAGGCCCCTCACAGCAATCAAGCTATGTATATATAGAAAAATTATAAAATATTTTTATATATTTTTGTAAGATATATAATTTTAGAAATGCTTTCAACCAAAGTCAGATTTTTTAATGCCTCTGAAAGATTCCTTCCCCTTGCAAATGTGCCGTGACCTTTTACTACTGCCATATTATGATTTTTCATTATTTTCCCTAATGCCTCGGCCAATTCTTTTGAAGCAACTGGGTTTTTGACTTCAACTATTGGTATGTAATCTAGATAATATTTACCCTCTTCGTCTATTGGTACTATTTTATCAATATTTTCAGATATTGATAATACAACAGCATAAATGGTGTGTGCATGAATTATTGCGTTAGAATCAGTATTTTTATATATCTCCACGTGGGAATATACCTCTGATGATGCAATATCGTAATTCTTTTCGTTTTTTAAAGAAATTTCAACAATATCATCCTCAGTGAGATGTCCAAGCATTGTTCCATGCTTTTTGATATACACTTTGTCGTCTTCTCTAATGCTAATATTGCCACTATGACTTGATTCTGTAAGGCCCATTTCGTAAATTATTTTTCCATATTTTATAATTTCATTTTTTGGATTCATACTCAATGCGAAAATACTCTTTTACCCGTAAATACCATTGCTATATTTAGTTCGTTGGCCTTTTTTATTATCTCATCATCCCTCTTGGAACCGCCCGGTTGGATTATAGCTGTTATCCCTGCTTTTGCAGCCTCTTCAACATCGTCAACGAAGGGCAAAAATCCATCAGACGCCATGACAGAATTTTTAGCCCTTTCACCGGCCTTCATTGAGGCAATCTTTACTGCATCAACTCTACTCATTTGTCCAGCACCTATACCTGTGGTTGTTTTATTATAAGCAAAAACTATTGCATTGCTTTTAACATGCTTTACAACGTTCCAAGCAAATTTTAAATCCTCTTCCTCCCTTTTGTCGGGTTTTCTATCTGAAACTACTTTCCATTCTATTTCATATGGAAGTTTCAATTGATAAAGAAATCCTCCAGCCGCATTTCTTATTTCATAATAATCATTTTTATATTCATATTTAACTACCCTAAGATCTTTTTTGTATTTATTGAAAAATTCCAACGATTTTTCATCATATTCAGGTGCGACAATAAGTTCATAGAAATTGTTTTTCATTTTCTTTGCAAATGATTCATTTACCTTGAAATTAACACCAATTATGCCACCGTAAGCAGACATGGCATCAGCCAAAAAAGCCTGGTCATATATTTTTTCAATGTTTTCACCGCTTGATACACCACATGGGTTTCCATGTTTTATAATGGCCACTGTTGGTTCTTCAAATTCATTTACAAGACTATATGCAGAATCCATATCCAATATATTATTATAAGATATGTCCCTACCTTTAAGCAATACCCATGGTTTGTTGTCTGAATAAAATCCTGCTGGATTTTGTGGATTTTCTCCATATTTTAAATTTTGATATAACATGGATGAAAATGTTATTCCAGGTGGAATAGTTGATTTATAAAATTTGTTCCAAAACCTGTTAAAAATATAAGAATCATACCATGAAGTGTACAAAAACGCCCTAACGGCTAATTCTTTTCTCTTTTCAATGTCTATGTATCCTTTCTCATCAAGCTCTTTTATAATTTCATCATATGTATTTGGGTCTGTAATTACCGTTACCCTTTCATAATTTTTAGCAGCAGCCCTTATTAATGCAACACCCCCAATGTCAATATTCTCTACCATTTCCTTTTCATCATCTTGAGCATTTTTAAAATCGTATAGGTTTGCAATTACCATATCTATGGGTTTTATTCCCAATTTTTTCAATTCATCCATCTGGTCTGTCCTGGCCAAAATCCCTCCAAAAATAGTTGGATGCAGTGTTTTTACCCTTCCTTCCAATATCTCTTTGAAATTTGTTAAGCTTTCAATATCTTTTACATTTTTTACATTCTTTTCTTCGAGATATTTTTTTGTCCCTGAGGTGGCATATACTGTATGATTATGTTCAATTAAATAATGAACCAATTTTTCAATATTTCTTTTATCCGTAACTGAAACTAATACATTCATGATTGGTATATATTTTGATATGTTATAATATTATCGATATCTTTTCCTCACATCCAAGGAATCTCAATTTTAATAGATATAAAAGATTTCCAACACCATCCTTAAACCTTTGCAACTTAACTTCACCCATCCTTATGCCATAATCTATTGGCAATTCGATAGATTTAAATTTTTGAAATGCCTGAATTTTTAATTCTTCAGAAAATGGCATTCCATCAGAACATAAATGAATATGATTCAAAATTTCTTTTTTGAATATCCACATACCACTTTGGGAATCTTTCATTTTGATAAAAAATAACATCAAAATTGCATAATTTAATAACATATTTCCTATTCTATGTGCCTTAACCATGGCCTCTGGATTTAATCTACTTATCCTTTCACATGAAATGAAATCATAACCATTTTTGTATAAAAATTCCACATATTCGTTTATTACTTCTGGCGGATATGTATTATCTCCATCCAGAGTCACAATTATTTTACCCTTTGCTTGTGAAAATCCAGTTTTATATGCTCTTCCATAGCCTTTTCTTTTTTCATTTATAACAATTGCACCCATTGATTTAGCAATTTCAGGTGTTTTATCTTTGCTATTGTCAACTATTAAAATTTCATAATTACCCTTTACACTATTCTTTATCCTTTGCAAAACTTTTCCTATATTCTCTTCCTCATTCATTGTTGGTATTATTATGCTTATTTCTACATCATTCACGTTCATTCACCTTTCCATTTAAATAACCAATAAAAGCAAAAATTAATCTTACTATTCCGAAGGTATTAAATTGACCAGTTTCTACCATTGATTTAATTGAATACATTTTCCATACATTTCCATGCTTTTTATTAAGCTGGGCTCTACCATAACCATTCCAATATGCCTGTTTTAGAAATGATGAAATATCTTCCCTCACCTTATTATAAACGATGGCATTTTCATTATAACAAAATTTTGCATTTTTATCGAGGGCACGCATGTTTAAATCAATGTCTTCAGCTGTAATAAATTTTGGATCAAAACCGTTTAATTTTAAAAATAGATCTTTTTTGTATCCCAAATTACAGGAAGGAAATGTTACATCAACACCTTTATAAAAGAGTTCAACCCTTCCAAATTTTGTATATTTTTTATTTCCTATGCTTATCGTTTTCCCAGCCACAATATCACAATTTGCCATAAATGATTTTCTCATTTCCGATACCCAATTCTTGTCAGCATACGAATCGCCATCAATAAATAGAATATAATCATACTTTGAATTCATTACGCCTATGTTCCTACCTTCACCCCTAGTACTCTTTTTAACTATAATATTTAAATCCATTTTATCCAAAAATCCTTTAGCGATTTCTACAGTTTTATCACTACTTTCTGCGTCAACCAACACAACTTCAAATGGTTTTTCCTGAATTGCTAAAGAATTCAATAAATCAGCAATGTTTTTCTCCTCATTCTTGACTGTGATTATTATCGATATTGGAAACATCAAATTCACCTTCTATATTTACATTTCCAGGTGGCAGCAGTTTCATAGCTTCATCTATTGATATTCCAAATCTTTTTGATATTTCTTCTGCTGCCACCTCTTTTCTAGTTTCACCCTGGGTTATAACAATTATCTTTTTTGTCTTATTTTTAAAGGATTCTATTGGCCCTATCATTACAATCTTTACATTCTGATATTCTATTTCGCCAATTCCCAACTTCAATGGTAAATTTCTCATATAATTTTTCTTACCTCTTATTACCCATGCACCTCTTGGAACATATTCCCCACTTTCAGCCATCTTTGATACCTGTGAGAAAGTGACCCAATATGCATCTGCCGTCTTATATCCAGCATTCCACGCCTTTGAAAATGAAACACCAAATATCCCTGCCTCAATCAACGTCTTCTCTGTAATACCGGTATTTTTTACCACAACACTTGGAGCCCCATGTATATCCGCATGAACATAATAATCCTTTTCCCCCAGATATTTTTTTACTACCTCCTCATTTGTCTTTGCATCTCTACCAGCTATGACAATTGCATTTTCCGATGATATAAACCACCTATACTTTTCAAACCAAAACCTCTTTCTATTTTCAACTATTATTTTCTTTTCTTCTTTTTCAATCTTTTTATTTTTTATCTTTTCTATTGCACTCAAAATACCATTTATTTTTTCAGCGTATTTTTTTGACTCCTCGTACTTTTCCTGCGCATTCATAATTGCATTTTTCAAAATATCTAAATCGATCTCATTCCCATCTAACATTATTTTTATTATTTTTCCATTTCTTGATAACAATTCATTTCTTATTTTATTTCTTTTAACATCATTTATTATCTCGTCTATTTTTTCTATATTCATCATAATTAAATCGGCTTCATTTTTCATCTTTTCTGAATATTTTTTATATTCCTCCATCGTTTTCATCTGTTCATTTATTATTCTATTTATTTCATCATCTTCATCTTTAATTTTTGCAAGATTTAATATTGCATCGTTTATTTTAGTATATTCTTCACAATTATTTTCGTTGAATATTGATATTTTATTATTACATAAATAATATTTATCTTTATGTATTAAAATATCATTCATTTTTTCATAAATACATTCTATTTCATTTTCCTGCAAATCTTTGCATATTTTATTTTTATCTATATTGCAATTTTTAAGAATATTTTCTGAATAATGGCTAAAGTTTAATTTTAATGCCAAAAATCTTACAATATCAATGTCATTTTTCAATATTTCCTTAAATTTTTTGATATCTAAATTTCTTGGATCATATGGAGATGGAGGGTATTTGTATTCTTCTCCTTTAAAAATTTTTCTTCCCCTCCACTCTCTATATATGTTAGCATATTCTATTTTATTATCTTTTAAAATGATGAAATTTCCTTGACTAAAAAGCTCAATAATTATTGAATAAGAAAATGATAAATCGATTCTTATAATCCTGTCAAAATTTGGTTGATCAATGGAAATTACCTTTCTATCAACAATGTTTTCAAAAACTTGATTTTCTTTAGATTCCATTTCATACCTTTCACCAAAATATATAAATCTGGGCAATTCTATATATAGATCCCTATTTCCAACATCCTTTTTGTGAAACCTAATTTTTATTATATCTCCAATTTCATATTTTTTAATGAACGAATCTAAAATATATTCTCTATTTTCAATTATCCAAGCATTAATATCAGGACTTGTAAGACCTTCAACCTTCATTTTAATCCCAATTCAGATATCTTTTCAGGTAAATAAACATCTGTAACATAATCCAAACCATATTTTGCCAAAGCTTGTTGTTCGGCTTTTCTTCCTATCTTTAACATTAATTCAATTTCATTTTTCCAAAATGGTGTATTAAATCTTGGGTCTTCCAATTCAGCGTATAGAGCTTTTATATCCTTGTCATTCAATTTGTCTGTTGGTAAATCGTAATTTAAAATATCACTAGCTGTAACACCAATAAATTCTGCAGTAGGTGTTGCAAGATATTCTGAAATATGTGCAGTTTTAATTGCACCATATGCAATACTTGCATAAATCCTAAATGACCATGGATCTCCATCTGTAAAAACAAGAACTGGCAGACCTAGCTCTTCATTAAAGCGTTTTAATAATCTTCTCGTACTCCTTGCGGGCTGGCCTTTTAAGTGAACCAGAATGGCTCTGGCCTTTTCATCAAAACCGTTTTCCACAAGTCTATCAAACATACCCCCTGTTTCGATTGCTAGAACAAAATCTGCATCAAAGTCTATTATTTTTATTTTGTCTTTTTCAACATTATACGGAATTGCATATCCTGAATCTCCAACATCGTCTCTACAATTTATTCTCTGTGGTTTCCCCTTTCTGTTTATTTCTTCAATTGTAATATTTCCTATTATCGTGGCACCATTTTCCTCAGGCCTTAGCTTAAAATCTTCTCTCAAATATTTTGTTATAATTTCAATATCTTCAGCCAATTTATCAGATTCATCCTGAGTATGAAATTTTGCCAATCCCCACCCTTCTGAGATGTAATATAATTCTCTTAATGTTGAAGACTTGTTTTGCTCAATCATCTCTTTTATAAAATCAAGCATATACATGGTTCTTAACAATGTATATGCTCCATCTATTTTCTTTGCAGTCCTGTAAACCTTTTCATCACCGTATTTCCATACACCCTTAGAAATATCCAATTTTATATTATATTTATTCCTAGCTGGTAACTCCATTGATGGAATTTCACCGTTCTTTAGTTGATCATATATCTTTTCAACTATTTTTTTTAATTCATTGAGTACCTCTTCACTCCTCTTCGTTTCCATCCTCATCACCCTCTACTTCTTCAATTATTGATCTCAGTGATTCAATGTTCCAATCGCCTGGAAGAGGCTCTGCTCCTACAACGTGAACAGGGTCTATTCCCTCGATATAGTATGTTGTTTCTGAATAATCTGATTTTAATTTATCCAATTCGAAATGCAAATCCAATTTCTTCAAAGGCTCCAAATTTTCTATATTCCAAACTATGTAATCATTCTTTTCATCATAGTCTCCAAAGGGTTTTATGGATTCTTTTATGATTGTACCATCTGGAAAATCCGCATATAATTTAAATGATTTTGTTTGAGATGTGTAATTCATTACGCTTAAATTTATTAATGCTTTGTTCTCTTTTACCTCTACCTTTTCATCAATCCATACAATATTCATTATCTTTGTTATAACAGGAGAAATATCGGGAACAGGATTATTTGTAATCTTTGCACTCTTCTCCGCTATTAAAGGAAGTATTTTTTGAACCAAAAAGAATTTTTCAGATAACTTATTTTTAACCTCCCTTTTTATCAAATATGTTCTTATTTGTCTCGCTGATTCCTTTAAAGCCAAATCAAGTTCATCCATAATTTCAGGAATCTCTGCAATAGCCTCTTTTGCCTCTGAAGTATAAGGTACCTTAGTAGATGCAAGATGTATTAAAATTATCATTGGGCCTACTGGGATTCCCTGTCCTCCCTTCTGTTCCAGGCCATATTTTCTCCAATCAATATTTTCGACGGCCTTTGTTAATGCACATGATCCCGCTTGATATAACAATGGAACTCTATTTGCGAATCTCAATACTTTAACAGGTTCATCTGCTGGAATGTTTCCACCATAGACAAGACCTACTTCAACAACAAATGGATTTCCTGAATAAACGGATGGCTTTCTGGTAACAGGTAATGAATAAAAGCTTGGCTTTAGTTCACCTAAAACATTTTTTAACCCTTTTTTTATCAATGTCTCTCCTATTGGAGACAATGATTCAAAAGAAGGTGGTAAAAGTTTAACTTTCATAAAAGCCTCTTTTATTTTTTTGATCTCTTCCAGAGTCAACTTAGAAGGTTCCTTATTTGGATCTACGTTTGCTATCTTTAAAATTTCATTTGCCGTTTGATTGCTGATTCTGCTAAATTCGCCGGTTAAAAATGTTGACACTTTTTTATAATTTGTTTTTTGAGCAATCTTCATTATTTCTCCAATCTCTACACCATATGGATGAGGTTTTGTTTCTTTTGGTGGTTCTATAGGTTCGTTCCATACCCTTTCATATTTAATCTTCATACCATCTGGATCTTGGAATGTTATGGTAGCATGAGGATTTACTATCGCGGTATTTTGTAAATAATCAATTATACTCTGTTTACCCTTTACATATTTACCCTTTAAATTTACAGTTATTTTAACACCACTTTTTTTGTTTGTTAAAAATGGTTCTTCTTTTAAAACTACCGGTTTATTTTTTGATGTATCAATATATAAATCAAACATATAACCTACATCTTCAGACATTATTTTAGATTCTATGTGTGCTGGTTTCCCAGTGGTTATTTGACCGTATAAAACAACAGCTGAAATTCCAATTCCTTGTTGGCCTCTAGATTGCCTAACAGCATGAAATCTTGAACCGTATAAAAATTGGCCAAAAACCTTTGGAACCTCTTTTCTAACAATTCCCGGTCCATTATCTTCAACTGTTAATTTATATTCATCTTTTTCCACCCTTTCCAATATTATATTAATATCTGGTAAAATCCTTGCCTCTTCGCATGCATCCAATGAATTGTCAACAGCTTCTTTTACAGCCATTACAAGAGATTTTTGAGGAGAGTCAAAACCTAATATCTGCTTATTTTTTTCAAAAAATTCTGCAATTGATATTTCTTTTTGTTTTTTTGCTAATTCCTCTGAAATGTCAATATCCATAATAATCAAAATTAATTTTTAATTATTAAATATAAATTTTGCCTCAATTTTAATTTTTTTAAAATTTTTTCTTTGAAATATTTATTTTAATAATTGAAGATATAAAATTTAGGTACAACAATTTTCTCCATTTTCATATTTATCTTTTATCAAAAATTTTTCTTCTTCTTTAATTTCTTTTAATGTACAAACTCTCTCAGCAAAAGCATTATGTTTATGTATACTCTCTTCACTTTCAGATTTAACTGTAATTATTGTGTCATCTGGAAAATTTTTGTACTTTTCATAAATGAGTTTTAATGCTTCCCTAACCACATCCTCAACGAATTTTGGATTTTCATGCGCCTTCAAAACAAGTTCCATCTCGTCTTTCCTTTTTAATATTTCATATGTTGAATTTGAATAGGATTTTTCTGCAATTTCAATCAAATCATTTAATTCTATTGAATATCCCTCTGGTATTTCCATTAAAATTGACACGTTATTCCTTTGATTATGAGATGGTACTGGAATTTTATCTAGGAAATCTGAATATTCTGGATATTTTTCCTTGAGGTATGTTCTAACGGTTTCCATTGCGCAAGGACAGACAGAAATGCCAGTTGCCATTATTCCTATCATTTTCTTTATTTTTTTATTTTCCATCACAACCTTTGAAAATATTTTATATCTTTCTTGTGTTATTTTACCAGATGGATTTTTCCTATCTAAAAAATAATCTGATATTATTTCAACTTCCATTCTTGTCGCATATGGATGTTTTTTAGCCATCATTTTTACAATATTTTCTCCCAAATCCTCAATGCTTGTGCATGGTGCACGTGTACTCCTTTCAACAATATCCTCTATTATTTCTACGTTCCTTGACATATCAGCTCCTTTTTTAGTAGATGGCAAATCAACGTATAGGTTTATAGTTGGTTGCAATACAACATCTCTATCAGGCCTTTTTACATATATTTGTTTTACAACGTTTGTAACACCTACTCTGGTTAATTTAAAATTGATATTTGGAACAATTGCCTGAATATCAGGTAACTTAGCTTCCATATATTTTGAAAAAGATAGTATTATATTAATTAATTGTCAGAGTTAAATGTAATAATTTATTTATATTTAATTTTAATATTAAAAAATATGAGAAAATCTTTGGTGATAATCGGTACAATAATTTTTATTTTAGGTATAATATTATTTGGTGTTGGCACATACTTATCGGGATCTTCAATTATAAAAGTAAATAAATGGTATAATTATAAGGCAGACATATGGATTTCAAATGAAATAAATTCTACTGGTGGAGAGATTATAATAGTGAATGTTTCAAAGAATATATATTTAATAAATTCAACAGAACTTGGTTTAATAAATAAATCAAACATTAAATCTATGTCCCAAAATTCGATAGCAAATACTTCAACTGGATTAACCTTTATTATACAAAAAGGATCTTATTACTTAGTAACGTTTTCAAATTCAACGCCATCAATATATTATTATTATGCACATGAATCATCTTTATTAATAAATGGTCTAATTTTATTTCTAGGCATAATATTTGGAATAGTTGGAATAATAATTTTAATAATTGGACTTGTTCTTAAACCTAAAAAGGTGATTTCAAATGAAATCAAATGAAATTTTAGGAATTTCCGCCGCAGGTTTAGTAATAATAATTTCCGTTATTGTATTTTATTTGATTTTTATCTCAATAAAATCTGAATTTCTTTCATTCGTTTACATAGGGATTACAGCACTCATTTTTTCTATAATTTCATATTTATTACATTCAGTATTAAAATCTTGGAATACTGTGACCGCTTTTTCTCTGGGATATTTTGTTATATTTCTAACTACAACATTATTTGCTACAACAATTATTTCGTTCAATCTCCTATATGTTGCATTGATTTTATTCGTTCTTTTAATTTACATAGTTTTAGTATATTGGAGGCTTAATAGTTTAAGAAGAGAAAAAGATCTTGAAAAAAGTTTTAAATAATTTTTATTCCAAAACCTTTTCCATTACCATTCCGTTGGATGCATCCATTAAATATGTCACTTTATGCATACTTTTCTTCAACAAACCTGGTATTTCCAATTCAAATTTCCATATTGGTGCATGCAATATAAATATCTCTTCAACGTTTGGTTGTACTGAAATGGATTTTAAAGTCCTATATTTTTTTCTTATTTTACTTATTACAAAATTTATTACAAAATTGTTTTTGTTATTTTCAATATCATTAATATTAATATCTCCATTCAACAATTTTATACCTCCAGATATGTCAGATTCTTTTATTTCCCTAGCTTTGGAAATGTTAAATTCATAATCATATGGTTGAAATTGGGTAAGATCTTTTCTTGCTATAACTGGTACATATAATTCTCCACTTTCCATTCCTGGAACGTCAATCGGTTGAACATAGACATTTCCGCCAAATGACTTCGTTTCAGTTTTTGTATAAATAAAATTAGAAATATATGTGGCCTTTATTATCCAATATGGGATATAAATCAATTCGGAGGACAGAATTGTAGATTTTTCAAATGAATGTCTATTCAATATTGATGAATCCATATAAATTTTCAATCTTTCTAAGGCCTTCTCCCTCTCTGGAATATATATATCCAAGATTAGATGCCTTTTTATCTTTTCCCATGCACCGTTTGGATTTAAGAATACCGTTGTTCCACAGTAACTACATACAACAATTGAATCTCCTGGTAATGGATTTAATGGTGCTCCACATCTTGGACATTTCATTTCCTTTAATATTTCACCTTCTGAGATATTTTTTTGTTGATTTTTAACCTCAAGGTCCTTTATTTTTGTGCCGCAGTATGGACAAAATATCGAATTATCCGGGATTTCAGCCCCACAACTAGGGCACTTCATATTCTCACCTAAGGCAATTCAACCTTCCAACCACAATTTGGGCAGAATTTAGCACCCGGAGGTATATCTGCTCCACATTTTGGACACTTTAAAGAGAGTGGTTTTCCACAGTTTGGGCAAAACTTGGAATTCTTTGGTATCTTTGCTCCGCAATATGGACAAGTCATTGTATCTTCAGATGAAAAGTCATAGCCACAATTTGGGCAGAATTTTGCTGATACAGGCACATTTGAACCACATTTAGGACACTTTTTAGTTTGTTCTTGTACCATTCCCTGTGCAATGTTTTGGGACATTGGATATGCCATTCCTAAACCGGCACCCATACCAACGCCTATTCCAGCACCTGCGCCAGCAGCGCCTGAAGGGTTGTTTGCGGCATCTACCATCGCTTTACCTGCCTGTAATTGCATATAGTTTACACCCAATACCTGCATGCTAGCCCTTTCCTCAATTGCCTTTTGTATTTCCTCAGGCAAGGATATGTTTAATCCTGATATCTTATTTATTTCAATACCATATTGATCAAATTGATTTGGTGCCTCTGCCAATATTGCCGCTTCAATATTCATTAAATTTGCAGGAATATCCAAAACTGAAAATCCTTGTTGAGACATTTTTCCAAGTACGTTATAAACTAAAATAACCATCTGATCTCTAATTCTGGAAACTACATCATCACTTGTCTCTGCCGAAAATGTTCCTACAAATTGATTTATGAATATTGATGGATCTTTTACCCTATATCTCATCTCGCCGTATAATCTGAGCAAAACGATTCCAAAATCTTTGTCTCTAAATGCATATGGTTCTTTGGAACCGAACTTGCCATCCAAAATTCTCCTCTGTACATAATAAACTTCTGCTTCTTGTTGCACACCTGATAAAAGTTTTACAATTTCACCAACGACCGGCGCGTTTAATGATGTAAGTGCATATCTTCCTGGCCTATCTATGTATGCAAGAACTTTACCATCTCTAAAGAATACTGCTGTCTCATCTTCTCTAACAACAATATTATCATTTAACCTTATATTCCTCGGAACCTTCCACATTATGTTTTCCTTTTTATATTCATCTGCCCATTCTATTGTAGTAGCTCCAATAACACTATTCCCAGAGGAGTATGATTCCTTTTTCTTAAACATGGTGATCAATCTCCATAAAGAATTTTATTCCTATTATTATTAATTTCCAATAATTTCATTAAATTTTCCTGAATGTTTGATAATTTAGAGGGATCAAATTTTCCTGATATTGTATCTGAATAAAATGAGTTTACGCTGTTTTCAATGTTAATCAAAAAATCAGCGATTGTTGAATCCAATTCATACACCTTTGAGAGCTTTTCAGGAGTAACCCTTATAGGTGCTGATATTCCTGAATACCCAGCCTCATGATGTTTTATTTCAGCTGCTGCTGTTTGAATTTTAGCTATTAAATCTTTTATATCTTCTAAATTCATAAACATACCTTTTTTTACTAAATTGTTTTCAGATTCTTTTAATTTGTCTATATAAGAAAGCATTTTTTTATAGATTTCATTCTTTAAAAAAATATCGGCATCCCTAAGGTCTTCACTTATTCTATAACCTCTATAACCTGGTATTAAAAGTTGTAATTTTTTTATTGCACCTCGATCATCAATTATTTCCTTTCTATAATCAGTCATTTTTATCAAAATTAATATTTAGAAAATAACTATATAAATATTATTCATTCAAGTATATTATGAAATTTTTCCGATATAACCAAAAATACTATTTTAAAAATGAAAACTTTGGAGAAGAAATTGAAGGAGATATTTTCAACTATAAAATAAAGGGCGAACACATCGAAATACCAAGCATTTTAGATCCACCTTATGATTATGGAAAAATTTTGCTAGTAGGGAAAAATTATTTTGAACATGTCGTAAGAATGAATTCAAATATTCCAGAAAAACCTGTATTCTTTTGCAAAACTAAAAATACATTAATTGGGCATAATGGAATTATTTTAAAAAATAAAGAAGTTAAAAAATTGGATTATGAAATAGAATTGGCAATAATAATAGGTAAAAAATGTAAAGATATAAATAAAATTGATTCCATAGATTGCATATTTGGATATACTATTGCAAATGATATATCTGCAAGGGATTTTCAATATTCCTTTAACAATCAGTGGTTTTTAGGCAAGTCAATGGATACGTTCTTTCCGACAGGACCTTTTATTGTAACAAAAGATGAAATAGATGATCCTATGAATTTGAATATGGAATTAAGAATTAATGGGGAAATAAGACAAAAATCTAATACAAAATATATGATATTTGATATTTATGATTTAATATCTTTTATAAGCAAATATATAACATTATATCCAGGAGATATTATTTCAACAGGTACACCATCTGGTGTAGCACAAGAAAGTGGAGATAAATATTTCTTAAGAGATGGTGATTTAATTGAGGCAGAAATAGAAAAAATAGGAATTTTGAAAAATGTTGTTAAAAATGAAATTTAAAAAAATAAATTTAAAATATTTTATATTATAATAAATTGTAAAATCATTTAAATAATTTTAATCCTTTCTTGTTTTTATGATATCCGTAATAGGTGCTGGCAGGGTAGGTGCAACAACAGCAGCTTTCCTAATGTATTCTGAGGTAGACAATAATATTGTCCTGGTAGATATTATTGAAGGTTTGCCACAGGGAGAAGCCTTGGATTTAAACCATGCAGCTGCAATATTAGGTAAAGATGTAAAGGTGGTAGGATCGAATTCTTATGAGGCAATAAAGGGATCTGATATTGTTATTATAACGGCCGGTTTGGCAAGAAAACCGGGAATGACAAGGGAAGAACTTGCGGCAAAGAATGCCCAAATAGTTTTTGATGTTGCAGACAAGGTTAAACAATATGCACCAAATTCTATTGTGATAATAACAACAAATCCTCTAGATGTTATGGTAGCTGTTTTATACAAGAGATTGGGTTTCCCAAGAAACAGGGTTATTGGATTTAGCGGTGTATTGGATTCAAGAAGAATGGCATATTATGCTTCTCAATACCTTAATATTTCACCATCTGCAATTACACCGTTAGTTTTAGGTCAACACGGAGAAAATATGTATCCAGTACCAGAATTGTCTTTTGTCTATGGAAAAAGTTTAAAATCATTCTTAACTGAGGAACAATACAACAAAGTTGTAAAGGATACTATAAATGCTGGAGCTGATATAACAAATTTGAGAAAGTTTAGCAGCAATTGGGGTCCAGGAGCTGGACTAACTGTAATGGCTGAGGCCATCAAAAAAGACAGAAAGATTGCATTGGAAGCATCTGTATTGCTTGATGGTGAATATGGGGTAAAGGGATACTTTGCTGAAGTTCCCATAATATTGGGTAAAAACGGTGTTGAAAAAATTATTGAAGTAGACTTAAATCCAGAACAGAAAGAAAAATTCATGAAAAGCATTGAGGCCATTAAGAACAATCTTAAACAAGTACCTGAAGAATATATTAAGTAAATTTTTTAAACTTCTTCTTTTAATTTTTATTGAATGTTCTTTGGTATTGATATTGGTAGTACAACAACAAAAATCGTTGGCATTAATGAAAATATCGAATATAGGAAAATAATACCAACGATAGAATTTATATATTCAGATGAAAAGGAAAATTTTTTGGATTCTGTCTCTACAGGATATGGTAGATATACGATAAAATCTAAAGTGGCGATTCCTGAAATAAGGGCACACGTTATAGGTGCAGTATATCAAACAAATTTAGAAAATTTTGTCCTACTTGATATTGGTGGCCAAGATTTTAAAATAATAAATGTAAAAAATGGGATTTTGGATGATTTTGTGACTAATGATAAATGTGCAGCTGGTACTGGAAGGTTTTTAGAAAAGATGGCAAATGTTTTAAATGTGGATATGAAAGAACTATCGAAAAATTATGAAGATCCGGTAAAAATAAACAGCACATGCACAGTATTTGCTGAAACAGAACTTGTGGGATTAATGATGGAAAAATATCCCAAAGAGAGATTGATGGCGGGCATTAACTATGCGGTATTCGAGAGAATAAGGCCATATATATTAAGATTTAGGCCAAAACAGATAGTTTTTACTGGAGGGGTTGCAAATAATAGGGCAATCTCTAAAATTATAGAGGAAAATATTGGCATTGATGTAATAATACCTAAAGATCCTCAAGCAAATGGTGCAATAGGCTGCGCCATATATTCAAAAAAATTGCATCAAAGATCAATGTTATAAATTTTCTTTATATTTTCCTCCAAATCTATTACATATTTTTCAAGATATTCTTTGTCTATATTTTCTATCATCCTATATCTTTTGGGGACTGATGTTATATCCAATACTGCCCCTGGCCTCTTTGGATCATCCAAATAATCGGTTTCAAGGAAAAATCTTGTACCTTTTTTCATCGCTTCTTTTACATTTTCTCTCGAAGCTATTATAGATGGAAATATTCCAAAATTTTCATCATACAGAACTGATGGTGGGGAGAAATGTTTTATAATTTTCATTTTTTCAATTCCTGTTCTCTCCGCCATTTCTGCCAATTCTTTAAACAATTTTTTATCAGCAGATTCTGTATGTAAAATAATTGGAATGTTATACTTCTTTGATTCGATCATCGCAAATTCCAGTATTTTATTTGAATATTCTATAATTTTTTTATCAGTTTCAAAATGTGGTCTTCCAATCTCACCTATCGCATTCGCTTTATTTTCCCTTATATATTCTATAGCAAGCTCAATAGCATCTTTAAATAATTCAAATGCATTTTCAAATCCCAATTTTTCAGACGATTTTATAAAATCTACTGGATAAGGACCTATCGTTGTCAATACCCCTATTTCAAAATTTTTCTTTACATTTTGAGATATATTTATAGTTCTTTCATATTGTTCTTTGAAATATTCTATATCAAAAGGTTTGTCCATTGATGGTAGATTACATATATTTATAAAATTTCCACCCTCTTTTATAAATCTTTTAACAGAATTTATATAATCACCTTGATAATTCAGATGTATATGATTGTCATATACAATCATATTTACCAATATGGTTCTCTATAATTTAAAACATTTTCTATTGAATTTTCTAAGAATGCATCTACCAAATTATCATTTCTGAATATACATGGTTTATATTTTCCATCTGGAGTTAATCTGAGCCTTGTACAATGCATACAAAATTCATGTTTAAACATTGGTTCTACCAATTCTACCTCAACTTTTTTATTCTTATATTCCAAAACATATATTTCCCTATTATGCAAATTTTTAATATATTTTTCATTCTTAAATGATTGAATTAGCATTCTTACTTCGCTTAAATCCTTATGGTAATTCTTAAAAACATAATCGTTTAAATGATCCTTTGAAGACTCAAGTTCAATTACTTGAAGTGTAAAACCTATTTCTGATGCAAAGTCAATCATATTTAATATTTCATTATCATTAATTCCTTTCAAATAAACCATGTTTATCTTTTTCTTTCTAAAAGGTATTTCCCTCACTTTATAAATTGATTTCATTACATCCTCAAACATGTCATGTCCTGTAATTTTTTTATATGTCGCCCTTTTCAAAGTGTGCAAACTTATGTTTATTCTACCCAATCCAGCATTATATAGATCTTCAACTATTGAATATAAACCAATTCCATTTGTAGTCATGCTAACGTCTTCAAAATACTTGGAAGCAAGTGAAATTATATAAATAAGATCTTTTCTCTGTAATGGCTCACCTCCAGTAATTTTAATGGATTTAATGCCCAAAGAATTTAAATTTTTAAATATCCTTTCAATGGTTTTAATATCCATTTCATATTCGATTTTCTCAATACCTTCTTTGTGACAATAAAAACAATTCAAATTGCATTTATTTGTAACAGAAAATCGTATGTAATTTATTTCTCTCCCATATTTATCCTTTAAGACATTCATTCTTAAATTCAATATAAATTATTAATTATTGGTTAATTAATTTTATTACCTTTTGATTTTATTAGAATTTCACCCATATTTTTATCTATCCATAAATAAGATTCAGGATGCTGTATTTTCCATCCTTCTTTTAAATAATGGATTGTTGCAGGAGAATATTCAAATGCCAAAATTTTTAATTTGTAATAATTCTTTGAAAACTTTGATATTTTTTCAACTATATCATTATATGAATCCTGATCACCTGAACATGCATTTATTAATTCATTTGGTTTTAAATCAATAGCATTAAAATATTCTTCAGCGGTTATACATTTAAAATTAAACACAATTTTTCCGGCGGTGTCCTTTTTATCTCCAAAATTACCTTGGATACCAAATAATATTCTAAAATCTATGTTTTCTTTCAATATTACAGAAATTATCTTTTCGAACTTTGTTTCCTCTACTTTTACTACTTCCATGATTATTAATATTGATTAATTTGAAAATAAATTTTTGTATTTTTTTAAATTTGAAAAAATTTTATATCATTTAAAAAATAGATGTATTGAATGGAAAAATATGATAAAATTGTTTATAAAATAATTGAAATAAAGCCAAAAATTGAGGAGATTGTAAAAGAAAGGTTAGATTATTTTAAAAAGATTCACAATATGGATGATAAAATATGGTTTAGTGAACTAGCATTTTGCATTCTCACGGCCAATACATCGGCAGAAATGGGCATAAGAATACAAAATTCAATTTCACCTGATGAATTTGCATCTTTGTCTTACGAGGAATTGAGAGAAAGGCTAAAATCATTAAGGGCTAGATTTTACAATACAAGGTCTAAATATATATATGAAAATCAGAAATATGCAAATAACATTAAAAAAATAATTATTTCATTGGATGGAAATAAAAGAAGGGAATGGCTAATTGAAAATATTAAAGGATTTGATTATAAAGAATCTTCACATTTTCTTAGAAATGTTGGATTTTTTGATTATGCAATAATAGACAAACACATTTTTAACTTAATGAAAGAATATGAAATTACAAATGAAGAAAAAATAAGGAGAAATAATTACATAGAATTGGAAAATAAATTAAAAATTTTAGCACAAAGATTAAACATGTCTCTGGGGGAACTTGATCTATATTTATGGTATTTGAAAACCGGCAAGGTTTTGAAGTGATTCGGCATATTTTAAATCCTCTGGTGTATTTATATTAATTCCCAACAAATAATCTGTAAATATGTAAATGCTAAACAAATTTTTATCGCTGACAATATTAATTCCTACATAAAGCAAATAATTTTTCTTCTTTAACATTCCGCTCATTGATCCACCTTTATAAGCATTTAAAAATTCAGAAATGTGAGAGCTTTTCAAAAATGGTAAATCTGATGATGCAGTTAAAAATGTTTTTTCATAATTTTTTAATATATATGAAACATCAAAGCAATATCCATCGCCTGGAGTTTCAATATAATCGTAATTCTGCATAACATATCTTTTTGTTTCTGGGGCATTGTTTGAAATTGCAACAACGCATTTATTTCCTGATTCAATTATTGCTTTACATGCTATATCGATTAAATAATCATTCTTGAATTTTACAAGCATCTTTTCCTTCCCAAATCTTGAACTTTTACCTCCGGCCATCACAACACCAAGCATAACACCACCATTGTTATAGATCTTGATATTTCATTCATTGCGCCAATGACATCACCATTTACAAAACCGAAATTTTTCAGGGAAATATATTTTATTATAAATGAAACAAAAATTCCTATGTAAGATATAAAATAATAAAAATGGAATATTAATATGAGTGGTATAGTATATATTACACCTATCAGCAAATAATAAGGTCTGAAATTCTTGAAAAATATTTCTCCTATGCCACTTGGATATACTTTTTCATACAAACCGAATAGCATCGAAAATTTTGCAGACAATTCGGACAATATAAAAAATGAAAATATATTAAAATAATTTAATTTTAAATTATACAATGAAAAAATTTCAATTAATATAACAATCAAAACTGAAAATGTTCCTGCAATTCCTGTATTTACGTCTTTTAAGGCCTTTATTTTCTTTTCCAAGCTACCCTTTGCCATCACACCATCTGAAAAATCTGCAAGTCCATCCAGATGCAATAAACCTAATAAAAAATAAATAAAAATTATAATTAT
>ERZ1669250.366-NODE-366-length-21525-cov-7.018211_pt1 | contig 21525 bp, 21 predicted proteins | sample MGYA00579295_ERZ1669250 | MGnify/ENA primary metagenome ERZ1669250 (study PRJEB41166, sample SAMN08046056) | hot springs metagenome | biome: hot spring; feature: acid hot spring; material: thermophilic sediment; isolation source: thermophilic sediment from acid...
CCTGATCACCAGTAGAACCCCTATGATAAGCCATATACTGACCAAGATAAACACCCACAAGAAAAGAAGCAATATTAGCAGAAACAACAATAAACAAAGTCCAAGGTAAGTACCTGGCTATTAGGGTTAACACAGGTAAACCATATACCACTGACCAACCCCAGTCACCCCTGAAGGTGTTGACTAGGTACTTTAGGAAGCCTAGGGCTGGGTTACCGTGAATCATGAATGCGGATGCCCATTGAGTTATGTACTCGTAGTTGCCCCTACTCATTAATGCTGGTCCACTACCACCAGCTCCGCCACTACCCCCAAGCATGCCTAGTTGGGATAGTATGTAATTGATTGGGTTAACTGGCGCGTATTCGAAAAGTATATAGCTTATAAATAATGCAACTAACCAAGTGGCTACTGCTAATCCTATTCTTCTAATTAACCAATCAGTTCTCATAATTTATAAAATTGAACTGGTTTTATATGCTTTTTCCAGCTGTATACTGATCATGTATCCTTCACTGAACCCTTACCTCACTAATCTTAATGGGCCTACCCTCCCTCCATGACCTATAAGCCGCTGCAACCACCTCAAGGGCTCTTAAACCATCAAGTCCACTGGCCCTGGGTGTTAAATTATTCTCAACAACCCTAATGAAATCCTCAACCATGTTCCTATCAGCATCTGGGCCGAAGGATACCCAGTGGAAGCCCTTATTATCAGCCAGTGATATGTTTTGGTTAAAGGCATTTATGGTTAGTACACCGTGTTCGGTTAGAATCCTCATGTAGACGTCACCCCATATTGGCCATGTCTCATGCCTAGACCAACTTGAGTCTATGGATACTGGTGTGCCGTCACTTAGCTTAGCCAGTATTAGGGCGTTATCCTCAACCTTAAGTTCAGGCCTAATGTTCTTACCCACGAAGGCTGAGACTTCCTCAAACTCCTTACCAGTGAACCATCTTATTAAGTCCGCCACATGAACTATGTGATCCATCATTGCCCCACCACCGGCTAACTCAGGATCAACAAACCAGTCGAAGGGGCATGTGCCATGGTTAGTCGCTGTTATTGACTTAATACCCCCAAGTTCACTAACCCTATTTTTAGCCTCCACCACGGCGTCATGATACCTCATTACGAAGGCTACTTGAAGCTTAACGCCGCGCTTCTCAGCCTCATTAACCATTGTAACCGCGTCACTTACCATTGTCGTTATTGGCTTCTCAACAATAACGTGTACACCAGCCCTAATGAGGGGTAGAGCGTAGGTTATGTGCTTAGCATTCTCGGAGGCGACTATGGCTGCGTTGAAGCCGCCTTCAGCTAGTAACTTATCGAAGTCGTTGTAGACTGCCTTGGGTTTAAAGGCTTCCTGAACCCTCCTTAACCTATCTGAGTTATTGTCGAAGACCGCGACTAGGCTTGCCTTACCCTCAGCCTCAAGTTCCTTAATAGCCCTGGTGTAACTCCAAGCATGCATGTGGGCGTATGATACAACCGCAAACCTCAGCACCATGTTACCTCACCTCACCTGGGTTAACCACCCTACCCTCAGTAATACTCTTGTTTATTGATAATGCGAGCCTAAGCGCCTCAACAGCGTCACTAGGCTCTATGGGTGGCTTCACACCCTTGCTCACCCAGTTTAGGAAGGCAATCCACTCCAAGTAGTACGCGTTCTTCACCATTGGACTGTACCTATAGTATGAATTATCAACGTAAGCCTCAACGGTGGCTGTGGATTGATTATCAACAGTCATTAGGCCACCAGTGCCGGAGACCTCGAAGTAGGTTGTGAATGGGAAATTCCTGGGCATGGCCCATGAACCCTCAACGTAGGCTATTGCCCCATTATCAAACTCCAACGTGGCCATGAAGTGGTCTATTGATGTAGCAGAATCACTGGAGTAAATCCCCCCTATGGCGTAAACCCTCCTAACACTACCGAAGGTCCACCTTAAGTAATCCAGGTCATGGATACTCATGTCCACTGCAACCCCGCCGCTTAATTCCTGGAACCTGAACCAACGCCCTGGGTGTGAACTAAGTCTATAAGCCCTAATAACCCTAGGTTCACCAATCCTACCGGCCATTATTAGTTCCCTAGCTCTAACGTACTCGGGCCAGAACCTTAGGCAATGGGCCACCATTAGCTTAACGCCACTGGTTTCATGCATCTTAGCAATCTCCTCACCATCCCTGACCGTTAGGGCTATGGGCTTCTCAAGCATGACATCCTTACCTGCCTTAATAGCCTCCTCAGCCATGGCTCTATGCGTGTACGTTGGCGTAGCTACGAGTATAACGTCAACGTTAGGATCATTAATAACGCTCCTCCAGTCATCGGTAACTTTAGGTATCTTAAATCTCCTAGCTAGGAAGAGGGCGTCCTCGTACGGTATTCCAAATATTGAAGCCACTTCAACATCACTAATCATGCTCAAGACAGGTAAGTGAAGCTCCCTAGCTGCGAAACCAGAACCTAGAATACCAACCCTAATAACCATCGCTTAATGTGCTTTTCAAGGACTTATAAGTATTCTTATATATATTATAAGCCAGAAACTATATAGTAATTTTAGAATAATTAAAGCATAAAGTTGAGGTACTATGAAGAATTAGTTTCCTTTCTTCTACCATTAATCACCTCAATACCCTCAGCCTGTATCGGGAATGCGTACTCATCATACGCAACCTCACCGTGCATTTCACGATCCCCAATCCTCAACACCATTGACGATGCCTTAAGTGGCGTAATTCTACTGATTAGTTTAAGTATGAGGAAAGTCATTAAACCACTGTAGGCTACCACAACCAGCGCTGCAATTAATTGAATGAACAATTGATAGGCATTACCATATAATGCGCCAGCTAAGCCTGGAATTATGAACTTAGCTATATTAGGGTCAGCGAACATGCCCGTTAATATGCCGCCTAGGAAGCCTGGGACTGCGTGCGTTGAGAACACGCCTGTGGCGTCATCTATGTTTCTAAGGGGCTTAAGCCTATATTGAACCAGGTTTAAGGAGGCCCAGGCGGCTGCACCTGAGGCTAGGCCTATGATTAATGCTCCAAGTCCATTAACGTAACCAGCCGCTGGAGTAATGCCAACTAACCCAGCCACCGCGCCTGAGGCTGCCCCAGTTAAGCTTGGCCTATCGTAAACCACTACATCCAGTATAAGCCACGTTAATAGAGCCATGGCTGCGGCTAAATTAGTGTTTACTACGGCTATTGAGGCATCTATAGTAACCCCGTAGGGGTCACCACCATTGAAGCCATTCCAGCCAAGCCAAAGTAGGCCTAAGCCTGTTGCAACCTGGGTTAAATTATGCGGGCTCAGTTTCCTCTCATTATCCAGCCTGGGCCCAATCATCATGGCTGCAATTACTGCCGCAATGCCTGCATCTAAGTGTATTACATAGCCCCCTGAGAAGTCCACTGCACCTAGTTGGGCTAACCAACCACCACCCCAAAGCCAATACGCAATAGGCCCATAAACCAGCGTTGACCATAATGGCACAAAGAGCATCCAAGCCTTGAAATTCATCCTCTCTATCAACGCACCTACAATTAAGGCTGGGGTTATGGCTGCGAAGACGAATTGGAAGTAGACAAGAGTGGGGAGGGCTATGTTTGGTTGCTGTTGAGCTAATGGTACATCCGCCTGTGAGTCAAGCATTGAACTGGACAACACTGGAGCCGGCTTACCCAATATGCCGAATCCCTTAACGGCCAGTAGGGGTGGGCCGAAGGACATTTCATACTCGAACAGCATCCATAGTATTAACACCACTGAGAATGCGTAGAGCACCATCATCATGGTGTTTATGGCGTACTTCCTCCTGGTTAAGCCTCCGTAAAATAGCATTAGGCCAGGTATACTCATTAGGCCCACTAGGGTGGCTGCGGTCAGCATCCAAGCATTGCTACCTGTGTCAAGCCAACTGGGTACTGATGATGAGGGGTAGCCGCTTAACCATGGCTGCGGCTGAGCCTTGGCGATAAGGATTATTGAAGTAGATGCGTACAGAGCGAGGGTAACATAGGTAATATATATTATACGTCTTATTCTATTTATGGAATTTATTACTGAAGCCTGCATAAATAGTGTTTAGGAACACATTTATAAGCTTTACTAGTCAACCTAGCAGTTAACCCCATTATGAAATTGTTCAAATAGACTATTTATTCCCAGTAACACTTATTAACTAGCCTACTAGTTATGTTGCTAGAATGATGAATTGAACCCACACGTATTGGTGAAGACGCCTAAGTCGGCTGATTAACACGCCTGCATGCACCTTGGGTAACCCATAGTATAGCTGTCAACATTATGGATAATGCTAGTACTAATGCAGCTAAGGCTACTGTTAAAACCAAGCCTAGGTGGCTTACTGAGAAGCCTCCAAGTAAGTTACCTATAGCTATACCCACTGCTGTTGGTACATTGTATACACCCATTATTAACCCCTCAGACCCCTCCTTAACCCTGTATCCAACGTATGCGTATATTGATGGGACTAGGGCTGAGGCCAGGAAGGCTGAGGGGGCTAGGGGTATGATTGCGTATGTTATGTTTAATTCACCTGATGTAACTAAGTAGGCTACACATATAACTAGGGATAGGCCAAGTAGACCAGTTGTAATGGTTCTAGTGGCCCCTATTCTATCAGTCAATGAACCAAACACCATCATGCCAAGAGCTAGAATTAGCGCTGCTGAGACGTATATTAGGGCAACGTAGGCTCCACTAATGTTAAGGTGCTTAGTTAAGCCTGTGGGCAGAGTGAAGGCAACACCAAGCATAATCATTATGCCTAACCAAAGTGGAAGAAGCGTTAATTCACTAGGGCTTAGTCTTGGTCTAACAGGCGCCTTAACGCCACGTCCACCCTTAAGCGTTAAGGCAAGGGGGAGGGTTGCCAGAAATATCACCGCGGCAATTAGAATTGATGCCCTCGCTGCCTCAGCACTATTATTGATTATCCTTTGCATTAGGCCGCTTAAACCAATTCCTACAATGTACCCGGCAAAGTATGTTGAGAAGAAGCCTCCATAGCCCAAGCCTAATTTAACCCTTCTATACGTCATTAATGTTAATAATGGTACAGTCATTAATGCTGCGGCAATACCCATAAAACCATGCAACGCAGCTAACGTAACCCAATTAGCGCTTACCGTGAATAGGAGGGATGAAACGAACATTAGTAATACTCCAATTGAAACCAAGTGATTAACCTTAAACCTACCTACCGTTAAACCCACTGGTATTGAAACTAAGGCTTCGGCTATTGGGTAAGTAGATAATACTACACCAACCAGTGCCGTGAAGCGGCTTGGAATATAGTAAGGTATGGCTATCACCATTATGCCGTAGCCAATCCTTGACACTGTGTTAATCACGTAAACCTTACCATCACTCATACTACACTTTAAGGCAGGTTACCTTAACTTTTAAAAATGAACCGATAAAGCTAAGGGATACTTAACTAGCTGGGAATGAGGCAGGATATCCAATAATTTACTAATTCACTGCTTAACCCATAAAATGAAGAATGAATTAACTTAATACGGCCTAATCTGATTCAGTAAAGCTTATTAATGCCTTGGCCTAAGGTTTAGCCGTGTCCATTAATCCGCCTACAGCAATGGTTAAGTCACCTAAGGATGGGAAGATTAAGCAGGGTAGAGGATTCTCAGTCACTGAAATTAAGGCAGTCAAATTAACCGTTAATGAAGCCAGGTTATTAGGCATACCTGTTGATACTAGGCGGAAATCAACCTGGGAGTGGAATATTAAGGCACTACAGGAATACATAAGTAAAGTAATCAATGTTACTGATGCCTCCCAGTTACCATTACCTTCAGTACCAAAGAGGATGGTGATAAAGCCCAAGAGGGGGATGGCTTTCAGGGGTGTTACACCAGCAGGTAGGAGGGCTAGGGGTCTCCTCAGCATTGGCTTAAGGGAGACTCATAAGTATAAGTGGAGGAGGAAGCAGAGGCAGCGTGAGTTGAAGCTTAGGCATGAGGTCGTATTCCGTAAGGGAGGCGCATAAGCAACCTCCCGCTGGTTAACCATACAATACTTAACCTTTAAGAAATGAGGCGCATGGGATTTAGGCAAAAAGAAACAGGCATCATTGGTTCATGGGCTGGAGAACTTGGTTTAAGGAGAATGTTTTATAACTGATCCGCTTACCTAGAGTTAACTAGTATGAGTGGTGATAAGGATCCTGAACTTGAGTTGATAAGGCTTAGGAAGTTAATGAACCTAATGGCCCAGCAGCCTAAGAAGAGCCCTGAGGAGAAGCCCATGGATGTGGTTAATGAGATTAAGGCAATAGTTAAGGGTGAAAGAGCTAATGAGATAATTGATAAAGCCATTGAAATGTATGGAGAAGCTGCATTATCTGTCTTTAGGCAGTTAATTAAACTGCGTAGGGGTGGGGCTATAGGTGAATTAACTGATGGTGAATTATACAGTATTTTAGAGAACGTAGGGTTACATGTTCCCATTGAAACTAGGGTTAGGATAGTAAGGCATGGTAAGGAGGAGAAAATTGGGGGAGATTAATCCTGTAGTGCGCATTCCCTCGTTAACCACAGTACGGGGGTTATTTTCATTTTAAAGCATGTTGTTATTCACTGTGAGTTATTGATACTACCTAAATAAACGTCAGAGGCATGGAGTTAAGTGGCCTTGGGTCAAGTTTAAAAGAGGCGGTGTGAACGGGGCCTAATGAAGAGGGTTATTAGGATTCAGACAAGTGGTGGTAAGGTGCCTCCACAGGCTATGCAGCAGATGCAGGGCGCTGGATTAAATGCACAGGAGGTTGTTAACCTAATAAATAATAAGATTAAGCAAGTGACCGCGCTTGGTTTTCAGAACCTTAACATTGAGGTTGAGTATGATGATTCCTCTAAGAAGGTGCTTAGGATTAACATTGATTACCCACCAATAACCGACATTATACTTAAGGTTGCTGGTAAGGATTCCCCCAGCCACCAGGCTGGTAAGGAGATAATAGGTGACGTACCCCTGGAGAAGCTGGCTGAAGTAGCCTTAATTAAGATTGAGGAATTAGGCAGTAAGTCCTTTAAGTCAGCCTTAAAGCAGGTAGTTAGCACATGCAGATCCATTGGATTAACCGTAAATGGTAAGGACCCTAAGGAAGTAATTAAGGAGATAGACCAGGGAGTCTACGATGAATTAATATCAAAGTACGAGAAGAACCCAGCTAAACCACTTAACTAATACTCCTTAACTCAAGCTTCATAAGCAACCTAGCCATATCAACCTGGGGTACTGCCTTCTCAATAATTGACCAGGTTCCCTTACCGACAACAACCACTACGAATATATCCTCATTAATGCTCCTTACCAGAGACTCAATGATCCCTTTACCGGATTCAGCGTTAAGCACTGGTAAGACCCCATTACCCACATTAGTAACTATAGGTAACCCCAACTCCTCACTTATGAGCAATGTCGCCTCCCTAACCTTCTCATCATTGACTAAAAATATGGCGCCACGCATAACTTGAGTTAAGCATAAAACCGTTGAAATGCATTACTCCCTAATGCCCCATAGCACCGTCCTAGGTATTGATAGGCCGATACTAGTGTGTGCAGTGCCGGTTAGGAGCATTAGCATGGTGAATCCACCGAGTGAATGCGAAGCTGTGGAATTAAGACTTGACTACATGGGTGGTGATCTTGAGGTTAAGTTAAATGAAGTAAGTGACTTAATTAAGGGATTACTAAGTAGGGTTAAGGTAATAGTAACGGTCAGGAACCCTGAGGAGGGTGGTGTTAATTGGGTTGACCCATCTTTGAAGCTTAAGGTCATTAGAATTGCCCATGAAAACGGTGCCCTAGTTGACGTTGAGGTTGAATTCGCGAGGAAGTACGCTAACTCTATTACATCATGGAGTGAAGTAATACTGTCTAGGCATGTCCTCAACAGTCGCTCCAACATTAGGAGTACTATCGCCAGTGATTACGCCTTAGCCAGCTCTATGAAGGCCTTAACTTATAAGGTAGCTACAATTAATACTGATGATTTACCAGCATTAGTGGAATTACTGGTTAAGGAGGGGGAAGTACCCGTAGCCATAGTGCCTATGCAGCCTATTCAGAGGGCTGCGGCAATAATGCTCGGCACGGCATTAATGTACTGTTCAATAGGTGATGGTACAGCACCAGGTCAATTAAGTGTTGAGGAGTGTATTAGGATTAAGAGGGAGAGAATTAGGCTAGTTAGTTCTTAGACGTAATCACTCCTATTAACCTCATTCAAAGCCTCCTCACCCTTAAGATACTTAACTAGGTTACTAACAGCCATGATTATGGCGTTCCTGGCAACGTCAGGTTGAGCCCCACCAGCAATATGTGGTGTACCTATGAAGTTAGGGAGATTAAGGAGCCCCGTTCTTGGGCTTAAGGACTCCCCTGAACCATAATCCCAAAACACATCGGTAGCGAACCTTAAACCACGCCTCCTAGTTAAGACATTGTATAAGTCCTCCTCCTTAACAATATCACCCCTAGCCACATTAACAACTATTGCACTTTCAGGGAGTAGGTTAAGCTCAGTCTCACCCAAAAGCCCCCTAGTGTATTTAGTTAAGGGTAATGCTATGACCATTACGTCAGCCCTCGGTAAAACACCCCTAAGCTCACTAATGGGGTGAACCTCATCAAAGTACTGAGCCAGCCTACCACTCCTATTAATGCCTATGGTATGCATACTGAAGGCTAACTTACCTATCCTAGCCACCTCACCCCCAATGCCTCCAGTTCCAAGAACCAGGAGGTTTCTCCCCGTTAATTGCCTTGGTGAGTAGGCTGGATCATTTAAGTAATGGCCCCTATCCATTAACCTTGAATGAGTACCCTTGGCTAAAGTTAATATGAGCGCCCAAGCATGTTCAGCCACAGGCACGGAGTAGGCTCCAGCATTACTGTATATCTTAACGTTACCTGGTATTGATGAGTAAGGTAAGTGATCCACCCCTGCTGAGAATGTTTGAATAACCTCGAGATTAGGCATATGCCTTACCCACCTGGTTAAGTCAAAGTCATTACCGCACCAACAGAGTAATGCATTAACCTCCCCAAGTAACTTAACTAACTCAGGCTCACTTAAGTTAGGTAACTCATAAACCTTAGCGTAGCCTGAGAGCATTAACTTAGCCTCTTCAGGAAGCCTTATCGTTGAGGCCACAACCTTAACCATGGGTTAGGCATCCTTGGGTTAGTAAAAATAATTAACTGAAGGCAGTACTTATGATATTTTGAGCACTACCCATGGCATTACGTTAAGTAACTTCATTCATTCTTAATCATTAAACATGCCGTATTGGGCAGAAAACCTTAAAAACAATGACACTTACTGATTAGATAGGGCCCGTAGCTCAGCACGGTAGAGCGGCGGGCTCCAGACCCGTAGGTCGGGGGTTCAAATCCCTCCGGGCCCACCAGACAACAATTTAATGGTTGATGACCCACTCGGTGTATTAAAATTTATATCGATATATTTAAATCCCTGGCCCCATATTATGCATGGTTGCATTGAGGAACTGTGAACTCTCGTTTCTTTCAATTTCATTCATAATTTCGTTATCATTACAATTAATGGGGGCATATCTAATACTATGGTTCTATAGCATGGGGCTGTCCCTTACGGGGATAGGTTTAATCACTTCAATATACATGGTTTTAACATTACCGGTTGATGTGTCATCCTCCGCATTTGCCGATAAGTATGGGAGACTTAAAATCCTCTCAATAGGTGCATTAATCTATGGCCTAGGGTTAATCAGCCTATCTGTCTCACCATCCCCAATTTTCATATTTTTATCCTATGGAGTCATGGGTATAGGGCTAGGTATCTACTCTAATACTCTAGAGGCGTGGATCGTTGACTCCCTGGATTCGCGTGAGAAGGTTGCTAAGGTTTTTTCAAGGCAACAGATGGTAAATGGGGTTGCTGGATTCTTGGGGAATATACTCGCTGGTGCCTTAGTGCTTTTGTACCATAGGCTAAATTTACCCATTCTAATAGCTGGACTCTTAATGCTACTAAGCTTACCTATTGCACTACTTAGTGAAGATAATAAGGAGGTAAAGATGGTAACGTTACCTACCCAAAGGATTGTGAAGGAGGCTGTGAGGTATGTGTTAGGTAAAGGGCAGCTGTTAGCATTATTAATCTCCTCAATTTTTACCGTATTTCCGCTAGTGGCGTGGATGCAGTTCGTTTCACCATATGTAGTAGATGTGTTGGGGTTTCCCCAGAGGTATTGGGGATTCATCCTATCAGCCTATTTTCTAACAGTAACCCTAGGTGGTTATATGAATGTGAAGTTACTGAAGAGGGTGAATAATAGGTTAATTGCCATATTTTCAGTATTATTGCTATCGCTTTTCGTATTAATGCTCTCAATTAGTAACCTGACTCTAATACTATTGCTCCTCTTCGGCTTGTCGTTAATTTACCCTATACGCTCATCCAGCATCATCTCGTGGGAGAATGAATTAATACCTAGCAATTACAGAGCCACAGCGCTCTCCACAATCTCAGTGGGGGCACTTTCATTAATAGGAGTTATACCATTGGTTATCGCGTATAAAGTTAGATAGCTTTAAATGATCCTAGGCTAAGGATCTAGACCCCACTTAGCCCACCAAGGAATGGAGCCTCACACCACCCTATATTAAGCATGTGTTGGTATTATAGCCTCATGCTAAGGATCATTACTGGGGAATTGCCCCAAACGAATAGAATATCAATCTCATGGGCGTGAGTGAAAAGGTATATATTACCTAGGCGTAACTAATGTGGAATGAGTGGTGAGGTAACTATACCAAGTATGTTGATTGAGGAGCTTAGGAGGAGGGGCCTTGACCCTGAGGATGTGGTACTGAACGCGTTAATTAATGTAATTCACCTAGACCCAAGTATCGTCGTCGAGGCTAGGCTTGAGTTGGCTGTTAAGTATCTCAATGAGGGTAGGGTTCTTATCGATAAGGACCCAGTACAGGCTAGTGAGAAGCTTTACAAGGCCGCCGAGGAGGCTGTTAAGGCATTGGCTCAGTATTATGGCTTGAGGGAAATCCTAGATGAGGTTAATGAGAAGGGTAGATGGACCGTAACCGAGCTTGAGAAGGCTATGGTGGAGATATCGAAGAGGCTAGGTGACTGGTTTACGCAATCCTGGGACACGGCATGGGCACTACACGTGTGGGGCTTTCATGAGGCGAAATTCGACGCTGAAGATGTGAGAATTAGGCTACCTTACATTGAGAGGATCGTGGAGGAGGCTAATAAGGTAGTGAAGGGCTTGGGTCAGAACTAGCCACCTTGGATAATCTTAATCCCCACGTTTGCTTCACCGTCTAATTTCATTCCACAGGGGATTATCTTATCCTTCATCCCTATTAATGGCTATACCACCTCAACTGCCTTGGATTTTAGGTATTCTCTAGCTTCATCCTCATAAACTATATGCAACTCCACTGGTGCGTCCCAGGGCAGTCCATAATTATCCATGGCCCTTACCAAAATATCCCTATATAACTTGACCCTATTAACCGCTATATCCCTTGGAATCACTATCAATATATCTATATCGCTAAGCACAGTGGCCCTATTCTCAGCGACACCACCGATTACGTAAACCCTAACCCCTGGTATCAAATCCCTGGCAGCCTTCATTATGGCTGTAGCATACTCCATCCATTTCCTTAAGTGCTCAAAGTGACTCCTAACCCAGCTTGACACGGTTAACTAAACCATCTAATAGCATTATTAAACTTTTAACAACCCTCAACACCGTTGATACATCATTAATATCGTAGCTTGATTCACCATACCTACTCTCAACGTAAGCCTCCTCAAGCATTATGAGTACATCTCTATTATCTGCAACAAAGTCCCTTAACTCACGGGCTAATTCACTGTATCCCTGCGCCTCAAGGTCCTTGGCCAATAAGTCCAGCAGCTCCCTGATTCCATGGCCCCTAACTTTAACGCCGAATAACTCAAAGTATGCGGCCTTTACGTATAATTGAGCAGCTTGCTCTATTAGAAACATTGCTATATCATGATTATCAATGTTTTCAGCAATGCGTAATGCATCTAGCGCCCTGCTTTTTAACTTCCTGGAGTAAATACCGCTCATTACCATTAAATAGCCTGTTAACTTAAAAATGCTTAGTCTTCTCTGTTAGAAGTGTTGATGCTTATAGTCATGTTTCGTTATACTCCATTACGTATTCGTACGTCCTGCCGCTTATCAAACCCATTCTGTACAGTATTTCATAGCCTGTATAGTTGCCCTTAACTACCGCGATGTAGTCGTAGTGTATTGGGTACTGTAGCGGTATTGGGTATGTCCAATTCATTGGGGTTCTGACCCCTTCCCCGCCCTAAAAGGCGAGGCTTTAAGTACCGTATGTAAAACAGCCACATTTACATGAATGGTGACGGTAATCCATGATATTGGATAAGCAATCATCCAATCACCCCACTGGGTGGGGACCAACATCAGGCAGGAACCGTAAATGGTAAAACCATTAAAACATCCTGGAGCGTTTACGATAATGTGGTCTTTGGACCCACTGACCCCGGTTCGAATCTGGGCCCGCCAGAGAATGTTCTCAAAAATTGATTGTTTCTTTCGACTCGTTACATCTTAATGAGCCTATAGTTACGTTAGGCATAAATATCCCTGCGGTTTTATGGTTTCGTAGTTGACTGTAGCTGGATTTGGCTAGGATTAATAGGGGGCAGTGGCTTAAGGTTATTGATTACCTATTGAGGGTTAAGGGCCTGAGCCCTAGGTGTGCCCTGGTGTTACAAGTAATTTAATTAGCATGGTTAGGGCTTTAGTGATTATTTACTGTGCAGGGCATTGAAGCACCTATCCACTGAAGAGGCTGCTAAACTTCTTGGAAACTGCCTGAACTGGAACCAGCAGCCATATTACCTAGCCAGCCTAAAGGAGGATGGTGAGGACTACGTGCTTAAGCATATACAGCCTAAAGTCACTCCTAAAGGAGGTTCTTAGGCCAAGGGACCATACCTGGGGTTCAAGTTAGATTATTTGGTAAACCAAACTCATACAGAGGGAGAAGAATGGGTGTTGTCTTAGCAACAGGCTCAACAATTAGGGAGGCTATTGAGAAGGCTAGAAAAGCTGCATCCCTTGTAAAAGTGGGGAATACTTAGTTAGGTTTACTGAATTAAATTAGATACATAAAATTTCTAACATAAAAGAAAACTACTGTAATGGTCATCAACCTAACATTAATTCAAGGTTAACGGAGAAAAACAACGTATGTTTTATACCACTACACCATAGGTGATTCTCACCTAATGGGGCAGTCGCTAATTTAAGAAACGTTCCTAATATTTTCGAGTAGAGTTAAGATTATATCATTAATTAAGATGATTTAAACAGTAAAATTTATAAGTATTATTGGATTAGTCTAAAAGTGTTCAAGAACGAATTTAAGCTAAGACTTAAAATGCGTACAATGAGTACCCAGCATCATGACACCATTAAGGTAGTTATTGCTGGAATACCGAACAGTGGCAAGTCTACTTTGGTTAGCAGGATTAGTGGTGTTTTTGTTAGGACTGCTAATTACCCTGGTACAACAGTTTCAGTTGATGAAGTTAGTTACAGTGTTGGTAAAACAAGGGTACTGATGGTTGACTTACCTGGTACGTATAGTCTCAGGACTAGCATGACTGATGAGGCTGTGGCCTCTAAGGAACTTCTCCTCGGTGATTATGATGGCATCGTGGTGGTTGGATCCGCCTTAAATCCTGAGCAATCACTATACCTACTAGTGCAGGTGCTGGAGCTTGGGAAACCAACAATATTCGTATTGAATATGATGGATTTGGCAAGAAGAAGGAGGGTGCATTATAATGTTGAAGCCATGAGTAAGACCCTTGGGGTAACTATAATACCAGCAGTAGCTGTAGGCGATGAAGGATTAAGGGAATTAAAGACCACAGTCGTTAAGATACGTGAATTAAAAACAGGAATTACTAATATTGTTAACTATGGTAAGCTAGAGAAGCACATAAGTACCATAATGAATACCCTGGGTGTTTCCCGGGGTATTGCTGTGGAAATACTTAGTGGTAACCCATTATTAAGGGTACTAAGCATTAAGGTAAGCCATGTAATTGAGGAGGCGCGTAGGGAGGTACCTAACATTGATTATTACGTTACCGCAGCACGTTGGAGTACTGTAAAGTCCCTTGTGGGTAAATTCGTCACTAGAGAGGGTAAGTTAACGCTTAGTAAGTACGATGAATTATTCCTGAATCCGAAATATGGGGTTCTTCTATCCCTATTACTATTATTCACGATAGCTGAGGTAATATTCATGGTTCTTGAGCCTTTAGTGAATTTGATGTCGAATGCCCTTGATTCAATACCCATAGGTAACTTTGTAAGTAGTTATGTGGGTAATGAATTGTTAAGTTCATTCCTTATTAATGGTGTATGGAATGGAGTTACCACATTAATAGATTTTATACCGTACGTTTTTGGGGTATCATTCTTAATAGCGTTCCTAGAGGATTCTGGGTTAATAACTAGGATTGCATTTCCAATAGAGAGATGGTTGAGGAGAACTGGGATTCCTTCAAGGGGATTAGTGTATTTAATTGCCGGTTCAGGTTGTAATATTCCAGCCATAATGGCAACCAGGGCCATGCCAAGTACAAGGGATAGGGTGCTTACAGTCTTAATGATACCTTACATACCGTGTACCGCTAGGTTCGCGATAATAGCCTTAATAGCAGCGGCTGTAATGCCGCACTTAATAGGTGTAGTAGTGGTGATACCTTATGTAGTAGCATTCATAAGCATTAGCATAGTGTCAAGAATCTCAAGGGTACATGTAAGGTTCATTAATGAGAATACGCCCTACACTTATGAATTACCCCCATTAGTAGTACCATTGCATAAAGCATTCACTAAGAAGATTTGGCACTACACGCATGATTTCATATCCAGGGCCGGGGTATTAATAATAGTATTCATAATGATGACTTGGCTTCTATCAGTAAGTGGGCCAAGGGGCTTAGTGGGTCCGGAGGCTTTAGCGAACCCAAGTGTTCTTACTGAGACTTGGCTTGGTATCGTAGGTAAGGCGTTGGCGCCATTATTTAACCCCATTGGTATACCATGGCAGATATCAGCATCACTAGTCTACGGTTATATATTTAAGGAAGTAGTCTTAGGTACATTAGCGTTATTCTATGGTACTGAGAAAGGAGGATTACTTTACGCCATTGGGTCAACCCTAACCCCTGCATCATCCTTAGCCTTAATTACATTCATAACCTTATACTCACCGTGCATAGCAACGTTAATTGTTGAAAGGAAAATTGCAGGGCTAAGGCTTACTGCCATTAACACTATTCTTCAATTCATAATCGCATTAATACTAGCTTACGCCGTATTCTACATTGCTAGCTTTATTCAGGTGATTACATGAGTAATGGACACATACCTATTAATGAAGCACCCAGTAACTCAGTGGTTAAGGTTGTTAAATTAGGTTCGGAGAGACTGAATGACTTAGGTATAATGGAGAACTCCATCATTAAGGTAGTAGTAAGCATACCTCACGGTCCAGTGTTAGTTCAGAGGGATGATGGTGCATTCATAGTGTTAGATACTGAAGCAGCATCAAACACCCTTGCATCAGTATTATCGACTCAACAGCAGGGTAAGCATAGGTATAGGTGGAGGTGGGGTCGTTTCCATAATTAAAGTTGTTTAAGGCTGTGGAGCATGCACACTCGCGCTAAAGATTCTGCATGCCTTTTTAATTCGCACTATACCTAAGACCCTCAATTAACCGTGATTAAAATAATACATCAATGAGTCAGTACAATGGTTAATTACCTTAAGTATTATCCTTAAGAGGACCGCATTGTGAATTAAGGTTATGTTTTTAATGCCTGCAGCTTAAGAGACAAGTGGAGGATTGGTTGCTTCAACCACCGAGGGGAATGAATGATTGGACTCCGGATAAGTATTATTCACTAATGACTATAGTCTCAAGGTTCTCTAAGATTGCTGAGTCCTTCGGGTACGGTGCCATTGAAACCCCTGCACTTGAACACTTTGAGGTGCTTAAGGCTAAGGCTGGGGAGGAGGTTATTAACGAGATATATTACCTTAAGGATAAGGCTGGTAGGGAATTGGGCCTTAGATTTGACATGACTGTTCCAGTGGCTAGGGTTCTTTCATATAGGCGTGATTTCCCAAGGCCCATTAGACTATATTACGTATCTAAGGTTTGGAGGTATGATGAGCCCCAATTCGGTAGGTTTAGGGAGTTTTACCAGTTTGGGGTTGAGCACGTTGGCTCACCCACTGTTCAATCAGATGCTGAGGTATTGGCATTAGCCGTAAAGGCACTGGATGCCGTTAACCTACCCCAATTAACCGTGAGGGTTAGTGATAGGAGAGTAATGGATCAGGTGCTTGAGAGACTGGGCATTAATACTGCAAGGGAGGCTGTGCTCAGGGTGCTTGATAAGAGGGGCAAGGTACCTGATGAGGAGTTAGTTAAACTACTAGTTAAGGAGGGTATAGGTGGGGAGGAGGCAAGGTACCTGGTTGACGTAGCCAACGTTAAGGTACCTATAAGTGAAGCCGCAGGTGAATTAAGGAGACTGAGTATTAGCGATGCCTTAATTAGCTATGTTGAATCATTATCAAGTATGCTATCTCACTATAATGCAGTGGATAGGGTTTACTTAGACTTAAGCATAGTTAGGGGACTTGACTACTACACAGGCTTCGTCTTTGAACTATACACGGATAGGATTAAGCTCGCCGTTGGAGGTGGTGGTAGGTATGATGAACTATTGAAGATATACTCAGGTGAAGACGTGCCAGCCGTAGGTTTTGCAATAGGCATTGAGAGAGTTATGTTAGCATTAGGTGAGGAAATTAACCAACAGCCACCAATAGACTACTACATTTACCCAATGGACCCCAAGTACTATGAGCTAGGGGTGAGAATAGCTGATCACCTTAGGAATATTGGATTCAGGGTTATATTAGATGTGGGTAAACCAAGCCTCAGGTCGGCTCTAGAGTATGCATCAAGGATTAAATCCAGGAAGTTCATAATAATTGGACGTAGGGAGGCTGAGGGTGGTTTTGTGAGGGTTAGGGATCTTGAAACCTGGATGGAGGAGGATGTTGCAGTAGATAAAATACTGAAGTAGCGTTGTTACGTGTAATGTTTATTAAGGAATCCAAGTATTGGTATTTGATATAATGAGCAGAAGAGGTTCTTTTAGGAGGAGCCGTAGGAATAATGAGGATCTAATATGCTTCTTCTGCCTAAGGCCAGTTAAACCCAGTGAGGCAAAGATCGTTGTTATCAATGATGAACTAATAGGTATGAGCTTTAGGGTTATTGCATGTAAAGAATGCGCCTCAAAGTACGGTAATGTAGTTAAGCTTAAGGCTTCATAGACGTTAATTACCTATAGGCACCTAAGATACTCTTAAAGTAGTAAGCCCCCTATACTCCGCTATGCATACTCAATAACCATTACTAACCTAAGGGTATCATGAGTTAGGTTAAGTTGAGCGTAATAGGTAGTAGTTTTAGAAACTCACCAAGGCTTTAAGCTCATGAATAGGCGTAATATCATTGATTTAGTGATTATTTATAAACATAATCTAATTGCAGGTATTACCGTAAACATCTAGGACCGCTTTAAGGTCCCTTAACGCTAATTCAGGGGGCATTGGCACAGGCTTATCCTTCTCAACAGCCTTAATGAAACCCTCTAGCTCAAGCTTAACAACATTAACTTTAGGTAAGCTTACTGACTTACCATTAAATAATAGGTCACCGTAAACTCTACCATAGGTGGCATTAATCCTTCTTGAATACGCATCCTCAATTACACTACCATTCTCACCATAAACCTCAAAGGAGGGTACATTAGGTGAATGCATCATCCCCCAACTATACATTACTAAACCCCTGGCTCCATTCTTAAACGTGAAGAGCCCTATTGTAGTGTCCTCACCCTCGATACCACTGATGGTTCTGTAGGATAAGCCACAGGCATGATTATACTCTCCACCAATATTTAGTAGGGTATCCACGAAGTGTATTCCCCCATCTATAAACGCCCCACCACCCATAAGTTCCTTAATCCTCCTCCAACCACTAGGCTTACCGTAGTGTGTTGACCTAACTATTATTGTGTGCACTTGTCCTAATTCCTTAATTAACTCAATGGTTCTCTGAACTGCTGGATCAAAGTAGAAGTTCTCGGCAACCATGAACTTAACCTTAAATCTCCTTGATGCTTCAATTATTGCGTTAGCCTCATCTATTGTCCTGGCTATGGGCTTCTCAAGCACTACGTGTTTACCAGCCTCCATAGCCTTAATAGCCATTGGGGCATGCATATCATGGCTAACTATTAAATCAACCACATCTACGTTGGACTTAATTACATCATCATAATTAGTGAAGTAGCCTGATGCAGAATACCTCTTGGCGCATTCCTCAGCCCTCTCCCTACTCCTACTAAAAACGTAAACCTCCAAGTCATCCCTATTCAACTCCCTAAGCGCATTAAGATGAACATTACCAAACCCACTGCAGCCGACTACTGCTATGCGCATATTAGCACACTTTCTCCCCAATCCTTGAATCATCAGCATCCTGTATGGTTAGTAAGAGCGGCTTACCCTTTTCACCACATGTGGCGAGCAGCATACCTTGGCTCTCAAGGCCAAGCATAATCCTTGGCTCCATGTTAGCCACAACAACAATGAACCTACCTACTAATTCCTCAGGCTTATAGTATTCGGCAAGTCCAGCAAGTATTTGCCTCTTCTCGGAGCCTAAGTCTACGATGAGCTTAATTAACTTCCTACTGCCTTCAATCCTCTGGGCTTCAATAACCTTACCAATTCTTAAATCTAACTTAGCGAAATAATCCCTACTAATCCTCTCCAATTGAGCCATATTAAGGTAGCCGAAGCTACTTAATAAGCATTAAGCCTCATTAATCATACAGTATTATATAGCGCTATTGTTAGAAAATACAATGACTCAAATCCTATTTATAGCAATCCTTATTAAACTCTTAATTAGCAAACTTTATTTAGTGAAAAAGAATGAGAATCCATAAGGTGTACGTAATATTAATAGCAGCACTGATAATGGTTTTAATAGCGTTAAATATCGCATATGCATCAAGCAAACCTGAAATAATTTACTGGAACTCCTATGGTACATTAACGGTCCCCCCAGGTACACCCCTCTGTAATATCTGGAATCCGAAAGGTTTACTCTGGATGATTAATGGGTGGGAATCATTAGCGTACTATAATACGCTTAATGGTCAGTGGTGGCCTGTCTTAGCCAGTAATTGGACACTATTCCCGCAGAACAACACAATTATAATATATCTTAGGCATGACTTATACTGGTTTAATGGATCCGCTGTATTACCCTTCACTGCATGGGATGTGTACGCTGAATTCTACATTGGTGTTAAGGCCTTCATGTGGTGGTACCCCTACATTATTAATGCTGATTCAGAAATAAGGGTAATAAATAATTATACATTGTCTATTCAATTGACGGCATGGAGCCCAACAACCATAATATTTATACTCACAGAGCCCATAACCACACCATGGCCATTCTGGAAACCGGTGGTTGATAGGTTAAAGACGATGAATTCAACCTACGCCTCAACAGTTTATGGCCCAGATAACGTCACCATGTGGAATCCGCCATGCTACTCACTAAGCCCATACTACTTCGTCAGTTTTTCACCTGGTACAGCCACATTCACAACGGAACTTGAACCAATGTACTTCAATGGGGTGCCACTTTTGGCTCGGTGGCATGAAATATTCCCGTACGCTGATTGGGAGAACTGGGCACCAGTAGTACCTTACGTTCAGGTTCTTGGTAATACGCAGGCTTTAACTGGTTTACTTTCAGGTAAGGCTACCTGGTCGTCATTAGGCATATCATTAGCTCAAATAGGTGTTGTGAATAAGAGCGGCTTACTGGCATACATGGTTGAGGACTTCGGTGAATTAGGGATGACAATTAACCCACTGGGTGGTTTCCCATTTAACACACCTCAGTTTAGGCAGGCATTATGTTACGCAGTTAACTTAACAGCAGCCAATGCGGTGTGGGGTATTGGGGCATATTACCCAAGCTACTACCCTGAGCCAGTATTCCCATACACTGTTGGTACCTATCCATCTGATATTCAAAAGTACTTAGTACCATGCAGTTACAATACTACTAAGGCCGCTGAGTTACTTGAGAGCATTGGCATGTATAAGAAGGGTAATCAATGGTACTTACCCAATGGTACACCACTAAAATTAACCGTCATAACCCCCTCAGGCTTCACCGACTGGGCCACGATAACTGAAGGCTGGGCCACTCAATTAAGCCTATTCGGAATACCCACCGCTGTCCTGGCGTTAGACACAGGCACCTACTGGGGTACTGTGTTCCCCAATGCCCAGTTTGAGGTTGCAAATGCATGGTTAGGTTACGGTAGGGGTTACTATGACCCAACCGGCTTAGCCTTCCAGGGGCCGTTAAGCCCAATACCGTGGGTCACCACGTCAAGTATCTATGTTTGGCCATTCCAATGGCCCAATGGCACATGCACACCGGTTACAATTCACCTATCTCCCGAGTATAATACAAGTCTAGTACCACTTAACGGTACGATTGTCTGGTGCATTAACTCAACCTATGGCTTCATAAACTTAACTAACTGGTTTGATGTATTCGACGCTGTCTCCCCTGGAATGAGCACGTATAATGAGTTACTTAAGGTCATATTCTCATGGTATCATTACTACGTGCCCATTGAGCCAGTTGGCTGGAAGAGGGCTGAGGTTAACATTGGTCCTAAGAATCTTTTAGTCACCTGGATGTATAATGTACCTAATCCCATGTGTGAGAAGTATGTTCCAAATTGGCTTAGAATAGAGTTAATGCCGTCGGATAACTCATACATAATTGGTGCAGAGGCTGATTACTATCAGGTAATTAGTTCACCACTCTGGGAAGCCTTCTGGGGTAGTGGCGCCCCAGCTGGTTATATTCCACCACTTGTTGAAGCCATGGTTAACGGCAGCCTTTGGATTAAGCACCCTGACTACGCCAAGTTCCTAGGCCTTGAACCAGGTTACCTTGGGCTCGACTTAAATGGATTAAGGTACTGCCTAGCACAGTACTTCAACATAACCTCCGAGTACGTTCCATCAATAACATCAACTACTACGACTACCACATCAACTACAACTACTACGACTACTCCAGTAACCACAACGAGCACTTCAACTACTTCAACAACCACTACCACGACGACTACTACCACATCAACCACTACGACCACAGCAGTGACTACAGCCACCACTACTGTTACATCAACAACTACTGCAGT